>Ga0182030_10008615_pt1 | contig 21073 bp, 27 predicted proteins | sample 812S3MmetaG_FD_121299 | JGI IMG/M metagenome (GOLD analysis project Ga0182030, IMG submission 121299) | Permafrost microbial communities from Stordalen Mire, Sweden - 812S3M metaG (Illumina Assembly) | ecosystem: Environmental > Terrestrial > Soil > Wetlands > Permafrost | place: Sweden...
CACGCTGGCGGTTGCCGTCGTGTAGTCCGTCGTGTCGTTTGGCGTGAAGGTCACCGACAAGGTGTCGGTTCCCACTGCGGGCACGGTGCCAGCGGCGGGGGTGTAGACGAACGTTCCCTGAACACTTGCCGTGGCATCCAGCTGAGCGGAACCGAGCGCGGTGCCATAGGTGATCGCGGCAGGGGTCGGCCAGTTGATCGTCGGCGTGGTCTGTTGCTGTTGCGTGCCGAGATTTCCAGATCCACCGCCGCAACCGTTCAAAATGAGGAGGGTTAAGGCGACGCTCGGGCAGATAAGCCTGAGCGCAAACGACGAGAAAAACTTAGCAAAGGCAGCTCTGCGCATGGCGTTCTCCTTTTTTTCCGTAATATTCTGTTGGGATAGGCTTTTTCAAGCCTCCGTGGCCATAATAGCCCACGGTCGTGCTATAAGTAGCTATAGCAGATTTTTATAAAAATGTAAATAGGCGCGAAAAAACACGCAAAAAAAGAGTAAAAAATATTTTTATCCCCTCCCTACCGGCTTTCTATTGCCCTACGTAAGTGACGGACACGTCCGATCCGGTACCTTGGCTGACAAGCGTGGCACTCACTTTTGCCGATGAGGTCGCGGCATACAACACGCCGAGCTTGCTGGCAGCCGTCACATTACTGCTGTTGGTGATCGTCCATCCGTGGTTCGTGAGGTATGTTTTGTAATCGTTGTAAACCGCCAGGAGGGAACTTGACGAGGTCCATTCCGCGGTATATTGGCTTGTGCTCGCATCATAGTTAATGGAGTAGCTGTTGCTGATCTGCGAATTGGAATCGATGACCAATCCTGTGGGGAAGCTGGGCGTCAGTTGACCCTGTGGCGCAAAGACCGGCATAGGTCTTGCTGCGGGTTTCGGGCTCAACACTACAACGAGAGCGATCACAACAATGATGACCACGACGACGATGCCGACCCAAACCCATACCTGTTTTGAATTCTTCATGACCTTATTGTACCACAGCGGAAACCAACGGCGCTGTGGATAACCAAAGGAAGTATATTGCTCAACACTGCGAGGTGCCGGGGATGCAGTCGATCGTGCGCGCACTGACGGTGGTCTCGAGATTGAAGACGTCGTTCATGACAGCCGTATCGGTGGAGCTTGCCGCGATACCGAGGGAAATGGTGATGCGCGGCGGCCAGTGATCGCCCTCCGTCTGGCCAAAAAGTTGGAATCGGAGGTACTTCACATACACGGCGTTGCCGGTGATGGATTGCGGCGTACTTGAGTTGACGCTTTCGGTGAGCGCGCCGCCCGCCCAGGAATAATTTATTTCATTGTAATTGGCATCGTAAAAATCGAGGGACGGGCATGTCCATACGGGTGAGCCGGGGCCGGAAGAAGAAGCGACGGTGCAGAACGTTCCCGCCGAATCAGAAGGATCGCTATCATTACAACGAGGCGAAGGAGTGGTAATGTACGTAGACGAAGAGTTTCCCGGGTCGTGGCAGAAAAGATATCCCGTGCGAATGTCGCGCGACATCTGCTCGAGCGCGAGGCTCACGTTGCTCTGCGCGGAGATGAGCGACGACACCTGTCGCTGGGTGCGCTCCGCGTTCACAAACCCGCCGACCGCGATCGTGATAATGATAGCGAACAAGCTGACGGTGACGAGCATTTCAATGAGGGTGAACCCTTTTTTCATAGTGATGATTATTGATGCCAGTTATAAAAATGGTCCTCGAGGGTGATGGTGTTCCCGAGCGATCCGTTGGTCCAGGTGACGGTCGATTGTACGTCGAGCTCTTCGCCGTTATTAGTAACCTTTATATTGCGCACAAAATTAGTTGGGTTTGTCCCAAAAGAGTTGGTGCTGAACGTATGAGTGGTCGGATCGAAATAAAGCGGAGTGTTGGGAGGCGATTTCGAAGGAGGAGATACCAAAGATTTACAGTCGGTCGTCTCGTAATCTATAGGATAATAGTACCAGCTCCCGGAGTAAGGAAAACAACTGCCCCAGCTATAGTTCGAATTGCCGGACAACTGTTCATATACATCATGGTCTATTAAATTTTTTGTGACCTCGATCCCCTCCGCCGCAAGATACGTCGCCTGCGTGTCATTGGAGGTCGTCCGGTTCAGCTGGAATGATTTAGTAAGAAGTGTGACGATGCCCACGAATCCTACCGTCAAAATGCTGAGTGCGACGAGCGCTTCAACGAGCGTCTGGCCGCGGCGGGAATGGATGGAAAAACTCATGGTGATATTTTATCGTATCGGCGATGTTCTATAAACTGACCTGCCCTGCGGGATTGACGGTGATCGTGCGCGACATGCTTTTATCAACAGTGCTCAGGTACACGTATGACGCGGACGGCGGCGGCCCGGCGATGGAAGAGCAATCGCTCAGGAAGGTTGTTTGTTGGGCAACGTTGATCATCGTACATGGGTCGGGAGGATAAAAAAGAATGTATTGGATGGTATCGCTCGCCGCGCCGCCGGAACCGTCCAACACGACGCCCGGCGCGGTGTGCACCTGCCAGCTCCCAGATTGATATTGCTGAACGGCGCCGGTATCGAATGCGACGCTCGTGCTCGCAAGCGATGGGCAGATCTGCCTGCCGGGGTACAACGGCGAGGTGACCGCGGCGTTATATGCGAACAGCGAATAGGTTGAGCTCGCTGCCGAGCTCGCGTAATTGAACGCGACGCCGTACGCGCAGGTGGGGCTGTTCGAACTGTAAGTAGCGACGGAAAGCTCTTTGGCTTCCAAAATAAGCTGGGCGACCTTCGATTCCTCGATGGAAAGCGATATCTGATTTTGTCCCACGTGGGTATAAACAATAGCAAGGCTGGAAAGCACCGCCGTGATCGCGAGCACGATAAGGATCTCTATCAAGGTAAAACCTTTTTTATTATGGTCGGCGCCGTTCCCCATAGGAGTATTCTATCACTATCTTTGTCGCTTCGCCGCTCGCGCTACCGCACGCCGAGCAATGAAAGATACCACCCGATGATCGGCGCGCCCCAGAAGAATGCCGTCACGGCGCCAAGCGCGAGGAACGGCCCGAACGGGAGCGTGCCTTTCATACTGTTCGTGCCACGCGCGACGGCGATCACACCGACCACGGCGCCGATCACGAACGCGGCCATGAGCACGAGCACGATCTCCGGCCAGCCGAAGAGCAGGCCGAGCGGGATGGCAAGTTTGAGGTCCCCCATGCCCATCCCCTTGCCGCGCGTGACGGCGATGAGCAGCGCAAAGAACGCGCCCGCGCCGAGCGCGGAAATTATTTTTATGATGACGGCAGCGGCGTCAAGCGGCGCGGGGATTAACAAAAGAAGCACGCCGGCGGCGGCGAGAAAGATATTTATCTCATCCGGGATGATGCCCAGCCGGATGTCGATGAGTGTCATCACGAGGAGCGCCTCGAAGACGGCGATCCACAACGTGGCGAGAAATATGAGCGGTGCGCCGGCGATTGCGCTCGCGCCCATTGCGCGACCCACCCCCAACGCGAGCGGCACGAACACAAAAATAATCCCTGAGAGCAGCTCCATGACCGGGTACTGGATACTGAGCCGAGCCTTGCACCGTCGGCATCGGCCGCCTTGCGCTACGAAGCTCACGAGCGGTACAAGCTCGAACCATCGCAACGTTTTTTTGCACTGCTCGCAGTGCGACCGGCCGCCGATCAATCGGTTGCTCAATAAAAAATGTTCGCCGTCGTAGCGCGTTGCGACGACATTTAAAAAACTGCCAACCGCAGCGCCGAAGGCGAACAGGATGACAATGACCGATGGATTCATATAAATATATGATAACAGAAAGTCGTGGTGGCCGCGCATCAAAAATCCCGCCGGAGCGGGACTTTTGCATCTGCGATGCGCGTACCGATAAGCGTTAGAGTGTAAGACAGTACTCAGGTGCCGTACATGCCGTGGTTACGCCCGCCGGTACTAAACTATCTCCACTGGTGTAGGCGGTAAGCTGTGCGGCAGTGAGCGGGGTATAGCTCGTGAAAACCGTGTTCGCCGCATTTTCAAGGACCGTCGCGAGAACGTACTGGCTTGCCGTTGTTCCATTCGTTCTGAAAAGATAGAGATGGGGAGTGGAATTCGTCGGATCTTGCGGTATTGAAGTTATTTGGAGACCAGAACCGACGAGAGCTGCTGACATGGTAGTATACCCCGATGTGGCGCCGTTATTACCCGCGGTGCATGTGCCAGCAGCAGCGGTTCCGGGGTAAAAACCGCACTTGTTGTAATACAGTTCCAGCCCATTTTGTACCTCATGCAAATCCGAGATTCTCCGCGCGTCGCGACCTGCCTGCTGGGTCGGGCCGAGGCCGACCAGCACGACCGACGCCAAAATGGCGATGATCGCGACGACGATCAGGATTTCGATAAGGGTAAAGCCCTCTCTTGTAGTTTTAATCATGTTTTTAGAGAGAAATCTTTCTCGACCTTTTAAAATATCAACTGTTTTATTATAGCACTCAGTGGATACTGTCCGTGAGATTGTAGATGGGGATAAGAATGGAAGCAAAAAGCAGGCCCACCATAAGGCCGATGCCGATCATGAGGATCGGCTGGATAAGGTCCACGAGGTTGTTGGTGATCTCATCCGCCTCGCGGGTGTAGATGCCGGAAAGGCGCGTGAACATATCTTCGATCTTCCCCGTCGTCTCCCCCACTGCCACCATCTGCGAAACGAGAGGTGCAAAATATTGCGGATATTTGGCGATGCTCGCCGAAAGGAGCTCCCCCTGGCGCACGTCTTCCGCGATGCTGTGCACTACGTCACGATACAACGTGTTGCCCACCATATGGCTGATGATCTCGAGCGATTGTGCGATCGGAATACCGCCGTGCACCAAGAGCGCCGCCGAGTTGCCGAACCGCGCCATGATGACCGGCAGATATACCTTTTTAACGATCGGCAGGCGGATTTTCATTTCGTCGAGCAGCGCGATGCCCTCATCGGTCTGGAAATAATTGATGGCGAGCATGGCGAGCGCAACAACCGCCACCACCACGGCGATCCACCACTTGCTCAGGAACGTCCCCGTGTCCAAGAGCACTTGCGTATACCATGGAAGTGCGACGCCGTTTTCCGCGAAAACACTTCCGAGCGACGGATATACGAATGTGACGAGAATGAACGCAACGACGATAAAAAGCCCGATGACAATGCCCGGGTATACGAGCGCCGATGCCGCCTTACTGGCGAGGTCGCCCTCTTTTTCGGTATAGTCGGCAAGAAACACCGCCACCTCATTGAGATTTCCCGTTACTTCGGCAGCACGGATCATTTCAATATAATAGTCAGGAAATATTTTCCCCTGCCGCGCCATCGCTTGGGAAAAAGAAGCCCCCGCGTCAATATCTTCCGTCACTTGCGAGATGGCCCCCTTGAGCCGCAGGTTGGTGGTCTGCTCATACAGTATCTTGAGCGCATTGTTAAGCGGCAATCGCGCCTCGAGCAACGTCGCAAGCTGGCGGGTAAAGACAATAAGATCCTTCCGCGTCGCACGGCCAAAAAAACCGGCGATGTTATCGAGCACGGTCGGCGCATGTTCCGCGATGACGCTCAACACAAAAAGATCGTGGCTTGCAAGGACGGCGCTTGCCGAATCCCGATCCGACGCCTCCACAAATCCCACCTGCGTCACGCCTTCTTTTGTTTTGGCCTGATACTTAAACTTCATCCACGTATGTTATGTCCTTTCTAATAAAATGCGGAGTTCTGACGGGTTCAGAGAATACAGCTCCGCGTTTTCCAATGTTATCTCTTTATTTTTTACCAAATTCACGAGCGAACGATTGAGCGTCACCATCCCTTCCTGTAAGCTCGTCTCGATAACGAGGTCGATCTGATATGTCTTGCGTTCGCGGATGAGGTTGCGAATGGCGGGGTTGACGATCATGATCTCCGCCGCAGGGATGCGGCCGCCGGAGATGCGCGGGAGCAGGCGCTCCGAGACGATGGCGACGAGCGTCGCGGCGAGCTGTGACGTGACCTGCCCTTGTTGGTCGGCAGGGAATGAATCGATGATGCGGTCGATCGTCTGCGCCGCGGAGTTGGTGTGCAATGTGGAGAGCACCAAGTGGCCGGTCTCGGATGCGGTCATGGCGGTGCCGATGGAAACGCCGTCGCGCATCTCGCCGATCATTACGACATCCGGATCTTGGCGCAACACGGTGCGGAGCGCCGCATGGAAGCTCGTGGTATCGCTGCCGACCTCACGCTGTGACACGATGCACTTGTCCTGGGTAAAAAGATATTCCACCGGATCCTCAATGGTGATGATGTGGTCGGTGCGCGTGTGGTTGATCTCGTCCACGATCGCCGCGAGCGTGGAGGACTTGCCGTGCCCGGCGGGACCCACCAAGAGTACGAATCCCTGCGAGAGCTGGGCGAAGTCATGGAGGAGCGGCGGAAGATTGAGCTCTTCGATCGTCTTGATGCGCGTAGGGATAAGACGCAACGCGGCGGCAAGATACCCGCGCTGGAAATACACATTCACGCGGAAACGCGCCTTCTCCTCAAAGCTGTACGCGAAGTCGATCTGGCGCTGGGTGATGAGCTTCGTCTTCTGTTCCGGCGTGAGCATCTGCGAGATGATCCCCTCCGCCGATTCCGGCGTCATGACCGGCTCCTTTTCCAATGGGATGAGCACGCCATCCATACGCAATGTCGGCTTCCGTCCCACCGCCAGGTGGAGGTCCGACGCATTCTGCTTCGCCGTCGTCGTCAAAAGGTCACCGAGCTGCTGTTTGTAGTCATCCATAGGATAATAATAGCATATTATCTTTTCATCCCCAAAAAAGAAGGGGTTCTTGCTTTGAGGCATTTAATCTTCCATGCCTCAAAGCAAGAACCCCTTCTTTTTTGTGTTTTAGATCTTTTTAATCTGCCTTTGGCATGATGGCCTGATGGAAAAGCAAAAGGCAAAGATCCTTTACTTTCAAATTGGACGCATATGGTGTCCCGCGCTTGACGATTATGTTGCGTTTAGCAGTAAAGGATTCCGGCACTTGATGAGAAAGCAAGGACTGTCACGCTCCCAAAACGAACAGTCGAGACGTTTTGCCCTTATCCCCTTCGCTAAAGAGATTGTTACGAATTCTGAAACGATAGCAAAACATCGCGTCGAAAATAGTAAGCGCGTCGTCTACTCTCACGATGATAAGAGGAGAGAAACCACGCGAGTTGATTTCTGGTCGTCACGGGCGGACAAGAACGGGAGGATTATAACGATAGTGATACGACAATCGTCTGGGGGTATAAAACATTTTCTCAGCATATTTTAGTAAGACATAATAAAAATCGCCCATGGTGGTGGAGCGATCTTTATTATGCCCGCTATCAGCCGTAAGCCGATCAGGAACAGGAGCTGCCGACGTTCCCCACGGACATATTTTCATCATACGATTGTTGAGAACAAAGTCAAATAAAATTTAACAATTTTTTAATCTTTTGCCCTTTTGATTTTTTGCCAGGTGAAATGTGATGATTTAGAATATAGTTATGGCAAATTATAAGATCGTTGTTTTCGTCCCGCTCGATTATGCCGATAAGGTACGCGAAGCAATCGGTGAGGAGGGTGGCGGCAAACTTGGCAAATATTCCTTCTGTAGTTTTTCAACGCGAGGCATTGGAAGATTCAAGCCCGATGAAGGAGCAAAACCGCATATCGGCACCGTTGGGAAATTCGAGCAGGTTGATGAAGAAAAAATCGAAATCACATGCGATGAAAAAGTTATGGACAATGTCGTCGCCGCAATCAAGCGCGTACATCCCTACGAGGAAATTGCGATGGACATCTGGCCGTTATCAACGGATTGGTAGGAGAGATTTTCTAGGGAAACGGAGGAGGCATAAGAAACTGGGCATTCCTTTCTGAGGGTATTGCGGAGCCGCGCAGGCGACGAGCATAAGCGCGCAACCAGCAGGTTGCGACGCGTCTCTCAGAAAGCAATGCCCAGTTTCTTATGCCTCCTCCGTTTCGCGAATGATCTCCTCTATCGAGACCGTGCCCTTGAGCGCCTTCACAATGCCGTCCTGGCGGAGCGTGATCATTCCCTGTGCCTTCGCCTGAGCGGTGATCTTTTGCGTGGTGACGCCGCTACTCACGATATCCTCGATCTCTTTGGTGATGAGAAACGCTTCATAGATGCCCGTCCGCCCCAGAACGCCACGCCCTTTGCACGTGGCGCATCCTTTTGCGTGATAGATCTGGTACGGCGCCTTGAACTGCGACGCGACGCTCGGCGGCACATCCGCGAGCGCGCGGGCGATGATCTCCTGCACCTCGGGCGGCGCGTCCGCCGGCGCTTTGCAATCGGGACACAAGATGCCCACAAGGCGTTGCGCGATGATCAAACTCAGCGACACCGGGATAAGGAACGGCTCCACCTTCATATCAATAAGGCGCGGAATGACGCCGGCACTGTTATTTGTATGAAGAGTCGAAAGCACGACGTGCCCGGTGAGCGCCGCCTGCACCGCAAGCCCGGCGGTCTCGTTATCGCGGATCTCGCCGACCATGATGATGTCCGGGTCTTGGCGCAATATCTGCCGCAAGCCCGACGCGAAGTCGTAGCCGATCTCCGGATGCACCTGCGACTGGTTGATGCCCGATACGAAATATTCCACCGGATCTTCCAGTGAGACGATATTTACGTCCTCGGTATTGAGATCCTGCAGGAATGCATAGAGCGTGGTGGTCTTTCCGGAACCGGTCGGGCCGGTAATGAGCACCATGCCGAATGGTTTTTCTAACCCTTTTTTAATGGTCTCGCGAGTGGGGTCGAGCAGATCCAAACTCTCGAAATTTTTCAGTCCCGTCGTCGGATCAAGCACGCGGATGGCGATCTTCTCGCCGAGCGGCGTCGGGAACGTGGCAACGCGGAAGTCGATGTCACGGTCAAAAAGTTTTGCGCGGAAGCGGCCGTCCTGCGGCACGCGGTTCTCGTCGATCTTGAGATTGGAAATGACCTTGACGCGCGACGTGATCGGCTGGGCAAGTTCCGCCGGAAGCGATGCCACCTCGCGCAAGTCGCCGTCGATGCGCAAGCGAATGCGCAGTGATTTCTGCTGTGGCTCGATGTGCACGTCGGACGCTTTGCTCAAGACTGCCTCTTTGAATGTGTCCGCAACGATCTTGATGATCGGCGCATCCGCACTGTCACCGCCTTCAAGCTCGATCGCCTGCTGGCCGCCCGATCCCTCCTTTATGTTCAGCGAGCTTACCGCCGCGGCCACCTCCGCGCGATACGGAGAATATTTCCGAAGCGCCGCCTGCAGGTCGTTGTACGAAATCAAATAGACGCCAAGATTGATATGATTCTGCCGCGCGATGAACTTCATCGCGTCTTGCGCTTTCGTATCATCCGGATGCAGCATGCCAATGACCAGCAGGCCGTCCTGCAGGCTGATGGGAATTGCGCGATAGGTGCGCGCAGTTTCTTCCGGCACGATACCCATAAGCCGCGCGTCAATCGTCTCGGGGTCTACTTTTTTATATGGAATGTTGAGCAATTCGCTCTTGAGCGCCGCAACCTGTTCATCGGGAACGATCCGTTCGCGCCCGATAATATCCTCGGGCGATTCGTTGCCCACAATCGCATCGCGCTTCAGCCGCATGGCCACCGCCTCGGTGATCGATCCACGGGCTTGTAGCTGCTGGAGAAGTTCGTCGCTGGTCATATCTATATTCTACCACGATGAGGATAAAATACCCGTTCAGAGGTGGCGCGTGTCGGCGCGATGGCAAAAATTTTAGATATATTTAATCCTCCATTTGGTAGCATGGCAGCATGTTACAAAATTATTTTCTCGCGCTATTGGATTGGTGGAAAATCAATGTTCTGCTGAGCGGCAGCACCTCCACGCGGCTCTTCAAAGAGGCCGAAATCTGGTGGTGCAGTATTGGGATAAATGTCGGCGTGGAAATATTTGGAAAAGGCCCGGACTTTGCACGGCCAGTTATTATATTCAAGAAATTCAACGCACATTCATTTTTAGGGATTCCGTTGACCACTCAATTAAAGGAAGGCGTATGGTACATACCGATTTCATTTAGCGGAAAAGAGCGGAGAGCGATCCTTTCCCAAATAAGAGTTTTTGATGCAAGGCGTTTATTAAGAAAGATTGGGACCCTTGCCGGCGATGATTTTCAGAATATTCAAAACCGGTTCATCAACTTCTATAGCCCATAGAAAAAATCTTCGCCCCATTGCAAACATCTTGCAACGGGGCGCGGTGGGAAATCCCAATAATCTATCTCCACTATTATAGCAATCGAAGAATAAATGTCAAAAACTTTTTAATGAAAATTTAATCTTTTGCGAAACCACTCTCTTGTTCATCACGCAAAAAAGAAACAGCTATGTGCATTTCAAAACCATCCCGAAGGGTGAGCCCGGTTTTGAAATGCACATAGCTGTTTCTTTTTTGCCCTACGGCGCAATGAACGGATCCGTCCTTCCCACGCTCGCCGGGCCTTGCGGCGATGGCAATGTGATCGTTGATTTCAAAGCCTGGAACGCCGGACTCTGCACTACCGTTTCCGGATGCAATGCGGTCTGTGTAATGGGCGCGATGGTGCCAAGCGTTCCGTTCGCGGGGATGGTCACCAGTTCCGGCTGCGCGAAAAATATGTAATACACCGCCGCGCACGCGATCACCAAAAACACCAGCCATCCGATGATGCCGAATAAGTTGCTCTTTCTTTGTTCTTCTTCAACGATGATTGCCATAATTTTGATTATGAGCCTTGATAATAAGTTACGACCGTTATGGCGTAGTTGAACATGTCCGTGTTTGTCGCCTGTGTTTTGGTGGCGGCGATCGCGGCGGGCTGCAACGAGATCGCGGTCACGTCAAAGATACGGATATTCGTCTCCAATTCCTGGAGGAAGCTCTTGAACGATTCATAGCTGGCGGATCCTGTCACCTGGAACGATACCGTGCCTGTGGGTTTGACGATCGATCCAGTGGCAGCCGCGGCGCCCACCGTCGTCGCCGGCGCGGTGGCCGTCTGCACGGCTTGTGTAGAAATCTGCGTCCCCTGGACAGTGACATTCGCATTCGTTGCGATACCGTAGATCTGCGCAAGTGCGCCCGACACGTCCAGCCCTACCGGCAACGCCATCGCCACCGATTGGCTGGATGAGGCATCGTTTTGATATGTGGCAAGCAAGCTCTGGACCTTGCTTACCACCTGTTGCTCGTTGGCGTACAGCGTCGCCTCACTTTCTTGCTGCCCTTTTACCAACTGCAAACTGGCATATGCAGGAATGATAAATTCAAAGTAGACCATCAACGCGGCGCCGAGGATCAATGCCGCGATGATGATGCTGGAAAGCCGTTTTGTTTCTTGTTTCATATTATTGGCTTTGGCTGGGCACTAAAAATACCGATGGGTTCATGATCAGGGTCACGCTGAAGATCCATCCGCTCCCAAGGAGCGACGGCGCAGCCACATTGGAAACAGCTACCGACGACACTTCGGGGGAATTTTCAAATATGGCGACCTGCTGATTTACATCGGCCTCGCTTGACGCCACGCCCGAGAGCGAAATCTGATCCCCCTGAGTCAGCGCGAGAGATCGATAATAAACGTTCGCCTCGGTATTCTGCTCAAGCCATGAAAAGAATTGCGAAGAAAGCACGTGCTGTTGCAAAAGCGTTTGCAGATTCGCGATCTGCGAATAAAAATCGATCAGCTGCGATTGGTCGCTAGCGGAAACCGAATTGCCCAACGTGTTTACTTGGTTCTGTGCGTTGGTAAACTGTGATTGCAGATATGGCTCATAGCCAAGCGTCAGCCCGAAATAGATCGCAACGGTAAGAAAAAGAATGCCGCCGGAAAAGAACAAGGAGCCCAAAGCCCACCCTTGCGTGTGGAGGGTTTCGTGCCCTAATTGTTCTATTACTTTTTCTGGGAGAGGCATGGTTTATTTCACGAATTGCTTCATACCGAGTCCGAGCGCGACGGCCATCGGAGCGCCAAGCTCCGGGATAAACGGCATGATCGCATCGGGGCATTCGAACCGTGAGAATGGCGATGCTTTGACCACCGGAATCGCAAATTCCTTCTCAAAATATTTTTCGATGCCGGACAGGTTCGCGCCGCCGCCCGTCAGTACCACACGTTCCGCCGCCGCGGCGGTGGTAAATTGCTGGCGATAGATGTAGGTAGTCTTCTTCACTTCATTTATTATAGCATCTATAAACGGCATCATTATTGTGGACAACTCGTAGTTCGGGCCGGTGCCCAATATTCCCCGCTCTTTCTTGAGTTCCTCCGCCCGCATCGGATTGATGCCCAGACTCGCGGCAAGTGCCTGGGTGAGTGACGCAGCGGCGATATCGCTCTGGGCACTCCACGTCAGAATCCCTTTTTCCATGAAGATGATGTCCGTGGATCTGGATCCAATGTCCACAACGATGGTAGGCGTTGGGTCGCCGGCAAAGACACGCGCGATACTGAGCGATTCGATCTCAAGCGCGTGCAGGTGTAATCCCGCCGCCGCGAACATGCGCTGATATTTTTTGATCTGCTCCTGCGGGACGGAGATCAATAATATCTTTTGGTGCGCAAATCCTTTGTCGTCCGTGTAATCCGCGATCTTCATCCAATCGAGCGCCACTTCGGAAAGCGGCATCGGCACATATTGCTTTGCCTGGTACACAAGCGCCTTTGCCACTTCCTTTGGCTCCATAGCGGGAAAATCAACAAGGGTCATGAATACGTCGAATGGCGGCAATGACGCGATAGCCTCTTTGGTAGACGGACCAACCTCCTTTACGAGCGCCTTCAGGAGCGTCACCGCATCTTCCTCGAATATCTTGAGCCCACTCGTCTGTAGCGCCTGGTTCGCGCGCGCCAGATATCCGCTCGATTCCAATACGCCGTAATTCACCACCCGTGGCGCTTTTTTGCCTGCGGCAACCTCGACCATCTTGATGGAGGTCGTCCCGATATCAACGCCCACATATGATTCGCTCTTAAAAAATGGCATCAATGGCATCCCGTTTAATATTCTTTTAATGCGTGTCCTTTATTATATAATAGCATGAATTTCAACTTCATCGGAGACATCTTTTTTCCGCCCGCGTGCGTAGGCTGCGGCGATTCCATCGCGCACGGCGTCCTTTGCGCGATGTGCCGGCAGGGCATCGTGGGGTTCGACACGCTTTTTTGCGGCACCTGCGCGGCGCGGTTGCCGGATCAGAAAAAGATCTGCCATAAGGACGCGCCGTTCGTGCTGGGGGCCGCCGCGCCGTACGACGACGATGCCCTGCGCGCGCTCATCCACGCGCTCAAGTTCCAGGGGATCGGCGCGGCGGCGGAACCGCTCGCGGAGATCCTCGCCTCATACGTCGCGCGGATCGGGCTCGACCTCGGCGGCGGCGATAGCGGCGGCGCGGGTGGCAAAAGCGGTGCGTGGACGGTGACGCCCGTTCCGCTCTCGCGCGAGCGCGCGCGGGCGCGCGGGTTCAACCAATCCGCGCTCATCGCCCGGCCGCTCGCCCGCGCGCTCGGCGCGCCGTTCGACGAGCGTCTCCTCGCGCGCATCGCGCACCGCAAGCCGCAAAGCGACACCGAAGACATCTTCGAACGCCGCGAGAACATCAAAGGATGCTTCGCGCTTGCCCCCGGCGCGGACGTGCAAAACAAAAAGATCGTCCTCGTGGACGACGTCGTGACCTCCGGCACGACCTTCACCGAAGCCGCCCGCGTCCTCAAGCTGGGCGGCGCGAAAAAAATACTGGCGCTTGCGGTTGCGAAGGCCTAAAACGTCACTCCGCTTACTTCTGTTATAATCGTCAGTATGAGTGAAAGTAAATTAATCCTTAAAGAGAATCCAACACTGAAGGATTTCCAAGCATACGTCGCGGATATGATAAAAGAACGCGGATTCGATCAAGAAACGGCCGCCGAACTCTTTATGTTATTTCTTGAAGAATGTGGCGAAATGGCAAAAGCTGCCAGAAAACTTCAAAAAATCCACGCTGATAAAAATTCACAGGATTTTCACCTCGACGAAGAAATAGCGGATGTTTTTATATATCTCTTGGACATTTGTAATTACTTCAAAGTCGATCTGGAAAAAGCATTTCGCGATAAGGAAGATATCAATAAAAAAAGAATTTGGGAAATAATCTAGTTCCCACTAGTTTCCACACGCCTCGATTGCTTTAACTTGAACAAATTCTCCCAAGATCTGATCAGCAGGCTTCTCCAACGAAAACACTTTTTTGTTATTCGCTATCGCCCAACCAATTTCCAGAGAAGCACTTACGCCGACATATCCCCCTGGATTATAAAGATATAAGAAATCCGCATTCTTAATGGCGTCGAGATGGGCTTGTTCCAATGTCTTAATATCGTCCGTGGCGTCGCTTTCGAGCAACACGAACTCCCCTCCTGCATTTCTTATCACGGAGATCTTTGGGGAAAGAACTTCTACGCCCTGCTTCTGGAAAATTTCAGCTGTCGCTACTATCTCGTTATAAAATTTTCTAAAACTTCCCGAAATAACGCATTTCATATAATCCATTATCGCTGATTTTCTCATTGAGCGATAGTCTCAAATCGGAATCATATCAATCTATAGGCGGCCGCAGTAGCCTCATAGCAAAATACCTCCTGTTTTCGAGGGGCTCTCGGAGCCGCCGAAGGGCGGCGAGATTCTATATTGATACGGCCGCAGTAGCCCAGCATAATATCCTCCTTTTTGGAGGTATGCCGGAGCCGCGAAGGCGGCGAGGCTTAGCGATTTTTCAGCAGAAAAATACGCGACCTCCAAAAAGGAGGATATTATGCTGGGCTACTGCGGGAGGATGCCGCTCACGATCGTGCTCACGTTCGAGAACCCCTTGTACGTATCGGAGAGCGAGCTGAGCGATTGCTTGATAAGCCCGAGCGTCTGATCAGGAGAAAGATTTTGCGTGAGCGCCGCTTCCACCGCAGTGTTCTCGGTCTCGGCATCATCGAAAGACGATTGCGCACTCGCAAGCGCGGTTTGCAATGCCGGGTTTGGCGTCGCACTCTCAATGAACGAGACCGCGCGTTGGGTCTGCGCCATCCTCGTCTGCGCCGTGCTGAAAAGATCCTGATTCTGCGCCCATAAGATAAAATTGTTCACGTTCTCACCGAGCGGAAGGAAGGTTCCCGCACGCCACGTCAGCACTTCCTGCGCGATCTGCTTTGTGCCGGCGATGCCGACGACATCCAACTTCGCCAGCTCGTTATTATAGAATCCCGTCGCCTCGTTCAAATCTCCCTCAAGCTGTGACTGCAGCTGCTGGGCACTGCTCGGGGCACTCGTGCTCGCCAGACTCGTCTGCAACGCCTGCACTTCCTGTTGCGCGCAATCTATCGTTTCCCCCACGAGAAGCTTCCGCACCGCCAATTCCTGTTTTATCTCATCCGCATAAGCCAACGTCGGATCGTTTTGGACCGTCGCGATCTGGGCGACATCCGCCTGCGTGACGCCGCATTCGTCGGCAGCGATGGTAGCGGTTGTGGCGGGAACCGCGGCATCAGCATGCGCAACCGGCATGCCGAGAAACCCCGAAGCAAAAACCGCGCCTGCGGCGAACAGGGTAAAGAACGCGCTCACCGCGATGGTCTTTAAATAATTCATTGTGTCAGTTGTTGTAACGCTTGGTCAACCGAAAGCGGCGTGGTGGATGCGGTCGGTGCCGAGGTTGACGCATCCGTGGTCGACGTCGCCACAGCGGCAGACGAGGACGCCTTCGATGTGCCAAGCACAGTGGCAAACGCCTTGGTGAGCGCCACCGACACGGCGGGAGTTGCCACTGCGGTCGAGGTCACCTGTGGGTAAACAATGTCCGCGAGCTGGATCTGCATGTCGATCGCCTGCGCTTCCGCGTGCAATCCCGCGGGATCGATCACCGCATATTGTATGGGTGCGATGGAACGCGTCGGCGAAAAACTTCCCGTCAAAATAAGTATGAAAAATCCGGCGAGCGCTACGGCGGCACCCGTCTCGATCACATGCAAGAACGCGAACATGCCGCGCATCGTGCGACGCTCGCTTTGCGGAGAAAGCAAAATCTCCGTGCGGGAACGGCGGGAAAAATCTGCGTCGGGCTGAATATTTTTAAATTGTTTGAGGATATCGGATAACTTCATCTTTTTATTCTTCTAAACTTTCATCGCCCAGTTTCTTTTTTAATTCTATGATGGCGCGATGCTGGGCAAGCTTTACTGCGCCTTCCGATTTTTTGAGGATCGCCGACACTTCTTTGAGCGGCAGGTCTTCTATGAATCGCAGGATGATCACATCCTGATAATCCGGCTTGAGCTCTTTCACGGCGCGAGACACCCTCTCGAGCTGCAACTTTATGGAAAGATCCAACTGCGCGGCGGCGGGAATAATAGACGACTCGGGATCCAGCTTATCGAGACTGATATCATCATGCTTTGCGCGATAATGGTCGATCACCATGTTCCGCGCGATCTGGTAGAGCCAGCTCGAGAACGGATGCCCGCGGTGCTTATAGGTACCTACCTTTTGCCACGCAGACAAAAACACATGATGGGTGATATCCTCGGCTTCCTCACGGCTGCCAACCTTGACCACGATAAAACGGTATATAGCCGGTTGATAACGGTCGTAGAGAGAGCCAAAAGCCGAGGAATCGACCCCGACGGCTGATTGTATGAGTTGTTCCTCACCGTCTATCATGTAAAACGTTAAATATATGGATAAGTTACTGGTTTTGGCCCCAGCCCGCTCTAGCAAAAATGCCCCACACAACATAGGGCACTCTTTATACGTCTATCATAGCGCTTTTGGGGCGCGGAGGCAAAAACTTGCTTGACCGCGGGAGCCTTCCCGCACTATCCTTTAAGTACTTCGTAAATGGATTCCTCCACAAAAAAAATACTTGAGGCAAAAACGAACTTTTCCTCGCGGTTCGTCCCCGACCATGCCGAGTTGAAAAAGCTGGTCGAGGAGTTCAAAAAATCCGGGCTCAAAGTGGTTCTCACGCAAGGCGTCTACGATCTTCTCCACGAAGGGCACGCGCTCTATCTCGAGATGGCGAAATCGCACGGCGATATCCTGATCGTCGGTGTGGATTCCGACGAGCTCACACGGTTGCGTAAAGGACCGAATCGCCCGATCGTCCCGCAGGAGGAGCGGGTCAAAATGCTGATCCATCTTCGCCACGTTGATATCGTTACTTTACGCGAAGCGCACCACGATATCGGCGAGCTCATTCGCCTCGTTCGCCCCGATGTACTGATCACCTCCACCAGCACGGAGGATTTTAAAAAAGATCTCGAGAAAGGGGTGTACGATGAATATTGCGGCGCGATCGTCACGCTCCCCCCGCAAGCAGCGACGTCCACCACCGCCCGCATCAGGAATCTCACGATCGAGGGCGCGGAAAAACTCGCGATCGAGATCCAAAAGTTGACGGAGAATTTTATCAACGATATCCGCAAGAATTAGCGGACTTCGCAAAACAAAATGTCATACGCAACCGTTTCTTATATCCCCGCGCTCCACAAGGGATACATCGACTTCTTCAAAAAATATCCAGGGACGTTGTACATCCTCGGATCCGATTTTGTGCTTGAGGCGCCGCGCATGGATCGCGACATTCGCGCGCTCGCGCCGGAGGAAATAAAATCGCTCGTCGAGGGTCTGAAGATATTCTCAAAGATCGTTGTGCTTGATAAAAATAATCTCCAGGAGCTTTTGGATGACCCTGTGCCAATTGTGACGCCGGATGAGGAGGTGAATCGTTTGTTTGCGAAGGAATATCTCGCCGGAAGATCGGTGCAATATATTTCCGTGTTTCTCCGCTGGGATCGTCAGATATCAACAACGGAATTTCAGGTTCCGCCGGGACGTGTGATCTCCGAAGATATCTTTGATAAAGAAATCATGGCAGATGCATTTGAGGAATCAAAAAAAAGCCCCGACTGGTGGCGGCAGATCGGCGCGATCCTCGTGCGCGATAAAAAACCGGTGCTTATTGCACACAACACCGCGCTTCCCTCCGAATACACGCTAAACGCACTCGGCGACCCACGCAGTAATTTTGATGCTGGCGAAGCGAAATACAAAGACCTCGGTAAGTTTATCCACGGTGAGGCAAACGTTATTGCTCAAGCCGCAAAACAGGGCATTCCCACGGAGGGCGCATCAATCTACGTGACCACCTTCCCCTGTCCTGCGTGCGCCAAGCTCGTCGCCATTGCCGGCATCAAAGAGGTCTATTATTCAAAAGGATATTCAATGCTCGACGCGGAAGATATCTTGAAGGCGTTCGGCGTGAAAATCACGCTGGTAAAATAATACATTGGAAGCGCGCGCTACCCGATCCGCACGATGATCGGCTTGCGATCCCTATCCTCACCGTCGGGCGAAACAAAATTTGCGTGGAGATGAGCGACGCTCGCGCCGGTGTAGCGCGTGTCGCCGAAGCGCATGATGAATGTGCCACCGGGAATCGCATGCTCGCCCGTAAAATAATTTATAAACTCATTCAGTTCATCCCACGCCTCTTTTGAAATTTCAGCGAATGTAGTGATGTGCGCTTTGTGGATCAGCAATTCGTGATATTTTGATCCCTCATACGGATACAAATTGTCGGTCAACAACCAAAATTTCCCCTCTTTGAGGATCGGATTTTTATGATACTTCGCCAAGCTTTCCGGGCAGAACGGACACACGCCGTCTTTCTGTACCTGGCTTATCACATTGCCATAGATGCCGCCAGACCGATGTGCGGCGTTATCGAAATTCACAAAATCGCTCATGGCTATACCGGAGTGGGAATGAACATTTTTGGATGTGGCTCATAATCGCTTAACGCAAAGTGTTCAGGGCGGAATTTAAATATGTCGTCCACCGCTCCGGTCGAAACCGAAGGATCAAGCGTCACCGTCGGCAGCCGCTTCGGTTCGCGCGCAAGAAGCTCCTTCACCTTCTCATACTGGCTCTCATAGATGTGCACATCGGAGAATGTATACACCACGTCCCTTAGCTCGTATCCGACGATCTGCGCAAGCATCATGCCGAACGCGGCATACTGGATGATGTTAAACGGGACGCCGACCGGAAAATCCGCGCTTCGCTGGAAGTGATGGATGGAAAGAGTCTTCGTTTCCGGGAACGCGAGGATGTGGATCCATCCGTGGCACGGCGCCACCACCACTTTGCGCGTAAGCCCTTCGTGCTGAATCGTGTATTGCGGAATCCATGGCGAGATAAAGTGCGTGCGGAGATACGGCCGCTCCTTCACCTGCTGAACCACATGCTTGATCTGATTGAACGGCTCGCCCTCCTTCGTGGGAAAGGTCGCCCACGCCGCACCGTAGGAACCGTCGCCAAGATCGCCCTCCGGCAAGCCGAAAATATCGCACTTCTCCTTGGTGACCCACTTGCTCCACCATTTGCAACCGAACTTCTCGAGCTCTGCCTGCGTGCGGGCGCCGTTCAAAAACGCAATATGCTCCGCAAGCGCTCCTTTGAAGAGCGGCCCTGAAAGATCGCGCTCCGTGATCACCGGGAAACCGTTCGAGACATCATAGCGAAGCTGCTGCCCGATGAGCATCTTTGCCCTCTCCCCGTGGATAGGGAGCACTTCCTGGCCTTCCTCAAATATCTTCTTTAGTAAGTTGTGATATTGCGCATCCGGCGTGCGCTCGGCGTAAGGTTTGATAGACATAGTATTAATAGTTAAGCACTTTTTCGTTCGTACACCAAGCAGGCAAAGCCGAACGGATTTTTCTCATCTTTTTTATGCTCGTCGGAACTCGTCAGCCGCCACTCGCCAACGCCCAGCTCCGGGAAAAACACATCTCCTTCAAACGTACCGTGAACCTGCGTGAGATATATCCTGTCCGCCCGCGGCAAAAAAAGTTTGTATATTTCCGCGCCGCCGATCACAAACATTTCGTCCCCGCCCGGCGCGGCTGCCGCCGCCGCAACCGCCGCGTCGGGAGATACTACAACCACGATTCCCTCGCGCCGATAATTCGCGTCACGCGTGATGACGATATTCACCCTCCCCGGCAATGGCTTGCCGATCGACTCGAATGTCTTGCGGCCCATCACGATCGGATGGCCCATGGTGAGTTCTTTGAAATGCTTGAAGTCGGCCGGAAGATGCCACGGAATATGGCCGCTCCCGCCGATCACCCTGTTCTCCCCCATCGCCACGATCAATGATGTTCGCATGACATTAAAATTTGGTTTCAGTATACCATGCGGAAGCAGCATGAGTTGATTGATAAAAAAAATGGCTTCGCGCGCGCGGGCGTAGGAAGCCAGAAATATCCATTTTCTATTCAGCGGGAAAGGCCTGCCTGCTGAGTTACCTCTTGTGCCGCGCCATGGCTACTTCCACGGAAACGTGATGCCGCCGCCGAAGGGAAAAGCCCGCAAAGTGAAATCTTGAGCATCTGCAACATCTCTCCAGTGGAATGATATGCGACGACCTCTTTCACGGCTCCGTTTCCGCGGAGCAATCGCGAGACTTTCCGCGCAGCAAGCTGTTTCGCATCGCAGAGAATGATGGCGGGGATTCCTTTGGTATTGGCCATCTCAACCTCGATGCCACCGCCCCATGAAGGAGCGATCGCCACAACGACAAGCACTGATGTCTTGTCATAAATCTGCTCGCGTTCTGCCGCATCGACCTCCGGAGGAGTAGCATCCGCATTCGCGATCGGATCATAATGCTGATGAGGCACGAACGATTCCGTGCCAAGGACCTTGCTACAGACGTCGCCGACCGCCTCGTAGAGCACCTTTACTGATGCTTGTTGCTCCGGCGGAAGCTCGGTAAGCGGTCCGCAGATATACGCAGATTTAACCGTGACCATGAGATCTCCTTTGTGAAACGAGACGAACACTGATTATATAAAACACGAAGCTGTCAGTAATGTCAATTCTTTTCTCGGTGAGCGGGTAAGGGGAGTCGGACCCCTGTCGTCTGATTGGCAACCAGATGTAATACCGTTATACGATACCCGCTTTACGGATTCATTATATAGAGCCTCGCAAAAAAATCAATCCATTTCCGTTGTGCCC
>Ga0182030_10008616_pt1 | contig 21073 bp, 19 predicted proteins | sample 812S3MmetaG_FD_121299 | JGI IMG/M metagenome (GOLD analysis project Ga0182030, IMG submission 121299) | Permafrost microbial communities from Stordalen Mire, Sweden - 812S3M metaG (Illumina Assembly) | ecosystem: Environmental > Terrestrial > Soil > Wetlands > Permafrost | place: Sweden...
GGGACGTAGACATCAGCAGGAGCGACGGCACCAGCTCTCGCGGGAGCAGCAACCTTGTTCGCCAAAATCTTGTCACGGATTGTCTTGAGATCGCCATTGGTGAAAACGAAGCCGACATTGCCCTTGACGAAAGGAAGAAGACGCTCGTACTCGGGAGTATCAGCGATGAAGCCTTTGACGGCGCGGCGAACCTGGGAAGATTAGAATTTCGCCCTCAACATAAGACTGGATCAAGAAGTCTCACCATAGTGTTTTTGCCCATCAAGACAACACCTTCACCACGAAGGGAGTGACGAATCTCGTGCATCTGCTGCGAGCTGACATTGTCAACGCCGACGATGAAGATGGATTGGAATTCCTCGAGAAGACCCTTGAGTTTGTCGAAGTAACCGGCCTTGTTGGCTGATCTGCCCCCCATATCTTCTTAGATGAAGGTAGGATGTTTAAGGGTCAGACTTTGAAGGAGATTGAGAAGGGGAGGTTCTTTCTCGTAAGTTGAGATAATCCGTTCTGTTGATCAAAGAAGCATCTCAAGATTTTCGATAATGGCATTGTGGGAGCGCTAAAGCTCGCTTGGCCTCAGCCTTCACGCTAACCCTATTTTAGCCAAAGAATTATCAGTTTTAAAATATATATATATAAAAGATGAGTTTGCCAGCATTTTGGCAATCGAATCCTCCCACTTCTCAATTCTATTTCACGCGATAAGAAAGAGAATATGTCAAAATTACGAATGCCATATCAGTGCCTCAAAAAATGTGGAAATAATATCCTCATTGCCGCGAGAGGTTCTAGCATCGACGCCTTTGACCTTGAAGGTCGCTCACTGCTATCTACATGGAAATGCCCCTCAATTTTGCAAACAGAATCCGCAAACCCCCCTCCTCAAATTTCACTGAGATTAACCTCTCAGGACTCTGAGTCATCAATAGATATCAAACTTGATTCTGCGTCTCCATCAGTTAAGAGAAGAAAGTTGTCCACAGGAGAGGAACGGCAAAATCCAAAGGAAAATGCTGGAAAGCGAAAGACGAATAACAGGTCAGATGCAGTTGCCAACGGTCTACAATCGCCAGCTGTTATTGCTCTGGCAGTTACAAAAGGAGGTCAGCACGTGATCGCGGTCACTTGTGAGGACAAAAGCATTAGAGTCTTTGAGAATGGGTTCAACCAGGATGGAACGCATCGATTACGGCACCTCAGCCAGCGGTAAGTTATACTGTTTGGATTTGCAACCAGAGGCTAATCGATCAGATCAATGCCAAAGCGTACATGCGCCCTCGCTGTGACTGAAGATGGTTCAACCATTATTGCCGCCGACAAATTTGGGGATGTCTATTTCCTACCTCTACTAGTGACGGAAAAGGGGGGCTTCAACCCATCCATTGTGCCTGAAATAGTTACACCACCTCCCGAAACCAACAGTCAAAAAGCGTTTGTACCAGCAGCCAATGACTTGACGGTACATTCTCAGCGAAACCGCAAAGCACTCGAGAACCAAAAGAGACAGATCAACAAACAATCTGAGAAATCCGAGCCCAGATTTGAACACAAGCTCCTCCTGGGCCATGTCTCGATGCTCACTGACATCGCGCTGGTGACTCACCAAGAGCGCCAGTATATTATCACTGCTGACAGGGATGAGCACATTCGGGTTTCTCGTGGCATTCACCAAGCTCATATCATCGAGACGTTTTGTCTTGGACACGCAGAATTCGTAAGTAAATTATGTATTCCAGCGGAGAGATCGAATCTCCTAATTTCAGGCGGGGGTGACGATGATCTCTTTCTGTGGAATTGGGTATCAGGCCTGCTGCTATCGCGTGTAAATCTCAAACGCCATATCGATACTGTATTGAGTCGCTTGGCTGGTGAGACCTGGAGCAACAAGCAAGCTGTGCACAAGAGGGTAGCTGTGTCTGGAATTTCACACGTTAGGTTAAACAAGGACGGTGTCGCTGAAGACATCATTATTGTATCTTCTGAAGGGTTGGTCTCAATCTCAACTTTTCAGAATTGCCAAACTGATATATGTAGTATCCCCGCTCTCTTCACATTTCTACTTACCGGCGATAATGCCCTCCAGCACATCCAAACCGTTACTTTACCCGGAAACGCCCTTTCACACATTATCCATGACTCACGAACGAGCGCGATGGAGTTGAAAAGGTTTCTCATTGTCTCTGTTGATAGCATCCACAAACCTGGTTCGACTACCGCAGCTAGAGACGACGCAACAAAAGAGACCTCCCCTTTATACATGTACGAATTCCAGGACCAGCTGCTAAAGTCCATTATCACTTTTCACTCCTCGGATGAAGGCGAAGGTTTAAGAATGGAAGAGACCTCAGGAAATTTTACCAATCTGTTATATAATCTGGAGGCTTTAAGGAAGAAGGATGGGGACACGAGAGGAGATGATTAAAATGCTAGATTCTGCATCAGGGAAAGGTAAAATCAGCCGGGATAGCATTGATACATGATGATCATTAATATTGGCTGGGAGAAATGAATTCTATGAACACAGCTGAAGGCACAGTCCATCTTGAATATGCTCCCTTAGTCAAACGTTAGTTCGTAGATTCCTTTAGGTTTGGCTAAAATTCTAAATCCATTTGAAGTTCTCTGATACTTGAACTAATCTATTGGTCCCACTCGCAACACGTTTTCTTCCCTTTGCAGCTGGTCTTGCTTTTGGGTTAAGTGCTGTCTCCAGCCATAGACAATTTCGTCGACTTTTTGGGCGACCTGGTTGCCTTCAGCCTCAGAGATCACGAGTAGGGCATATCGTAGTCTCTCTTGGCTGATCCATTGCTGTCTCACGATCTCGCGCGTGACCACCGCGTGCCCAACCGCTGTCGACAATTGGGGAGTTATAGGCACGTCGTGTACGCGCAGATGCCATAAGCAGTTGCAGATGTGTCGAATCGCTACTCGACTTGAGTGTGATGAAGATAGGGAGAATTCCAGCGCCACAAGGTGGATTAGGTCTATCTTCTCTTGCGACAAAGGCTTCCTCGTATTGTTTTTCTTAGCTCGTGAATAACGCTGATAAAATGGAATATCTAGAACATCCCAAATTGCTAAGGGTCGTAGTGGAGAGTTGACGAGAGCAGTAATGAATCCTGGTATTTCATTGATTTTGAGTCGTCGATAACCGCTCTGTTTCTGAATATTGGAGACGTGTAGCCTGTATAGCTTGATCGCGAGCCGGATATCATAGCGGGTCATGATGGAGATATAAAGGCGGAACTGGGTTAAAGGAACCAATAGTCCGTATTCTTTCAACCGCAAAAGGATACGGTAGACCATGGTAAACCTGCCGATCTGGTTTAAGAAGAGGAACAAGGATCTCATCTTGGTCATAGACTTTTCTCTGTGAGTGTCCAGGACATATAGTAGTGAAGCAAAGTTTTGAACTTTCCCCAAGCAGTGAAAAGAATTCCGTACCGCGGTTACTTCCTCGATAAGTCCTTGGCTAATCCAGTGATCGAGAACAAGGCATGAGGATCTACCTTTGTTAAGACGAACCCCGTGTGTCTCCATCTTCTGCCAGGCTTGTATTAAGACGTTGTCGTCCGCATTACGGATTCGAGCTACCACAGATAGCCAACAGTAACGAAATCTAAGCAAGAGACCTTGGTCCTGGAAAGGTATTGTTACGATCTTTTCTGAGCAGGACGAAATTATTCGCAGCAAGGTATCTCGCGGCACCTTTTGCAGGCTACCCGCGAGTATTCTAACAGATCTCGACAAAGGTGAGATAAACTCGTCAACTTTGATGATTGATTCTGTAGCATGTACGAGGCTATTTTGAGCGTCGTGAATAGCTTTGCGAGCCTCTAAAAAATCATGCTCACCGTTTGACCCCTCTTCCATAGCCATAACAAGTCTGTGTGCGTGCCTAAGCCTGTGATGTAATATTGAGACTGACTCTGTTGCTGCTACGAGCTCTTCTTGGCAAGATCCTTTGCGTGGTTTCAAAAGCCTGTGCCAACTTTTTGACCAAGCTTCTACCAAGGCCAATATGGTAGACTCCATATCAAGAAGCTGGACTTCCGAAAGTGTGAGGAGGATGCGCTGGGCCAAAGATTGCATGGATGCCGTGACCGGGAGATAAATAAGCAGTGAAACTAAGGTGTTCATGACACTGCCGTCGAAATCACGAACTCGCAGCACCTTACAATTTTCAACGCCTTCCCAAATTGCCATGTAGAAAGAAAGAAGCAGCTCATTTATCCGATGTGAACTCCCTGAAGCAGCTCGCAACTCGTCCGTGACTGCTCGAAGAGCGAGATTAAGCATCTCCGCAGAAACCAGGCCCAGAGTCAGGTTTTGCTTGAATATGATTTGGAAGGGAAGTAGCCTCTTTTGAATCTCATGATATCGTGATATGCCCTGGACGGATAATCGAAATTCTTGTAGTTCCTCCTCTAGACTTGGGGTTCTCTCGAGAACATCCCTTTTTTGTGACCTAATGGCCGTGTGTTCAATATCCTCTTTGGAGAGAGCGTTGTCCAATTCAAGCAAAAAAGCCGGTACCGCAGAAGAAGAATTGTTGCGGTCCTTGGGCCGACTTTTGGGCGCTTCCCATGTCCATTTCGACCTGTCAATATCTCCAAACAAGCCCCAATTGCTTCCGAGATGGGGTACTGGTGCAGGAATGGCCTCCGATACCTGTGTCATTCGTCTCTTCCCCATTCTCCTCCGACATTCCATGGGACCTGGGACAGAGCTTGCATATCGACTGGCGGCCTTGGAAGCAGCATAGAAGCGTTGATAGGTGCTTGAAAGGAGTTCATCCGAAAGCCATATTGAATTCGAGCAATTGAAAAGCCTGCGCTGCACTGTATGACAGCAGGCAGGGGAGCGATGGTGCATGGAGATTTCGAATTATGAAGCATCTGGCACCTTGGGAGGAATCATTCAAGGTACGGTGTTCTGAATAGGCGGGATTCAGGAAATATAACCTCACGAGGAGGAGGATGAGTGTGAGTAGGCAAGGCACAGTAGGAGAGCTCGAGCTACTTCCTTAATTATTAATTATTGCCTAGCGCTTGATCGTTTCGTGCTAACCTTACATGAGCTAGTACTAGCACTAGTACAAGTACCAGGAGTTATCAGCCTCGGTGGGCGGTGGGGTTGAACTTCTATTTGACGTGGGGGGCGATATTTAAAAAATATTCTCAAATATCTAATCCATACTTCAATATTCAACGAAAGTCATGGCCCATAAATTCGAGCCACTACAGAATGATCTGATCATCAGAACGGCTTGGGGTAAAATCTATCTTCCTATCAAAATGTCCTCCGACTTCAAATCACAATAGCTAATTATGAATGAAATGATTCAGGTCAGAAAGTTGAAAGGCCGCCCATGTGGGTAATGCGACAAGGTTCGAATCTCCCCCTTCCCTCAATCCATGTTACGCCGGCTGACTTCCTCCACACAGCTGGCCGATACCTCCCAGAATACCACGAAGCAAAAGGCAATCATGACTTCTTCGAATGCTGTCGTTCCCCAGAGATCGCTTCCACTTTGACTCTGCAACCAATTGACCGATTCGCGGGTCTGGTCGATGCAGCAATTATATTTTCCGATATTCTTGTCATCCCTCAAGCGTTGGGTATGACTGTGGAGATGGTAGATAAGAAAGGCCCGCATTTTCCCAACCCTCTAAAATCTCCCGACGACGGACAATACGAAGAGGTTCTCAAGAGGAAGGTTGATGTTGCTGCAGAGCTTGACTACGTCTATAAGGCTATCACAATGACCAGACACAAATTGAAAGGCAGGGTTCCTTTATTTGGCTTCTGCGGGGCCCCGTGGACTCTCCTTTGCTACATGGTAGAGGGCGGAGGAAGTAAGCTTTTCGTGCAGACTAAAACTTGGATTTACAAATATCCTAGGGCTAGTAAAGATTTACTGCAGAAGATCGCCGAGGTACGCTAAGATGGTTCTAATTCCTTGCACACGAAGATATTCCAAGCATAAGCACTCAAAATCCCTTCTTTTATTGGGCAAATATCCAAATGCTGATTATTATTTCTTGAAGGTCTGTGTAGAATATTTGGCATTACAGGTACAAGCAGGGGCTCAGCTTATTCAAGTCTTCGACTCTTGGGCAGCAGAACTGTCACCCTCGTCGTTCAGTCAGTATAATCTTCCGTTTTCCCTGCCCATTGAAGGCGTGTCTCTCCATGGACAACTGCCGAGACCTATATTTCGATTCCGCTTAATTTGGGTAGAAATTTTATTATTGACTTTGGACTCGCTTATAGAGGAATTTTCTGAGCCATACCTAGCATATATTTCGGAGCACCTACCGAAGCGGTTGCAGGAGTTAAGCTTGGAACCGGTACCCATGGTAGTCTTCGCCAAAGGCGCCTGGTATGCCCTAGACTCGCTTTGCAACCTAGGTTACCAGGTTGTTGGCCTAGATTGGTTGCAGGATCCAGCGGAAGCAGTAAAAATCAGGGGTAACAGGTCTATCGTATTCCAGGGTAATGCAGACCCAGGAGTTCTCTATGGCTCAAGAGAAGCAATAAGTGAAGTAGTTGAGAAGATGATAACGGGGTTTGGGGGAGGAAAACAGGGCTGGATAGCAAATCTCGGCCATGGTCAGGATTCCGTTCATTTCGTTGCATCGCATCACTGACGATGTCATAGGTATCACACCGTTTGTCGATCCCGAGGACTTGAAGTTCTACTTCGAAGAAATCCATCGATTAGCTGGTAGCTGAGGCTCTAATATCATGCAGCTTCGTTTCGTATTGGCTCTTGAGTGGACTATATCATTTCCCTTCCTTAGAGTGAACTCTCTCCTGCTCGCCAATGTCTTCATTCCTACCAATTCTCAGCAGCGGCCCCTAGAAGTATAAGTGCTATCGCATACCAGATTTCGGGGTTCTCTTTTATGAACCGATCCATGAGATCCTGACATTCTTTACTCTGTAAATTTACAACCTCGACTCCTCTTTGCTTCAGATATGCTTCACCCCCTATCACGATTTAGCATTGTTTGACTGAAGCATATAACCAGGGCAAACTTTTTGCTCAAGAAGCCAAAAGAGATAACACACCTAAGAAAGTCTTATTCTCTCCGATGACTACTCTCGCTATTCCATAGAGAATGCAGGCTCCAGTGCACATGTCACAGGGTGAGAGTGTCGTGAACATTGTCGCACCACGATATGCGGATGCAGGAAGCCTTCCCGAGTTTTCAAGGGCCGAAGTCTCCCCCTTCAGTCTATCAGTACGCACACAATGGAAGACGCGTTCACGAGGGTTAAACTTACATGATGAATGGGGGATCCTTTCTGAACCCGTAGATTCCGACCTTTTCCCAACAATTTTCCATCTTTGGATATCAAGGCTGCCCCTATCTGCAAATTTGACTCTCATTTAGACAGAGAGCGTGAAGTCAAAGGAAGGACTGTGATCGACTTGATCAACTCACCGGAACCCCTCCTTCTTGATACCCGAGCCTCGCCTCTTCCAGAGCGATTTCAAAAGCTTCTCGGTCATTCATTCTTGGAAAACGGCGGGGAGGAGGAGGCACACGCTTCGATGCGTTAGGTAGGGAGAGAAATCCAGCGAAAGTATTAATGTCAGATTTTTCATTCATTCACTCATTCATTCATTCATTCATTCAATATCAGAGATAGATTCAATGTCAGAAATAGATTTTAAATAAAGAAAGGTGGGGGCACCAGGGGCTAGCATTATCGATAAGGGCGACAAATTTTATTTCAAACCGAGCATCTCAGAAACGGGTCGGTGCGGAAAAAACAATGAAGATTGAAACCCATTCGAGCCTAGGGAGGGTAGTTTGCAGTGGATATGAGGTATTGCATTGGGATCAGGTAAAGCTCATCTTGATAGCGGCGATAGAAACAAGAACCTTAGGTAATCACCACCAAATGTAGCATGTCTTTGATAATGGAATATGTGCAATAGGCCACATATATAATACATATATATATATAAGAGATATATATAGATCACATAAATCGTCCTGCCTCCTTAATAGAAGCTGGATTCAAATCCTACAAGATTAAAAGTCCTGTTGGATGTACATGTATTCCCATAGATAAATTATTACCTTAATTATTCGTCGTATTTTATGATTCACAAGCAGTTGACTTTTCAATTTGCCTCTTCCGTACGTTATGGAATTTCTATGAGTTTCTACGCTAAACCTTAACCATTTACTCTTTACCGATCCCGTCCAAAATTCCAACGTCCTGAACCTCTTCAATTCTTTGTAATAAAGCAACAATCTTCATCACCTCTACAATACTTCCCCGTTGTATAAAACTCGTCATTAACAACACTGCATCTACTTTTGCTCGAGACTAAACTCCGAGTCAGAACTGGTGGGAAAACATAAAGATAAGAGAAACTTTTGGAAGCGACCAAGCAAGGCCTCACCTCAGCCTCACCCTAATCGTGAGTAAATCTTCATGTTGTCTCCATTCAACACCTTTCTTAAACTTTCCAGACGGATCGCAATATCGCGTTTTTTCACATTCACTTCCAAAGACTTCGCTAACTCGATTTATCGTTTATTGGTAGTGTATACATCTGCCCTTCCACCATCCAACCTCTTCCCACAAGAGCATTCGAGAGACAACAGACCAGACAGCCTTACAATAGAACCAACTTGATCCTCCAATACCAGTCTTTCTTTCCCCCAGGGATTTGACCGGCGATATGGCGAAGGATACCAAGTTTTATGACTTGCTCGGTGTAAGACATCCTTACTTCAAGATCCGATTGAGTGCTCATGGTTGCCTAGGTATCACCCAACTGCACTGAAGCAGAGCTTAAGAAGGCATACAAAGTTGGAGCATTGAAACACCATCCCGGTATGTATTTGATTCTCCAAATGACTTGATTGTCGAGTAAGGGATTTAAAAAATCCGTCGCATAATCATGACCATGTGGGCATGTAAACAGAATCACAATTCCAGATCCTGGTTGCTTTACATAATCTTCACTTTGTTCAAAATAGGATCTTGTTGTGCGCAAGAAGCGCATTGTTTCTCAACTGTGTCAAACGTCTTTGACTAACATCCTGTTGCTCACAGACAAGAACGCCCATAATCCCGATGCTGCAGATAAATTCAAAGATCTTTCACACGCATATGAAATTCTCTCCGACCCACAAAAGCGTCAGATCTACGACCAGTATGGGGAGGAAGGTTTAGAGGGTGGTGCTGGTGCTGGTGGTATGAATGCCGAGGACCTATTCTCTCAGTTCTTCGGAGGGGGATCTGCCTTTGGCGGTGGTGGCTTTGGAGGGATGTTTGGCGGTGCTGGCGGTCAACAACGCGGTCCCCCAAAGGCACGCACCATTCACCATGTTCATAAAGTTTCTCTGGAGGACATCTACCGAGGCAAGGTTTCCAAACTTGCTCTTCAAAAGTCTGTGATCTGCCCAAAGTGTGATGGTCGTGGTGGAAAGGAGGGGGCTGTTAAGAAGTGCGCTGGTTGCGATGGCCATGGGATGAAGACTATGATGCGTCAGATGGGACCGATGATCCAGCGCTTTCAGACTGTCTGTCCGGATTGTAATGGAGAGGGAGAGATCATCCGCGAAAAGGACAAGTGCAAGGGCTGCAACGGCAAGAAGACAATCGTTGAGAGAAAGGTTCTCCATGTTCACGTCGACCGAGGAGTCCGAACTGGACACAAGATCGATTTCAGAGGGGAGGGAGATCAGACGCCAGGGGTTCAACCTGGGGACGTGATTTTCGAGATTGAACAAAAGCCACACACAAGATTCCAACGAAAAGATGATGACCTCTTCTATCATGCTGAGATCGACCTGGTTACGGCTCTTGCCGGAGGCACAATATTCATTGAGCATTTGGACGATCGGTGGCTCAGCGTAGAAATCATTCCTGGAGAAGTTATCAGTCCTGGTAAGTTATCGTTTCGATCCTCTTGTGTGCTGTGCTAAGTCCTTTTGTAGGTTCTGTCAAGATGATTCGCGGCCAAGGAATGCCTTCGTACCGCCATCATGACTTTGGTAATCTTTACGTTCAGTTCGATGTTAAGTTTCCCGAGAAGAATTGGACCGCCGATTCTGCTGCGTTTGAGACCTTGAAGACAATTCTTCCATCGCAGCCCCAGTCTAATGCCCCCCCTTCGGAAACGATGACGGAAATTGCCGATCTGGAGGATATCGATGCCAGCCAACAAGCTCGAGCTATGGGTGCCAGTGCAATGGACGAGGACGATGAAGATGGACATGCAGCAGGCGGTGAAAGGGTGCAATGTGCTTCACAATAAGCATTTACTGTGGGGTGATCCGGTCTCGTTGAGCTTCAGCAGTCTTAAAGTATCGTTGCATTCGTGGCTGTTACGAGAGACGACCCGCTAACCTGATTTATGTGTAATGGCTTCATGAGGGAGCAACATGGAATAGCGCATGTGGTCTAGTGGGTCTGTTCATGCAGTCTTCTGGCTGTTGGGCGTGCACTTTTCGATGCATTTTTCTTTCCATAGGTCAATTGGCGTTTAGACGGATAGATAGCATGAGAGAGAAAATTTTAGCTTTTCTTCATAATTGTTTCTTTGAAACCTCTCAGACAAACGACGTGTATGAGGTACTCGTGAGGCTGGAACCTTGATGACTTGATGACTTGATGACTAAACGACAATCCTTGTTAACGTCTCCCGTCGCTTCAAGTTCCAAGTTCCAAGTTGTTACGGACGTAAACAAACATCCCCCACCACCCCCCGAACGGTGCTTCACCCCTTGTCCTGCAGAATAGCATAGGTACAGGAGCGGTGAAACACGGGGGAATATAGGCTGCCAGTTGAGGCCCACAGGAAGTGATTAGGGTGTGCCATTTGTACCAATCTGACAGTAGCAGTTATCCTTGTCGCGCTACTAGTAGATATGGATTACTTCGATGTGGCCAACAATAGCCCGAGGCAAAATCCAGAGTCGAATTCTCAGGAATCGCCGGCATCAACTTCATCTCCTGCGCCGCCCACCCAAGGATCCACTTCTCCGACCACAGCTCCAAATCCTAGCCCCAGCACGGGAACCCTCTCTTCATCGACAACAGCCCCGCGTATTAGACGAAGAAATCGCATGATAACAAGTTGCTTGGAATGCCGCCGGCGCAAATTGAAATGCAACAAGTCTCACCCTTGCACAAATTGCCTTAGATTTACTCGGGATTGCATTTTCCTAGCACCAGCCCTTGATCAAGCCAGCCAGCTGAAGCTCACAGAGATCAAGGAGAAGGTCGGATCTTTGGAGAGACTCCTCGAAAGAGATGTAGCGAAGTCCGCTGTTGCCCCTGGTCTGACTTCCGCAAGTCAAGAAAGAGCATTGCCCGACGACGCAGAGGATGATTTGCCTGCTAACGAGGACGAGAAGGACTTAGAACCTACACCTCTAGCTGTCGTAGATGCCGCTTATGGAGAGGATGGTGAAGATGACGATATGTTGGACTTAGGGATCCAAATTGGAAAGATGAGGATTACGGAACGCATTGGGGGCTTTTTCAGGCCTAAAATTTCTCAGGAGGTGCGTCTGCTTCTTTATGATATTTTGGGATCTCGAAGTACCCTAGGATATCCGTAAATGTTTCAGTTGCTTGCCGCATAGAGTGGAATGAAAGCTCCACGGCAGCTTCTTGTTGGAGAGACCTGCCATCCCTCATTTTAGTAGCGTAGGAGAACCGTGTCAGGAATTGCTCAAGTGAGCGTGCCTCGATCTTGGTTGTTCAAGCAATACTTTTCGTGCGGACTCGAGCGAATTTATGGGACACTTGCGCAGAGCTGACTTGAAAAGCTCGAATTCACAATGTCCGATACCTTTGGGACAGGAGATAGAAAACCCAGAGCGCCAGAACCGTCACTTCCTCCCACTGAACCCCTTCCACCCGCGAGCGAGTGGCTGAAGCCTGGTCCAGCCTACATTGCACCAAGTTCAGGCTTTTTCTTTGGAGGGGGCCAACAGACGTCCTTGATCGACTTTCTTCCTTCTCGATTGGCTGGTGATAGACTCGTGAAACAATACTTCCTAGCAGTGCATCCAATTGCTCAGATTGTACACCGACCGACCTTTGAGCGAGAATACGAGACCTTTTGGGATGAAGTTTCTCTTGGGATTGAGCCCCCGAGCTCCGTTCAAACTATCATCTTTGCTGCAATGTTTTCTGGGGTAGTCAGCATGGACGAATCGGTTGTGATTCGAGACTTTGGAGTGCCCAAAGCTAGCCTAATGGACAATTTCAGACTCGGTATGTTGTGCTGGAGCATGCAATCCATCTCCAATTTGAATTGCCGTTGATTTCTGGGATAGCTGCATTCTGTTTCTAAAGCTGTGCTAATATTTACATTATTTAGGAACGGAGACTGCTCTTGGGCGAGCCAACTTCTTAAAAACGACAAAGATTGAAACGTTACAAGCCTTTGTCATGTACTTGATCCCTCTTTGTAGAGCAGCAGTTTCAAGAGCGCATTCAGTTTTAGTGGGCGCAGCAATTAGAATGGCAGAGTGTATGGGCTTGCATCGCGATGGCGACTCGACCTATGGTATGAATCCCCTTGAAACGCATATCCGCCGTCTGATCTGGCATCATCTTTGCTTCTTGGACATTCGCACTTGCGAGGCACAGGGCCCACGCCCGACAATACGACGAGACGATTTTGACACAAGGTTGCCATTAAACGTTGATGATGTAGACCTGCACGCCTCAGGAAAGCCTCCTAAAGGGGCAGATCGATGGACGGATGTCACCTTCTCATTGATTCGATTTGAGATAAACGAGATGATGAGAACAATTTGGATCGATAGACCGCGGATAGAGCGCCGAAGGCTTAGTCTGACGGCAGTACTTAGCAAGATTGAGACTTTTAAAACGAACATGGCGGCGAAGTACGACCATCTCATGGATGATGTAAGTTGAATTTTGGGAATGAAGCGCTCCTTCTAGAATGTTTAAAAGTATATATGCTAAAGTATACTTACTACCGAGACATTGTGTCTAGGTGATGGTAGAATATCTTGGCTATTAACCCACGAAAGACGTCTCAACCCTAATTGTCCATATCATGCATTTACTGACTTTCAATTTTTAGAGAATACCCCTACAGAAATATGCAAAGCTTGTCAAAGCCCTGCTGCTTTCTCGACTTCACATTATGGTGCTACATCGTTACCACAATTCGGTCGTAGCCCCAATGCCAGATAGACTTCGCAATATAATGCTTGCTTCTGGTACTACAACCATAGAAACGGCAGTAATACTGGATACCTCACCCGAAATGCGGGTGTGGGCATGGTATGGTGGTGCTTTGCAGCAGTATCACACGGCCTTCTTGTTGTTGTTGGAAATCTTTGTACACCCAACCAGAAAGGAAGCCGATCGCATCGTATGTAATCTTAGTTCCCTCTTTCCACTTTATCATTGCCTTTCGAACTCTGAGGCGCCCTAAAACCCTTCCTCGGTGTAATGAATTAAGTGTTGACAGCTGCAAGGTCCTGGCAAAGATAATACTGACTCCACAACTTTAGTGGGCGGCTTTGGATTATATCTTCGAATGTGATCCTTCTGAGCACCGGACAGTCAAAGCCCGGAGAGTACTCTCCGAGTTACAGAGCAAAACTGCAGTGTACCAAAGCATTCGAGGCATGCGTGCCCCAGTTGTCATGGAAAAACATCTTGGTCAACGTCCCCCGCGTCGTTCCGAGCCAGTTAACACCGAGTTGAATTTCCTGAGCCCACCTCGAGAACTGACAAATGGCCCTGTAGATGTATCAATAACACATTCGATTGGAAGAGCGCCAGTATTTGCTGGGGTGTCAAACAACGAGAGTCTCTGGGCTTTTCCATCTCAGCAAAGTCCCGAAGCCAGCAGTGATTCTAATAGCGCTCTTGGACAACCACCACAAGCCATGCTCGAGAATGATGATTTAATGGTTGACATTGATTGGGATGAATTCGAGAGACTCTTTCCCCTACAGAACGAGGAGCCTCAAGCCGAATTCCGTTTTCCAGATATGCCAGGAATGGGATCTTACTGATTCCACTATTTTCGCAGCATATAATCTATAGTTGAAATTTACATGTCTTTGCTTGCACATCGTACAACGCAGACAGGGTGTAGTATTGACACGGAGCCTTCCAAATAGACACATACTTTTACGGCTATGAATCATAAGAATTAGATAGCAAAGTCACACAGAAAGGGATTATTAGGACTTCCGACGAAGATGAACGAAGGTTAGCCAGGAGATGAGGTTGGAATAGTGCATTGGCGAGGACCTTATATTACAAGTCTCAAGGAGTGCACCATCCCGCCAAAGCGAACTGTTGATACATTCATGATACCCCATCCCCATCTTCGCATTTAGACGTCAAGATCCATTTTTTCTCCAAGTGCCGTCTCGCCACCCTCTAACTCATGTACTGTGACGTATTTGCTAATCTCCTCCCTAGTGATAACTTTCTCATTCAGAACAGCAGTAGTTCCCCTCTTGAAAACGTAGCTTTTCTGCTTCTTGCTTCGTTCATTTGGCTTAATGTATCCTCTCTTTAGGGTCGTCTTCTCCTTCGTAATGACAGCAACGTCGACGTTCGATCCGGATCCCAAATCGTTGAAAATACCAGCTTGGATAGCGTTAGATGCCAAGGTGACAGCCTCATCCTCCGTCATCTTCGATTTCCATTGCGTCTCAAACACAGACATCGCTGCGAGGGATCCACTTCCCATAGTGACATAGGGAAGCTTATCCGTGCTTCCATGTGCGTGAACAGTAAATAATCCAACACCAGTAGGGTCGACCCCTGCAACAACGAGATATGCTCCAATATGACCTTGGTATCTAAAAAGATGTTGCTTGAGCAAGGTCATGCATGTAACAACTCGTGGTTTGCGGCCGGTGGATAGGGAGTGGAGTTCCAATTGTGACGAGATGAGTGATGTGGTGAATTCAGTGTCCGCAGCTGTACCAGCTCCAGCACACCAAATTTGAGGGGCGATATAATGAAGCTTCTCGCAGTTCTAACACAATCTACCTGTGAGCTCCTGTTTATAAGGCTTTTTGAAACATAGGATCCTACCTTATCTGCCACTATTGGCCCACTCGTCGCTCTGGTATCTGCTGCAATCTATGCGAACATGGTCAGCAAGTTTTCTCCAGTCAGAAGTGCAAATCGAGGCTAGGACGAGCTGTACAACGTCTCGTATGCTAGCTATAGACCGCTGTAAAAGCCGTAGGTTGTATTGTACTTACAACGACGCCTCCATCAAATATACACCCAACAATTGTAGTACCCGTACTTGTCGCCTTTGGCAGTGGTACACCTCTTGCATGTAAGGCGGCGTTACGGGTGTGGTTGGAGAAGTCGAATCCAGGCATCTTGGAAGAAAGAGCTCGCAAAGCTCTGCCTTGAAATAGAAGTGAGGGGTGGAGACTCCTGAAGAGCGAAGCTTCAAGAATAGATGAAGAAGATTTCTTTGGGATTTGATGGGTTGCGTTGGTAGGATTGATGTTGGAATTGGAATTGAGGTGAAGCTCAGGTGGTAGGGTAAGGTAGGTAGTTAGGTACGGTAAGGCAGCTGCAAGGAACGCGTCGGTTATCACTTACGAACAAAGTACTAGTATTGGGAAAATGAGGATCGCACTTCAGAGAGGTGAATTAAAATACTTACCTTACAAAATCTATGTAGCTTGCGCGTCTAACGCTACTACTTAGACCTTCTTAGAGCTATTGCAACCATCTCGTGCTTACTTTCGTTGGCATAATATTTGTCCCAAAACCAGAGGATATCACTTCGTATGTCCAAAGCATTCTCACGAACATCAACCTGCTACAGAATCGGTCTATCAAATGTGTAGAACCATTCCTTGAGCCACAGGGTCCAATCAAATCGACTATTTTGCGACAGCCATGGCCCTCAGCAGCTTCGGAAACCCTGGCGCTGCCGCCATGGGCGAGGCGCCAGCAAACAGTCAGACCGGCCCTGATATCGAAGAAATAGAAACCGAGGTAAAACACCTCCCCAACTGAGCAACTGATTTGTCCAGGAATGAATCTGACGGCTGCAATAGGCTCTAGGATTTCTTGCGCTCTCCGGAGAAGCCAAGATTCAATTACTGCCTTCGCCATGGCCAGCCGACAACTTACCTCCCCCAACTGCCTCTCTTATGAGTGTTGCCTCTCGCAAAGGACTGGTAGCCGCGGCAGGGCCAGATGTCATTATATTAGCTATTACAGGCTCAGTGCGGAAGGCTTTCGAGGGACCCGCGACCGGAGACGGAAATATACGGCCCTTTCAACCCGAATTAAAACTGCCAATGCCTATGAGGATCTCGCAGCTGGCTTTCTCAGCTGATGAATCGTACCTAGTTCTGTCTGCAGAGGGGGGAGGGGGATTAGCAGTCTACGAAGTACAGGCTCTGTTGCAAGGATCTACACAGCCGACATTCGAGTTATCTACAAATGGGCAGGCCCTGCGAGCATTAGCACCGAATCCAACGTCAGAAAAGGGAGAACTTTTCGCGGTGGTCACTACAGATGGTAATCTCATGATGGCCAACCTGAAGGAACGAGCGTTTGTATCTGGACCCAATGGCCAGGTCCTTAAAAGTGGAGTCAGTTGTCTATCATGGAGCTCAAAGGGCAAGCAATTGGTTGCGGGGCTTGGTAATGGAACCGCCTCTCAGATGACCCCTGATGGTAGTGGGAAAGGAGAAATCCCCAAACCACCTGGAATAGATGATAATCATCACAGTAAGTCTAGCTTGCTCCATAACAAAGTATGCAACGCTCACCTCTATAGTGTCGTCGATAACATGGCTTGAGAACAACGTCTTCCTTGTCGTACACACTCCAACTATTTTTGATGCTGGCCAGGCTCCCCCATCTATCTTCCATTTTGTGACAAGAGAAATGCCGTCGAGCTTTACATTTCGGAAAACTACCGAGCAGGCAGGCCCATTTGGCATGAACCGATCTCCACCCCATCATTTTCTGCTGCGCCTACGCGATTTCCCTCCAAATCTAAAGGACCTCCTTATCCTCGCTTCGTCCGCTTCAGTTGACATTGGCTTATACACCCGATCTACAGTCCCGCTAGAAAGTGGTAAGCCCAAAGATGAATTTACTTGGACGGGACTGTCAGACGACTCTCGTAGGGCTCAGCTTCCCATGACAGGAGATCTGAGCGATACCTCTCCCATCGGCTTGGCGCTCGACCTCTCTAGTAAGGAGAAAGTAGCACGGCCTATTCCCAGAGATGAAATAGACGAGTCAGCTACCCCACTTCCAGCTCTTATGGTCCTGAATAACGAAGGAGTGCTGGCCTCTTGGTGGATTGTCTATGCAGAGTCGATCCGCCAGAGTACTATTTACCCTGGTCTTGTTGCAGCCGGAAGCGCTCCTGAATCATCTTCAGCACCAGCTTTAGGCCAACAATCTACATCGTCTTTCCCTAGCGTTTCAAAACCAGCATTTGGAACACCTTCAAGTGTTGGTCCCAGTACAGGAGGGGGCTTTGGAGCGCCTTCTGGCCTTGGTACCCGGCAATCGGTATGGGGCACGCCTTCAACTGCCGCCCCAACCAGCTCCGTGGCTTTTGGGAATACGGCTTTTGGATCGTCACCTGCAGCCTCGAATTCGACGACCGCATTCGGTGCTCCCACTTTTGTTGCGACAACCACGCCATCATTTGGTAGTTCTGGATTCTCTGCCCCCAAGTCCTCGCCATGGGTGTCTGCAAGCACATCTAATGCATCTTTTGGTCAGCCGGCTGCGCTGGGCAAACCTTCTGCGCCTTTTGGGTCTGCAGCGCCAAGTGTAGGAACAGGAGCACCGTCTTCTGGCGGCTTTGCATCCTTTGCTACCACTGGTGGCTTCGCTACTGCCGGCGCCACTCCGAGCGGAAGTATATTTGGTGTAAAGCCTGCTTCTAATATCTTCGGCGGTTCCAACCCTAACCCTACTATGAACACAAGCATTCCCTTTGGAGACATATCTCACAAGATAGACAATAATCCAGCAGGCTTGTTTGGTGGTAAATCGAGTGGCTTCGTTCTGAGCTCTACTTTCAAAGGCGAAGAATCTGTTCAGAAGGAAGCGCCAGAGGCGGCTGACGACACCAAAGACTCGCTTTTTGGCAATGCGTTCGGAAACGCACTTGGTGATGTGGGGAAAGCAGTACAGCCGGAAACTCCTGTATCGAAGGACGCGGACATGGATACTACTGATGATGCTGCAAAGCCAGAAACGCAAGTCAAACCACCTTCGACTACTCCAGCTTCTACACCGGCTCCATTAAATTCTGCATTCCCCAATTCGACGCAAACAGTTAGCAGTGGCCTTTTTGGAAGCACAAAGCCAGTAACCCCATCCTCTAATCCAAAACCTGTTATTTCGGCAGGCTTTAGCTTTGGAAATACTACTGCAGAAGCGCCTAAGCCGGGCGGTGGCTTCAGCTTTGCTAACTCGGCTTCCGCTCCTTCTACGAAGCCCTCGACGCCTACAGCAAAAACTCCCATGGGATCGAAATCACCACCTCCGCCCAAAATCAAGAAAGAACCATCGCCAGATCCGCAAATTGGAAAGGTTGGAGGTGAAATTCCAGAAGCACCTTTGCCGCCTGATCCAACAAGTAAAAGTGCTTATCAAGCTGGTGATACGTCTGTTTCATCCACCGAGACTGACGCTCCTCTACCACCTGACTTCCTTCCCAAGAAAATACCCGAGTCTGAACAATCTGGGCAATCGCCGCCTCCTTTACCTTTCAAAAAAAGTGTTCAGGAAACATTTTCCGCAGACCTCACTCCTGCAAGAGATAGTCCTGGAGGACCGGAAGATGAAGGAGTTGATTCGGAATTCTTGAGCGAAGAAATAGGAGAGAGTGACCAACTTAGCGACGACGAGGAGGGTAGTGGCGAGGATGTTGCCAAAGATGTCAGTCTCACTTCGGAGACAAACCAAACCCCTGGGTTTACACCAGAGAGCTCGTTCGGGGTCCGCACCAATCGTATCTCAGTTGACAATCCCTTCAAAAAGCCAGAAGCAACTGGATCTCATCCACGAGTTTTATACGGAGAGATTGAGCGTTCGGTTCCTATTCTACCACCCCCAAACTTGCAAGCTAGTCCCCGATCACCAAGTCCTGTACGATCTGCTATACCTGGAAGAATGCTACGACCAGAAACATCGAGATCTGTTAGCGCTCCTGGGGTTGCCTCTCAGATATTAGGATCTCAATCATTAGCTCGAAAGCCGGTAGTGCCCGCTCAAAAGACTTTTAACCTCTCACTAGAGCAGCAACGGGAAGAGGAGCAACGCAAAAAAGAAGCAAGAGCTCGGAAGGAAGCGGAAGAGACCCAGGCTCTTGTAGATGTCGAAGACGAGAAGTTGCAGGAGCAATTAGCTTCGGAATTAGAAGCGACAACCACGCTTGACGAGTTCATAGCTCACGTCGAACATGTCAATGCGCCATCCGTGGACAGTATTCCAGCTCAGGTAGAGATGGTTTATCGAGATATCAATTCCATGATCGATACTTTGGGTCTCAACGCCAGAGCTTTGAAATGCTTCATAAAAGGCCACACAGAACAGTACAAGGACGAAGGCCGTCACAAAAAAGATCTTGAGGATGACGATGGCTGGTGTTTAGTAGAAGTCGAAGATCTCTCTGCCGTCGTTGAAAAGGAACTCGCAAAAGATCTTGAGAATGGACGTGTCAAAGACGTTTCTAGAAAATTGGAAACATGCATCGATCTGCAGAGAGACTTGATCAGACTTCATGCAAGGCACGAGGATGTTAGGAAGATCATGGCCTCCCAACTGGACCCAGATCATCTGGCGATCTCTCGATCGCAGCCTTTGAGTGCTGAGCAAGCTGCGCAACAACACGATTTAAGAAGAGACTTCACCAAATTTCAGAAACTGCTTTCCGAGGCCGAAGAAGCCCTGACTATTCTCAAAGCCAAGATTGTATCCCAGGCTTCGTCACACGGCAAGTCAATCGGCGCAGTAGGTCCAACTGTCGAGGCTGTAATGAGAACCATCACCAAAATGACGAGCATGGCAGAGAAAAGAAGTGGAGACATCGACGTTTTAGAGGGCCAGTTGCGCAAGCTCCAACTCAATCCTGCTGCTAGTACTGGAAGTCGAGAAAACTCACCGTTCGCAACTCCTAATAGAATGTCCTTGCGGAACCCGGCGACAACAAGCACCTATGGCCTTTTCTACACTCCTGATAGCATTAAAGATGAGCATTGGGGTGCCCAGAATTCTCTGATGTCATCAACTAGCTCACTTAATCGAAACTCTCCACCACGCAAGAAGATGAGTGGCTATTCGATTGAAGAGAAGACTCAGTTGAGGACGAAATTAGCGAGGAAGAGAGAGGTTACGAACCGACTGAGAGTGGCTTTACAAAAGGCTGGAACAAACATCCGGCTGATGAATGACGACGAATGACAAGCAATTAGAATCGGACTGGGCGGCGCATGCACATTGGAGTAACAGAACGTGTAAGATAGAGAAGCGAAACATCAACGGAAGACATTTCCGAACCAAATGTACCTCTAATGAAAGATTAATGTCAGCGTGAATATGCAATAGGTATATGCAATAGGTATCATAAAGCCTAGACAAACTTGAAACTAATTCTCGTAAGCTTTGGTGAGTTTTAGAGGTTTCCCTTCACTTCCATAATTTCTCTGGCTTTCCGGAGCTGTTCTTGTAATTTGCTTTCCCAATCCAGTCGTGTGTCCTCTAGGTAGAGTAGGGAGACTGAAAACAAGAGGTTACCTTCCATTAGGTCGGGTTATCTCAGCAAGCTCAGACCCTCGGATTACGAGTTTTTCTGCCCTTAATCATAATTTGTTATATTTTAAGTAGATCTTTTCTAAAAATAATAGATCTTTAACTTCTAAACTAATTATATATTACAAAAATCAAAAACTTACTAAGAGTCTAAGGTTTTATAGTAAATTTTTAGATAAATTGTATAAATTTTGATAGTAAATCTAATTATTTAAAATCTATTTTTTAATATTATACTTTTGATCTTTAA
>Ga0182030_10008617_pt1 | contig 21070 bp, 20 predicted proteins | sample 812S3MmetaG_FD_121299 | JGI IMG/M metagenome (GOLD analysis project Ga0182030, IMG submission 121299) | Permafrost microbial communities from Stordalen Mire, Sweden - 812S3M metaG (Illumina Assembly) | ecosystem: Environmental > Terrestrial > Soil > Wetlands > Permafrost | place: Sweden...
ACTGCCTCCTCAGCCATTGGCGAGGGCTTGCCGATGCGGTGCCCGCATGGGTGGGGCCACGCAGATCATCACGAGGCACCCTGAGAGCACCAGGCAGGTGAGCCATTCCCATAATGCGAAACTCAGATACAGCGGGATATTCTGCTCACGCCAGGCCAACGTTACCCAAGGCAGCTGCGGTCGCACCAGGGCAAGGTAACCCTGCGTCGCTGCAGCACCGGCGACCGGCCAGAGCACCATACCGGCCAGTGCCAGAGCGCCGCGCCAGCGGTGAGCGGCCCAAACCGGGAAGCGTTGCATAACCGATTGCACCCAGGTGTGCACAAGGCCACTGCACAGGGCGAGGAATGCGATCACGGCCAGCCAGTCGTGGCCCTTAGGAATCAGCCAGTCACCCGGCAGCGCCGCCGCCAGTGTCATGCAGGGGAATCCCACAGTGAGAAGCTGCGACTCTCGAAGCCGTAGCCGTAAGTCCGCCGCCGGCGGCACCCGGATCCCAAGACCCACCCAGCACACGCCGGCGACACCGCACAGAATGACCCCGGCAGCCCCCCACAGGTGTCCGGTGGGATTGTGTTTGGCGGAAAACAAGTTGGAAACGGTCATGTAGTGCCAGTTGTACTCTCCAGTGAACTGCCAGCACGCCATGCCCAGTCCGATCCAAAAGGCGCAAAGACCCAGCAGCATTGCGGCGCGCCCGAGCGCGCTGTGGGAAACCGCCACTAGCTGTGCACCTGCGGGGTAGCCTGCTCGAGCGGCTCTGCAGCCAGCAGCGGGATCTCGACCCGAAACTCAGTTCCCAGACCGATCCCGGTGTGAAACGTCACGCTGCCGCCCACCATGTCGGCCCGTTCACTGATGCTATGCAATCCCACAGATCCGGAACGCTCGCGCAAGCCCGGATCAAAACCCTGGCCATCATCATGAATCACCAGTCGCACGCAGTGCAGATCCAGTTGCAGCTCGGCCCGCACATGCGTCGCCATGGCATGCTTGAGCACGTTGGTCAGAGCCTCCTGCGCGATACGGTACAGATGGGCGCTCGCGTCGGGTCCGAGCGCCTCGTCGACATTCTCCAGGCGCTTCTCCACTTTAAGCTCGCTGCCCTCGGCAAGTTGATCGACCAGCACGCCGATGGATTCGGTCAGGCCGAGTTCCTCGACCCGAAATGGGCGCAGGTTGCGCGCAAGTGCGCGCACTTCCCGGATCGCATCCTGAACAATTTGCAGGACCGCCTCCAGCTGCAAACGCAGTTGCCCAGTTTCGGGACTGCCGGTGAGCCCCATCTGTGCGCGATTACTGATCAACGCCAGGTTCTGACCGAGGCTGTCATGCAGTTCATTGGCGATCCGCTGTCGTTCGCGCTCCTGAGCGCTCAGCAGATCGTGTGTGAACTGCCGCTGGGCCTGTAGCTCGCGCTCCTGCGAGAGGCGCAGCGATTCCTGCATCTGGCGCTGCTCATGCGTATCACTGATGGAGCCGGCGATGCGTGTTGGCGCACCAGCCTCATTCCAAATTGATTGGGCGCGCACGCGAAACCAGCGGTAGGTGCCGGTGCCGGTGCGTAACCGGACTTCCACCTGCAGCGGTTCATGGGAGCGTAGATGCCGCAGGATGGCTTGCTCGGCCAATTCCCGATCCTCAGGATGCAGCCGGCTCATCAACTCGGACAGGCTGGCCGGGAGTGGATCCTTCGGACCCAGGGCGAGCAGGATGGAAAAACGGGGCGAAAAATAGCTTTCGCCGCTCAGCAGGTCCGCGTCCCAGATCGCATCATGCGCGCCGGCAACGGCGAGCGCATAGCGCAACTCCGTACGCAAACGCGCTGCGCCGGCTGCATCGCGCTCAGCCAGTAGCGCGGTAAGAATCAGAGTTGCCCCAAAAAGGGCACCCATGTAGGACCACACCACCAGCTCGCCGGACAGGACATTCAATCCACCAAATGAACCCAAGCTAAAATCAAAGCACAATGCCTCGGCGATCGAGAGCGCCAAGGCCACCGCGGCTGCGGGCACCAGACCAAAGTGCAGACATACGATGACCACCAGTGCACCCGAGAGCACCAGCAGCGGGAGCTGCGCGATACCCGGATCGATGGTGTGCGGCATGAGCTGTGCCATGCCGAGGATCAGCAGGCCGATGGATGCCAGAGCCAGCGTGGCCTCGCGGGGATGGCGCCGTACCGTCGCGAAGCTCTGCGGGCGGCATGCGATCAGCAGCGGCCCTAGCGCAACGACGCCAGCGAGGCCGTTGAACCACCAGCGCAGGGTGTCGACTGGCCGCCAGCGCAGCCCCTCGCTGGCAGCAATGTCGGTGAATGAGACGTGCACGCCAACGCCGATCACAGCGGCGAGCGCCGTGCCCAGGACTGCTGCAATCAAGAACAGTGGTACATCAGCACGTCGGGCAAAATTTGAGTTGAATCCGAAGCGCTCGACGATCCAGGCCGTCAGCCACGCTCCAGCAGGTAAGGCCGTGGCCACGAGTAATCCAGGAATAAAGCGCGTGCCGGCCATCAGCTCCAGCACCCATCCGGCCAGGAGGATCGCGCCCCATTGCTTGCGACCCCAGCGAACCATCGCTGCCACGGCAAAGCCACTTGGCAGGATCCACAGCACCACGCGCCCGCCCCAATGTGGCAAAGCGATACCAAGTCCGCCGCCTGCCACCATGACGCTGAACAGGATGGCCTGGCGCAGAAACCACAGGCTGAGCGTGCCTCGTGGTGATAAATCGCTGACCATGTCCGGCTCTAGTTCCTGCCTGCTCACCGCCGCCGCCTTTGGTCTGCTCCCTGAGGCCCATCATAGCGCCGGGCGCCCACCCGGCCATCCCTATTGGCGCTTTCAGAGTCGTGATGAGCGGCCAAAGCGTGTCTTATCGTTAAAATCCTCTCACTGGAGGAGGTATTTCCACATAGAAGATCGCGGCGACTTTTTGCAGCCGCTGCCGACAGATGCACCGCATTGGGCTCAGCCCTGCCGCCATTTGAACAGCATCGCACCCAGCACCAGGTAGATCACGCTCATGGCCGCCAGTGCCAACAGATGCGGGGCAATCTGTCCCAGCGTGGCGCCATCCAGCATGATCGCGCGCGCGCCCTCGATCAGATGCGTAAGCGGAAACAGCTGCGCTGCAATCTGCAGCAGCCGCGGCGCGCCATCGATGGAAAAGAACACCCCACAAAGCACCATCATGGGCGTTGCAAGCACATTCAGGATACCGCCAGCCAGCTCCTCGCTGCTGATTCGCGCCGACACGACCAACCCCATCGCGATCATTGAGAAGATCGCCAGCACGACCAGCAGCAGCAGGCTCCAGTAAGAGCCTTCCATGCGAAGGTGCAGCAGCAGGCGGCAGGCCAGGAAGACCGCGGAGTTGATGACTACGATCAGCACCAGCCGTGATACCAGCTGCGCCAGCAAAAACTCAAAGGCGCGCAACGGTGTGGCATTGAGCCGCTTCAGGTACCCGCTCTTTCGATAGCGCACGATCACATAGCCGATGCCGAAAAGGCAGGCGAACATGATGTTCATGCCGAGCACGCCTGGTGTCACCCAATCCACGTACCGGGTCTCGGCGCCGCTGGTGACCTGGCGCTCCAGCGGCGGCCCTCCGGCGCCACGCAGCAGCTGCTCGAGCACTTTGCCGCGCGGCGATTGCGTGTTGATCCAGTAGCGGCCAGCGGCGCCCGTCAGATCAACAAGCATATCAATGCGCTGCAGCTGCACCTTATGGATCGCCGCCTGGCGCTCCGGCTCCAGGTAGAACTGGACCTGGGGCGTGCCAAGCATCGGGTGCAGGCGCGCATCGAGCACCGTACCATCAGGAGCCAGCACGGCCACCTTGAACAGCGGTTGTCCGGGTCCTGAGAAGACGTAGCCCAGGCCGAGCACGAGGAATATGGGGAAAATGACATTCCATGAGACGGCCGAACGATCGCGCATAAATTCGAGGCTGCGGGCCCAGGCTGCTGCACGCAGTCGCCGCAACGAGGCGCTGATCGGATTGCTCACGCGCGCAGCTCCTCTCCGGTCAGATCCAGGAACAGATCCTCAAGGTTGGGCTGGCGAATGCGCAGCCGGGCCAGTGAAGCGCCCACCTGCAGCAGCCGGGCAACCGCTGCATTGACATCCTGCGTGTGCATTTCCGCCAGATCACCTTTTTCCTTGTAGGCACTGGCATCTCCCAGTTTGCGGGCCTCGGTCGCTGGCAGCTCAAGGACCGCCTCCTCGAAGTGACCGGCAAGGAGCGCGGTTGGACTGCCGCTGGCAATGATCTTGCCGTGGTCCATGATCACCAGCTGATCGCACAGCAGGTGCGCTTCTTCCATGTAGTGCGTGGTCAGGACGATCGTTTTGCCTTGCGCCTTGGCGCCCTGCACCAGGTCCCAGAAATTCCGCCGCGCCTGCGGGTCCAGGCCCGTGGTGGGCTCATCGAGAAACAGCACTTCCGGATCATTCACCAGCGCGATGGCCAGCAACAGGCGCTGGCGCTGACCGCCTGATAGCTTGCTCGCATCACGATCCAGAAACTCTTCTAGGCGGCACAGCTCGATCAGTTCCGGCAACGCTCGGTGCCGGGGGTAGAGCGCACTGAAGAATCGCAGGTTCTCGCGAGTGGTCAAGTGCTCCTGCAGCGAGGTGCTCTGAAATTGGATGCCGACACGCTCACGATAGTGGCTGCCGAGCGGCGCATCTCGAAACAGGACTTCACCGGCGCTCGGGCTGAGCAGCCCCTCGAGCATCTCGATGGTCGTACTCTTACCGGCGCCATTGGGTCCAAGCAGCCCGAAGCAGCTGCCGTCCTCGACTTTGAAACTCACGCCACCGACAGCGCGGACGCGCGGATATTGCTTAACCAGATCGCGGGCTTCCAGGACAGTGCTCATAGCAATCGCTCGCTATCAAGGAAATTCGTTGAGCGGCAGTCCGAGCAGCATAGCAAAACAACCCGCACCGATTGGAGCGCTGGCCGCGGGGGCTAATCCGGCAAATCTCCGGCCGGGCTTGAAGTCCGTAAGTGCTTACGGATATATTTGTCAGCATGTCCCGCTCGCCACTGTCACTGCACCAGTATGGTGAACTGCTGCTGGCCTCGCGGATGCGGCGGCTGAGCGAGATCTTCTACGCAGGTGTGGATGAGGTGTACCGCGAACACGGTGTGAGCCTCGCCGCAAGCAGCTTTCCCATCCTGTTTCTGCTGCGTGATTGTGGGCCTCTTGGGATCTCGGAGCTGGCGGTACAGCTGGGGCAGAGCCACCCGGCAGTGAGCCAGATGAGCCGTAAACTGCTCAAGGCCCGCGTAGTGCGCGACGGACCGGATCCGGCTGACGAGCGCCGGCGCATGCTCAGTCTCTCGCGGCAGGGTAGGGCGCTGATGACACGCCTGGTGCCGGTGTGGCGCGCCGTGAGCGCTGCGGTGAGGATGCTCGAGGCCGAATTCCCTTTGTCTGCGGCGCTGACTGGCATAGATCAGGCGCTGGCACAGCGCTCCTTTGCGCGCCGCATTCGAGAGCAGCTGCACGGCCCCGAAGTCGATGGCGTGAGGATCCTTCCCTTCGAGCCGCGCTACGCCAGGGCGTTCAAGCGGCTGAACCTCGAGTGGCTGCGCAAATACTTCCGGGTAGAGCCGATTGATGAGCGCGTGCTCTCGCGCCCATCGGCGATCCTGCGCCAGGGTGGAGTAATTCTCCTGGCGCAAAAGGGCAAGCGGATTATCGGCACCTGTGCACTACTCAAGGCGGGCGCAGCGCGCTTCGAATTGTCCAAGATGGCGATTACCGAGTCCTACCAGGGCCTTGGTATAGGCAGGCGCCTGCTGTTGGCGGCGCTCAAGGCTTATGAAGATCTGGGCGGCGGCGAACTGTTTCTGGAGACCAATAGTATCCTGGCCCCGGCGATCCGGCTGTATGAGTCAGTGGGTTTCGTTCATGCACCACGACCTGAGGGGCCCGCGCACTATATGCGCGCCGATGTCTACCTGCGCTATAAAGGCGCACCATGAACTCCGCACCCGCCGTTAATCGCCCGGCCCACGTTCTGTTTGCCAGCTTGGTAGGCACGACGATCGAATTCTTCGACTTTTACATCTATGCGACGGCCGCAGTGCTGGTGTTTCCAAAGCTCTTCTTTCCAAAGAGCGATCCGGCTTCGGCGATCCTGCAGTCCTTCGCGACCTTCGCTATTGCATTCTATGCGCGACCGATCGGCTCAGCGCTATTCGGTCACTTCGGTGATCGCGTGGGGCGCAAAACGACGCTGGTCGCGGCGCTCGCCACGATGGGATTATCAACTTTTGCAATCGGCGCGTTGCCGGACTATGAGCATATCGGCATCATGGCACCGCTCCTGCTGGCACTGTGCCGCTTCGGACAAGGGCTGGGGCTCGGTGGCGAGTGGGGCGGCGCCGTGTTGCTGGCAGTGGAGAACGCACCGCCCGGCAAGCGCGCCTGGTACGGCATCTTCCCGCAACTCGGGGCACCGATTGGATTCCTGATGTCCGGGGGCACGTTCCTGCTGCTTTCGGAGAACCTGACCAATGCGCAGTTTCTGGGCTTCGGCTGGCGTATCCCTTTCCTGGCCAGTGCGGTGCTGGTCATCATCGACCTGTATGTGCGGCTGAAGATCACCGAGACGCCGGTGTTTCAGGCCGCACTCGAACAGGTCACCCGGGTGCGTGTGCCCATGTTCACGGTATTCCGCGAGCACCCGCGAGCGTTGCTGGTCGGGACCCTGAGTTCGCTGGCCACGTTCGTGCTTTTCTACCTGATGGCGGTGTTCGCACTGTCCTGGGGAACGACAGCGCTACATATTGCGCGCAGCAAATTTCTGCTGCTGCAGCTGGTGTGCATGCTGTTCTTTGCCGCAGCGATTCTGATCAGTGGCCCGCTCGCAGAGCGGGGCAGGCGCCGTGCGCTCATCGGTGTGACGCTTGCGATCGCGCTGTTCGGGCTGGTATTCGCGCCGATGTTTAGCGCAGGTATTGCGGGGGCATTTGCGGCGCTCGCCGTGGGACTGACGCTGATGGGTTTGACCTACGGGCCACTCGGTACCGTGCTCTCGGAGCTCTTTCCGACCCGTATCCGTTACACCGGGAGTTCGCTGTCATTTAATCTAGCTGGCATGTTTGGCGCATCGCTCGCGCCCTATGTTGCAACGTGGCTTGCCAACAACCTCGGCCTCCAGTACGTCGGTTACTATCTCAGTGGTGCGGCGGTCTTGACGCTGGGTGGCCTACTGGCGTTGCGCGAGAGCAGGGACCAGCCGCTGTAGGCACCCCGCGGTGGCGGGGCGCAAACCGCTGAGAACTTGGCGGTATGCGGCTCAGGCGAATGGTGCCAGCATCTCGTGGATGAAGCGATCCTGCTCGCGCGCAGGAAGCGGGCTGGGCCAGTCGGCTACGCCCAGTTGTGATACGAGTGTTGCGATCAGAGTTCGACTCGCGGGTCTGCGCAGGTACCGATCGGCACTCTGCGTCCAGCTCACAAAAACTCGAGCCGCATTGTTTGAGACCCGGCCCGCGGAGCACAGCTGCTCGAACTGCTCGGACATCCGCAGGCACAATCGCGCAAAGCCAGTCAGGCCCGCGGCCTGCGCGACAATTGACAGCCCCTGCAGTGCGGCGAGCACCTCGAGTAATTCATGGGCAGCCTGATCCGGAGTGGTGCCCCGCATGTGCCAGCGGTGTGTCTGGCCGCGAAGGTATGGCAGGCGCAAAAGCACCGGCAACGCCGGCAGACTGGTTGGCAGCTCTTCCTCAGCTGAGAGCAGCGGGTGGGCAATACCATGATCAAGCGGCATGTGTGAACTTCCCGCGCCGCTTAACACCTGATCCAGGTCCTATGGCCCAGTCCATGCGCGTCAGAACTACCCGGCTGGCGCGCATGGCATGGCCAAGAGGAGTGCTTCAGTTGGCGCGGCGTATGGCGTGGTAGATGACCAGCACCAGGATGGCTCCGATAACCGCGACCAGTAGACTGTAGATGTTCAGCCCCGTGACGCCTGCGGCGCCGAAGAAGTGAAATACCCAGCCACCGACCACCGCACCAACAACGCCGAGGATAATGTCGAGGAAGAAGCCCTCGCCACTCTTGTTGATGAGCTTGCTGCCGATAAAGCCGGCTAACAGGCCGAGAATGATCCACGCTAACAGTGACATTGTTGTTTTCCTTAGAGTGTGCGCAACCCAAGATTAACCGTGCCTCCAGCCCTAACTGCATTCATTCGATGCTGGCCGATTATCCTCCGCGTTCTGCTCCGCGACGTCGCCAAAAACATGACAATTGGGTAATGCAATTGTTGCCGGCGGCGCCTCAAGCCATCGTCAGGAAGGACACGCGGCTGGGTGCGCGCCAGCCCCCCTTCAGGCACGCTCGAAACACGCGAGGCTCTCCACGTGTGTGGTGAAGGGCAGCAGATTGAAGGCTTTGAGCGAGCTCAGACGCAGGCGGCCGGAAGCAGTCAGCTGCGCCGTGTCGCGCAGCAGCCAATCAAGCGCGCAGCTGACATAGAGAAAGCGCTCCGGCGGTTGGCTGGCGAGCGCGCGCATGAGCGCCTCGTCCAGGCCTTTGCGCGGCGGATCGGCTATCACCGCCTCGGCACCAGTGGCCATCCCGCTAGCACTGCCGGCTGATCCCGGAATCACGCTGATGCGTGAGCGGTACTCTTCATCGAGCGCGGCGATCCCTAGCGCGAGCCCGTAGAGTGATTGAGGAGCCATCTCGTTCATCGCCAGCGTGCTCGCCCGCTCGAGCAGCGAAAGGCCGATCGCGCCGACGCCCGCGTAAAATTCGGCGACCCGCGCTTGCTCCGGAATCTGTGCGCGCAGCTCCGAGATCAGCGTTTGGGCGATCTCCAGATTGCTCTGGCCGAAAGCGCCCGGAGGGTAGTGGACGTCATTGCCACCGAAGTTTTCGATGAGCGTTTCAGGTCCATGCCAGCGCTCGAAGTGCGGACCGAGAATAGCGTTCGTGGCGGCAAGGTTGGCGTTGAACCAGAGACTGTGCAGCGCCGTGCCGAGGCGCGCGCGGATCAGTTCCAGGCACTCGGCCAGTGGCGCCGCCGTGGGACAGTGAGCCACCAGCACCACTTGGGCCGTCTGCGAGCGTCGCTCTATAACCACTTGCAGGTAGCGCGCGAGGCCAAGCTGCGCCGTGTCGGAGTAACAGCTGATCCTGGCATCCACGAGAGCGCCACGCACAATTGCCGCGACATGATTGATCAGCGGATGCTGCACGCGGCAACTGGGGATATGCACCACGTGGTGAGTTCCTGCTTCAAAGAGGCCCAGTTTCGGTGAACCGAGGCGGCCCCGGATCGCCAGTCGCGCGCGCAGCCGAAAGCCACGGCTCGCGCCGCTGATTACGCTCACCGCGCCTAGACCATGATTGTGCGCCAGCGTGTTGAGTACGTCGCGCGCCTCGGGCGCAATGCCGTGTTCCCCAAAGCGCGGACAGCCCGGGCAAGGCGGTCGGTGTGGGCAAGTCAGTTCCGGGCCTTGTTGGTGCATGAAGCGTGATTGGTGCAGCGGGGTCTCGGATTTCACCGCCGCACGCTAACAGACTGGCTAGCGGCTGGGCCAGCCATGTCTGCCGGGCAAGTGGAGCGTCCAACAGATTGCCCGGCCCAATCCTTGCTCTTCAGGCCGCCGATCCCCAGCCACCGAGGTACGCGCGCGCAGTAGCTGTGCCAGGCGGCACCAAAAGTGCGCGCGGCCCAGGGCTCTTCATGCAGTTGTATGCGCAGCATAAAACCGATCAGCACCGCTAGCGCGTAAACCGCGAGCTCGCGCGATGCCCAGAGCGTTGCCCAGCCGGCAAGAATCACAATTACACCCAGATACATGGGATTGCGCGAGTAGCGGTACGGCCCGCTCATGACAAGGCGCCGCGGGGGCGACCACGGTGCAAGGGTGCCGCGCCCGCTGACATAAAACTCGCGCACACAGATAAGCAGCAGCAACGTACCGGCAGCGACCAGCAAGCACCCGGCAATCATATGTTGCACAGGCGCGGCGGCTCTGAAGCCCAGAGCCAGTGGCAGCGCGTAGGCAATGATGCCCGGCAGACATACAAAGACGAACAGGGCACGCAGCAGCATGTGCCTTTCGAAACCCCTGCAACGGGCGCAGCCTCGTGCCGAATGGGATAGCCGCACAAGCTTAGCACCGTCCGCAACGCACGAACTTTCGTGCGCTGGCACTATATTGCACTAGGTACGAAAGCGCACGGTGTGAGGCCTTCCGGATCGATAAACTTCCGGCGATAGCCTGATTGAGCCTGCAGGGCCGGACGCTGACTCATTGAGGTCGCGCATTTCGGGTATTACTACTATGACAAGGTCAAGCTTGTCGTTAATGTCAATTCCCTCGACAGCGCCGGCGTGGAATCGTCCCATGATCGGGCCGATTTTCTCTACGGAGGTGGTGTCGGCGCGACGATTGCGGATCATCTGCATCTGCGCGCAGAATACGAGTAGATTAATCTCGCCAACCACCACAGCTCGGACGCGTTGTGGCTTACAGCCGCCTGGCGGTTCTGAGGAGAAACTGAGTGAGCAAGAAGGCCGGTATATGGATCGATCACCACCGCGCGGTGATCGTAATTCTCGATCCTGCAGGAGAACACACGAGCGTCATTGACTCGGATGCCCACAAGCATTTGGAGCGTTCGGGCGATTCACCGCTGAAGGGCAGCTACGAGGCGGCACAAGTGCCGCCCGATGACAAGCGGCAACGAGCGTTTACTGGCGAGCTCAATCGCTATTACGATGCTGTTATTAGCGCCGTACACGATAGCACCGCTATTTACCTGTGCGGGCCCGGTGAGGCCAAAGGCGAATTGCATCGGCGGCTCGAGAAACATCGGCTTAGCGAGCGGGTCGCCGCAGTCGAAACCACCGACAAGCTTACCGATCCACAGGTTGCCGCCAAAGCACGGGAATTCTTCTCCGGCCCGTGGCATGCCAAGGGGCCACGGAGTGGTCGCCCTAACGCGGGACTCGACGACTCCGGTCCTCACGATTAACAAGCTCAGTGTCTGGAAGCGCGCCGGCGTGGCTGCCCACGCAGTCCCCGGCAATGTCACGCGTGCAGCAGGCGCGTGACCTCAGGTGAGAATTGATGCGCAGGAGGCATGGCCGATACCTCACGGATGCTGTGGGCTCGAGGGTGCCTGTGAGGCACTTTGAGCCGCAGCCTGAGGCGCGGAGTCCGCTGCCTCACGGTGACTTCTTGAGCTCAGCCACTGGGCACTGATAAGCAGCAACATGATGATCGCGTAGATCCACATGATGTTGGAGGTTCGATCCGCAGGCGCAGCGCGCAGCGGAGCGCTTGCAGGACTGGGTTCGCGGCTTGCGGCGCGCGGCAAGAGGGCCACCAGCCGTGCCGTAGTGAGCCCTCCATCATGACCAGGTGCGGCCCACTCAGGCAGCGCCGACATCAGGACGGCAAGTTCTCGGGCCGCCGCCTCGCGCGTGTGGTTGGCCAGTACAGTGGCTTGCTCCCAAGGATCCAGGCCCAGCCGCGCCAGAGCCGATAGTACGCTGAGCGTCATGCCGTGCGCCTCCTCATAGACCGGCGCATAGAGGAACTCATTCAGATCGGAACGCAAGGCATAGATCGCCCGCTCGCGGCGCGCGCGTTGGCCTGAAGGCAGTTCCATCAACGCATCTTCATGGCTGGACGACCTGGTAAGCGGATCATTCAAAGTATCCCGAGAGTCATGTTGCTTTAAACCCTCCAACGCGTGGTCACAATTACCCAAGCGCGCGGTGGGCTGTCCGGCAGGGGCGTTGCGAACATAGCAACTGCTGCCGGACCTGTCCGTACGCTGCCGCGCTCACAGCTCGCAGGGAAGCCTTGCCGGCGATCCTCAGGGGTGTTGCGCCAATGTATGGACCTAGAGGTAGGGCATCAGCATCATCGCCACGCCATCGCGCAGTACCTGCCCAAGCGAGCGTTGGGCGAGCGTCTGCGGCGCGATCGTCTCCAGTTGCAGGGCGTCCATGTGTTCGTTGAGCTGCCGGGCCATCGTTGCACAGTACACTTCAAGGTCGAGTTCGAAGTTAAGGCGCAGGCTGCGGATATCCCAGTTTGCGCTGCCCAGCAGGCACCAGAGGCCATCGACCGTCATCAGCTTTGAGTGATCAAAGGGCATCTGATGAGCCCACACCTTGCAGCCCGAGTCCAAGAGCGGGCCCATGGTGGCCCGCGCAGCAGCGTCCATGAATGGATGGTTGCTACGTTTTGGCAGGATGAGTTCCACGGATATACCCCGCAACGCAGCGAGACAGAGCGCCGTAATGAGCCGCTCATCAGGAGCGAAGTAGGGGGTCATTATGCGAATGGTTTGGCGCGCACACCCGATGGCTTCAAGCGTGAGAAACTCTATCTTTTCAAGATCCTGATCGGGACCCGAGGTGACGACACGCGCGGTGCTGGGGCCGGTCGTGGCAAGTGGCGGAAACCACGCTTCGCCGCGCAGCTCCTTGCGGGTGCAGAAATACCAGTCGTCGGCAAACGAGCGTGCCAGCTGTGAAACAATCGGACCCTCAATCTTGAAATGTGTATCGAGCACCGCCTTGGCGGGTCGGGCGGCAATCAGGTTTTCGGCACCGATGTTCAGGCCGCCAGTGAAGGCCACGCGGCCATCGACAATCAGCAGCTTCTTGTGATTACGGAGGTTGATAAAGGGCATTCGCCACGGCAGCGGTGAATGCAGGAATCGGGCTACCGGAACGTCATTTTGGCGGAGCCGTCGGTACACGGCAGAGTGGAAGTAACCGCTACCGATGCCATCTACGATGACGCCGACGCTAACCCCCCGCCGTGAAGCCTGTGTCAGAGACTCGATAAACTTGCAACCGATACTGTCGGCGCGGAACAGGTAGGAAGACAGGGCAACGCTCTGCTTCGCGGCCGCGATCGCGGCCAGCATCGGTGGAAAGCCTTCATCACCGTTGCGCAGCACGGTGATTGCATTGCCCTCGAGAGCTGGCCGCTGCGTGAGGCGATCGCCGGCGAGGTTAAGCGCGGTCAGATGATCATCGCGTTTTAAGCCATTCGGCAGCGTTGAGAGCGGCGCCGGTCCTTTGAAGCTCCTGAGTGCCGCGGCGCGTCGACGTACGCGGTTGATGCCCAGCAACAGGTAGAGGGCCGTGCCGATGAAGGGTGCTAGCCACACGAGTCCTACCCAGGCGGCGGCTGAACGATTAACCCGTCGGTCTCGCAGCAGGTGAACGGTGACAGCGCCTGAGAGCACAAAGTGCAGAATGACCAGTGCAATGGGCCGGAAGGCGTGAAGCCACCCTGACAGGCCACCCAGCAGCGCTGGGTTCTGACTGATATCCACCTAACGAGCGTTGCGGCGCGATGCGCCAGGTCCCGCCCGGGGCGAGGATGATCTGCGCCTAAGCATCTGACGCCGCCCGGGCCCAATTGCACGCCCGCGCAACGGCGCGGGACCATTCGGCCTGTCGCTCGACCACGCGCGGCTGACTCATCGCCGGCTCGAAACGCCCGGCCGGTTGCCACTGCTGCGCCAGCTCGGCCTCCGAGGACCAGAAGTTCGCCGCCAGCCCGGCGAGCCACGCCGCGCCCAGGGCCGTCGTCTCGGTGATCCGCGGACGCTGCACCGGAACCCCAAGAAGATCGGCCTGAAATTGCAGTAACAGGTCATTGCGACTGCCGCCGCCGTCCACGCGCAGCTCGTGCAACAGCAGCTCGGGCGCGTCCTTACGTATGGTGTCGAGCAATTCGGCGGTCTGGAAGGCAATTGCCTCCAGCGCTGCACGCGCAATGTGTCCAGGCTTCGTGCCGCGCGTCAGCCCCAGCAGCGTACCGCGGGCAGTAGGGTCCCAGTGCGGGCTGCCAAGCCCCGTGAAAGCCGGCACAAAGAGGACGCCGCCATTGTCAGGTACGCTTGCCGCCAGTGGTTCGATCTCAGAAGCGTCCCGGATCAACCCGAGGCCATCACGCAGCCACTGCACGGCGGCACCAGCGACGAACACCGCGCCCTCAAGCGCGAACTGCGCCCCCTTGGAACTACAGGCACGAGTCGTCAGCAGTCGATGTCGGGAGGGCCTGACATCGCTCCCAGTATTCATCAAGAGGAAGCAACCGGTCCCGTAGGTGTTCTTCGCCAGACCGGAGCTAAAGCAGGCCTGACCGAACAGTGCGGCCTGCTGATCGCCCGCTACGCCGCCAAGCATAACGGGGTGACCCTCGATTGTGAGGCTCGGACGCTCAGCGCTGAGTATCGAAGGCACGATCCGCGGCAGGCAGGCGCGGGGAATGCCAAACAGGTGCAGCAAGGCATCGTCCCAATCCCCGGTGTGCAGGTTGCAGAGCAGAGTGCGACTCGCATTGCTCGGCTCTGTCAGGTGCAGCCGGCCACCAGAAAGCTTCCAGATGAGCCAGGTATCCACAGTACCGAAGGCGAGCTCGCCACGCTCGGCCCGGGAGCGGGCGCCCGGAAGGTGTTCGAAAAGCCACGCCAGCTTGGTGGCCGAGAAGTAAGGATCCAGCAATAGTCCAGTGCGCGCGCTGATATCAGCTTCATGACCCGCCTCGCGCAGCTGCTGGCAGAGTGGCGCCGTGCGCCGATCCTGCCAGACGATGGCGCGTGCCAGCGGCAGGCCACTTGCCTTGTCCCACAGGAGCGTGGTTTCACGCTGGTTGCTGATGCCGACGGCCGCCAGCTCCGAATAGCGCGCGCCGGCGCTGGCCATGACCGCCCTGATGGTCGCGACCTGCGATTGCCACAGCTGCTCAGGATCATGCTCTACCCAGCCGGGATGGGGGAAATGTTGCGGAAACTCCTGCTGCGCCATTGCGACGAGACTGCCGGCGTGATCGATGAGCACCGAACGCGAACTGGTCGTGCCCTGATCCAGCGCGAGGACGTAGCGGCTCATTTGGGCGCCTGCAGCGCTGTGTTGTATGGTCCCGGATGCCGACAGCGCCGCGGGCAATACCTCGTCTTCGTCGTGGCCGGTTTTGGCATTCAAAAAATCCCCGATGAGTGGCTGTCCGAGCCGGCGCGGCTACATGATAGACCGGCCGGCCGAGGATCAGCACCTGGAAGCGGTGACGCGCGGCCCGGCTCGGGCAAGAACGGGTAAACTAAAATCAGACGGACGTCTGCTATCCGGTCCTTGGCTTCTCTGCGATCGGCGGTGCTTTGCGGATCTATTCGATCCAAGGGTGGGGAAGCTGGCAGCGGCTGAACTCTGGTACCTGAATGGAAGCAGGGCAGGGCGAGCGGTACGGCCCACAGCGACGCGGTGTGCGGACGCAATTCGTGCCCCGCGGCCCGCGCTCAGTTTTTGAGCCGATAGCCGGTACGGAAGATCCAGCCCACCACACCCAGGCACAGTACAAAGAAACCCAACGTCATGCCAAAGCTCGTCGTGATACTCACATCCGCCGCCCCATAGAAGCTCCAGCGATAGCCGCTGATCAGGTACACCACTGGATTGAACAGCGTGACCGTACGCCACAGCGGCGGCAGCATGGTGATCGAGTAGAAGGCCCCGCCCAGAAAGGTCAGCGGGGTCAGCACCAGCATCGGTACGAACTGCAGCTGCTCGAAGCCGCGCGCCCAGATGCCGATGATAAAGCCGAACAGGCTGAAGGTGAGGGCGGTCAATACCAGGAAACTGAGCATCCATACGGGGTGCAGGATCTGCAGCGGCACGAACAGCGAAGCAGTAGCCAGAATGATCAGTCCGATCACAATCGACTTGCTAGCCGCGGCGCCAACGTAGGCAATGACGATCTCCAGCGGCGCCACCGGCGCCGAGAGCAGCTCGAAGATGGTGCCGGTAAACTTCGGGAAGTAGATCCCGAAAGATGCATTGGAGAGACTTTCGGTAAAGACCGAAAGCATAATCAGCCCCGGCACGATGAAGGAGGCGTAGGCAACGCCGTTGACATGGGTCATGCGTGCGCCAATTGCCGCTCCGAAGACCACGAAGTAGAGCGAGGTGGTGATTACCGGGGTCAGAACACTCTGCACGATCGTGCGCAGTGCCCGGGCGATTTCGAACCTATAGATTGCCCATACACCATGACGGTTGAAGGCCAGTGGACTCATGAGTGCGCTCCATTGCGATCACTCACGAGGCTGACGAAAATATCCTCGAGCGAGCTTTGCTGGGTGTTCAGGTCTTTGAAGGCAATGCCCAGTTCACCGAGGCGCCGCAGCAGCCCCGGTATGCCGTTGCGCTCCTCGCCAGTTTCAAAGCTGAATTCAAGTTCAGTGCCGCCGGATCGCAGCGCTAGGGACCACTCGGCCAGGGCCGCGGGAATGGCGCTCATCGGCTCGTGCAGCTGCACCGTCAGCTGCTTCTTGCCAAGCTTCTTCATCAACGTCGCCTTGTCTTCGACTAGCATCAGCCTGCCGCGGCTGATCACACCGATCCGGTCGGCCATTTCTTCGGCTTCATCAATGTAGTGGGTGGTCAGGATGATCGTGACGCCGCTTTTATTCAGCCGTCGCACCAGGGCCCACATGTCGCGGCGCAACTCGACGTCGACGCCGGCGGTAGGCTCATCGAGAAACAGAATGTCCGGTTCGTGTGCCAGGGCCTTGGCGATCAGCACGCGTCGCTTCATGCCGCCCGAGAGGGTCATGATCCGATCCTTGCGCTTCTCCCACAGGGACAGCTCGCGCAGCACCTTCTCGACAAAGGCCGGATTGGGTGCGCGCCCGAAAAGCCCGCGACTGAAAGTTACTGTTGCCCACACCGATTCGAAAGCATCGGTGGTCAGTTCCTGTGGCACCAGGCCGATGCGGGAGCGCGCAGCCCGGTAGTTGCGCACGATGTCCTGCCCATCGACCAGCACCGTTCCCGCACTGGAGGTGACTATTCCGCAGATGATGCTGATCAGGGTGGTCTTGCCGGCGCCATTTGGGCCTAGCAGTGCCAGGATCTCGCCTTTGGCAATCTTCAGATCCACATGATCCAGAGCGCGCAGGCCGGAGGGGTAGGTCTTGGTCAAAGCCTCGATGGAAATTATCGGTGTCATAGCCCATCTTAACGCGTCGACACGCTGCTTCGCACCGGCCAATGGCGACGGCGTAAACTATGCAGAGGGGCGGAGGCCCTGGGGAGTTGCCCTGTCTTGGCAACCTCGGAACCACAGGATGTACACAAAGCGTGTCTAGCAAGTTGGCGGGGGCAGAGCTTGAGCGGATCGCCGGCGAGACGCTGGCGTACTATGAGCAGAATGCCGAGAGCTTTCGGGCAGGGACGCTCGATCACGATGTCAGCCAGAACATCGATGCTCTGCTCAGACACATCAATGCCCGCCCTCCGTATCACATTGTGGATTTCGGCTGCGGGCCGGGACGCGACTTGAAGGCCCTGGCCTTACGGGGGCATACCGCCATCGGCCTGGATGGCACGGCGCGCTTCGTCACAATGGCGCGCAGCGCCACCGGATGCGAAGTCTGGCAGCAGGACTTCCTCAAACTTGAACTTCCGGCCGCGCACTTTGATGGCGTGTTCGCCAACGCTTCGCTGTTCCATGTGCCCACGAGCGAGCTGTCGCGGGTGCTTGGCCAACTATTCACCACACTCAAACCCGGCGGTGTGCTCTTTAGTTCTAACCCGCGGGGTGATAACAGCGAGGGCTGGAACCGCGGGCGCTACGGGGCCTACCATGACCTGGAGCATTGGCAGCGCTACCTTCAGTTGGCAGGCTTTGTAGAACTCGAGCATTACTATCGGCCGACTGGCCTTCCACGCGACCAGCAGCCGTGGCTGGCCACGGTGTGGCGCAGGCCTTAGGCCGGCAACGGTAGTGCAGGTCTGTGCGCGGTAATGAGCCTCGACCGCGCGAGTGTTCATTTGTACTTACGCTGGGGCTTCGCCGCTCAACTGCGCGAGCTTACTCCACAGGGGGATCCGGCCGTTCTCCTGCATCGATCAGCTGCGCGCGCCAGACATCCTGCTCACGAGGGTATTGGGCACAGAGCAGCAGATAACGTTCGGCCATCGAGGCCTCGGCAAGGCCCCCTGTAACCTTCGCCCAGCGGCTCGATGAGTATTCGTAGGCCTTGCGCGCCTGTTCCGCCGCCTGCCACTCCGGTGAATTCTCTGGCCAAGCGTTGTGCGCAATCTGGACGCCGATCATCTCGGTCAGGTAGGTGTCCCCGTGTGCAAGCGAGTTCGCGACGCCGCGACAGGCGGCCAGCACTGCCGCATCACTGAGCCGATCGGCTTTGCAGGCCGCAGAGAGCACCCCGTAAGCGGGCAGGATGCGTGAAACCAAACCGCCCACCACGCTCTGCTGGGCTTCAACGAATGACAGCTTCTTGGTGCGGATGGCGGCCAACGCGAGCCGTGCGTTGAGTGAAGTCCAGTAAATATCAAAGCGCTGGCTGCGGCCGATCGCCGCCAGCGCCACGAGCCGCGCCGCGTCGTCCTTAGCTGCAGTGGCACGAGCCAGCGCGCCCATCCAGCCGAAGCCATTGGTGGGGTCTAAAGATTGCAGCCGATTCTCCCTCGGTGCCGGATCACAATGCACTGTGATCTGGCAGATTTCGATATCCAGCCAGACCAGATCCACCCGATTCGGCGCTTTCGCAACGGCTCGCTCGATCAGCGGCCCGGCCCGTTCCGGGTGCGATTCAAGATTCAGCAGAGCGGCGGTGGCCAGTGAGTCCGCATCCGCGGCTTTGGCCAACACCCCAATGGCCTCTTTTATATGCAGCTGAGTCTTGCCGGTGGCGGTCTTGGGAGTTGAGGCACAGGCGGCCAGCAATGCCAGGGCGACGGGCAGCAGGCAACGCAGTGCTTCGCACAACACTCGCCGCCCGGTGGTTAGATTCAGCATGTCTTAAAAGTTCGCGTCGATGCCTATCTGTACCGATTGCTGGCAAGGAGTTCCTTCGCCGCAAGCCCCCGACGTGTGGCTTGAGCCCCCAGAGACAAGCTGTGCTGCAAGCTCTCTGAATTCATTCATTTGCGCATCACTTCAAGATCGCGCAGATCGCGGCCCCGTGTCTCGCGGCCGAACGCAGCAATCAGCCCCAGCGACAGGAGCGCCGGCACCGCCACCAGTGCCGCTGCCAGGCCCAGCGCCGGCACCAGGGCCAGCGCCCCGAGACCCTGGGCAACCAGGCCACCGATCTTGCTCCAGCCAGCGACCCAGCCGGTAGCGCGCCCGCGTACTTCTACTGGATAGTTCTCCGCGGCATAGGGCAGGAGAATGGAAATGACGGCAGTCGAGCCTACGATCAGCAGCGAGAGCGACACCAAGGGATTAGTGAGCCAAGGCACCGTACCAATGCCGCGCAACAGGACCGCAATCAGCCCGAGTGAAGTAATTCCGATGGCGGTTAACAGGGAGTACTTGGAACTCCACCTGCTATACAGGTAGGCCGTTACAAGCACCGTCGGCGCAGCAATCAATGTCGAGCGCGCAATGATGGTACTGGCAACGCCGACGCTGCGGCCTTCGGCCACCAGCGCGCCGGGCAACCAGAGCAGAATTCCAAAGTTGACGAAACCCCAGGCAAGTGCCCCCAGGGTAAGAGCAATCGACGTGCCCAGCAGCCCGTGCGTCGCCGCCAGTGCGACCGCTTCTCGCGCATTGCCGCTATCTGAATCGGAAAGCTCGGTTCTCACCTTGATCACTGCGCCAAAGCGCGCCAGCATCGCGCGGGCCTCATCAAAGCGACCCATGTGCTGCAAGAATCGCGCTGATTCGGGAATCAGCGGACTGAGCAGGATCAGGATGAGTCCGGTGGGCAGATTCAGGAACCACATAATGCGCCAGCCGAAGAAGGGCTGTAAGAGCGCCGAGAGTTCACTCGCAGCAAAATAGCCCCCGATCGTGCCGATGCCGCCAACGAGCACCAGACTCCAGCCGCGGTGTTTGGTGGGCATGATTTCGGCGAGCAGCGCATAGGCGATGGGTAGCATGCCTCCGGCAGCCGCGCCCATCAGAAAGCACATGGCCAGGTTCCATCGGAACGAAGGCATGGCGCCGCAGATGGATGTGCCCACAAACATTACGGCCGAAAGCAGCATCGCAGCGCGCCGGCCGTAGAAATCGGCGAGCGCACCCCACACGAACGAGCCCGCGGCCGTGCCGATTAACGCGCACAGCGGCAACAGTGAAACCTTGGCAGCATCGACGCCGTATTCGATCCGCATGCCGGGCGTGACAAACCCGAGGCTGGCCGGCTTCATCACATCAATGACCAGTGCGATGGCCAGCACGCCCATGAGCTTCCAGTGGGCTGCGGTCAGCGGCGCGTCTTCGGGCGGAGCGATGACTTCGTGTGCACTGCCGTTGCTTGCGGCCGCAGGCATCAGGCCGAACCCGGCCGCGATGATTCCCAGCACGATCAGGGCCATGCCCCACAACATGCCAGAGTCCATCGGCATGCCGGCCAGGACAAAGCCCATGTTGCGACCCATCCAGAACATCGGCAGGTGCAACAGGACACCGGCACTGACAATCCCGGAGCCTACCCAGAAGGCCAGCGCGCTGCGGCGGTCGGCAAAGGCAAATGAGCTGCCGCTCATAAGGCTTGCACCCGACAGCGGGCCTCCACAGCAGTTTCTTGAGCGCTCGGCAACTTCATCTCCCCAATTCGCTATGTTCTGGTAGGCCGGGCCGGCCCCGGATTAGCGAGGACAACGTAGCACAAAGCCTGTAATTAGTGTTTAATTATCAATGGCTTACGACTTCATGTCTGTCCAACGCACACAAGACGTGAGCTCTCCAACGTGTAAATGTCGGGTGTGGGCGGGCAGTGCGGTCTTACCTTATTCATTGGGAGATCGACTGTACCAAACAATTCTGACGCGGTAGGCGACAGAGTGTGTCTGGGGTTCAGCGACCGGTAGCGTTGGCAAAGTGAGGTCGCCTTGGAACACTGGCGCTGCGCCGCTCTGGGTTCGCGAGCTGCTGCGTCTGAGCGAGAGCCAGGACCGAGCCCAAGCGCTTATTGCTCACGATGTCGCCCTGACGGATCTGGCTTAGCCGGTCAAACTGTGTATAGCGAAGTAATCGACCTTCAAAGCGGATTTCGAAGCGACCGTCAGGA
>Ga0182030_10008618_pt1 | contig 21069 bp, 13 predicted proteins | sample 812S3MmetaG_FD_121299 | JGI IMG/M metagenome (GOLD analysis project Ga0182030, IMG submission 121299) | Permafrost microbial communities from Stordalen Mire, Sweden - 812S3M metaG (Illumina Assembly) | ecosystem: Environmental > Terrestrial > Soil > Wetlands > Permafrost | place: Sweden...
CTTGATGAGCACCGCAACCACGGCCATGGCCCCGCCCAGCCCGAGCGAGCCCACGTCGCCCATGAAGATTTCGGCGGGATGCGCGTTGTACCAGAGGAAGCCGAGGCTGGCCCCCGTCATGGATCCGCAGAAGATGGTGAGTTCGGCGGTGCGCGGATTGCGCGCCAGTTGCAGGTACTGCGCCAGATCCCTGTGGCCGCCGGCGTAGGTGAGGATGGTGAGGGCGCCGGCGGCGATCACCATGAGGCCGATGGCCAGGCCGTCCAGGCCGTCGGTAAGGTTGACGGCGTTGGAGGTGAACACGACCACCAGGGCCACGAAAATGCAGAAGGGCGCCACGCCGAGCACGTAGGTCCACGGGCTGGCCATCAGTTGCGTGATCAACAGCGAGGGTCTGAACGTCTTGAAGAACGGAAAGTTCATGGCGGTATTGAAATCGCCCCAGGCGCGCATGAAGAGCAGCGAGGCGGCGAAGGCGAAGCCGACGATGAACTGGTAGAGCAGCTTGCGCTTGCCGCTGAGGCCGAGATTGCGCCGCCGCGTGACTTTCGCGTAGTCGTCCAGGAAGCCGATCCACCCGAATGCGAGCAGGGTCAGCGTGGCAATCCACACGTAGGGGTTGCTGAGGTCGGCCCACAGCAGCGTCGGAACCACGATGGAGATGATGATGAGAATGCCGCCCATGGTGGGCGTGCCGGCCTTCTTCTGGTGCGACTTGGGGCCTTCCTCGCGGATGTATTGGCCGATTTGAAAGTAGCGCAGCTTGTTGATCAGCCACGGGCCGAGCGCGATGCACAAAAACAGCGCGGTGAGCGAGGCGAAGGCGGTGCGCGAAGTGGTGTACCCGAACACGCGCAGCGGGCTGATGTGCTTGTAGAGCTGTTCGTAGAGTAAGAAATAGAGCATGAGCTACGCCGTAAACCTTTCCAGCGCCTTTTCCACCTTCACGCCTCGCGACCCCTTGAAGAGGATGGCATCGCCAGGCCGCGCCACCCGGCGCGCGCGCTCGCCCGCCTCGGCCGGGTCTTCACAGAACTGTGCCTCGACGCCCGCTTGCGCCGCGGCTTCCACCATGGCGCGCGCCGCCCCGCGAACGCCAATCAGCAAATCCACCCGCCCGGCGGCGTATCGGCCCACCTGGCGATGCAATTCGTCGCCTGCCAACCCCAGTTCGAGCATTTCGCCCAGCACCGCGATGCGCCGCGCGGCGGGAGTTTCGCGCAGTACGTCCAGCATGGACTGCGCCGCCTCCGGATTGGAGTTGTAGCAATCGTTCCAGATGACAATGCCGTCATGCACCGTACGCTCGCCGCGCATGTTGCCCACCGTGAAGCCGGCAACGGCGGCGCGCAGGCGCTCCGGCGCGATCTCGAAAACATGCGCCACCGCGATCGCGGCCGCCAGGTTCATCACCGCGTGACGGCCCGCGAGCGCACTCTCAAAATCCACGCCCAGGCAGCGGAAATGCGAGCCGGCGGCGCCGAATTCGACGTTCTCCGCGCGCACCTCGGCCCTCTCCGAGAAGCCGAAGGTGACCGACCGGCCGGGGTGGATTTCGGCGAAGCGGGAAACCCGCGCATCGTCCGCATTGAGCACCGCCACGCCATCGGGCGCCAGCCCTTCGATCAATTCCCGCTTGGCGGCGGCAATGCCTTCGATGGAATCGAAGAACTCCACGTGGGCGTACCCGACGTTGGTCACCACCCCGATATCGGGTTTGGCGATTTCCGCCAGCCGGCGGATCTCTCCCGCGTGGTTCATGCCCATCTCGATGACGCCCGCACAGCAGCCATCGGGCAGGCGCAGCAGGGAGAGCGGCACGCCCACGTGGTTATTGAAATTGCCGTTGGTCTTGCCGGTGGGAAATTCCGTTTCCAGCAGATGTGCGATGGCGTCCTTGGTAGTGGTCTTGCCCGCGCTGCCCGTGACCGCAACCACGCGTCCACCCCACTTTTGGCGCGCCCATGCGCCCAGATCCTGCAGGGCGCGCTCCGTATCCCGCACCACGAGTTCTGGTGGCATAAGGCTCCGCCTTGTGCATCCGAGCGAAGCTCGGACACCTTCCACCGAACCTTCCACCACTACCGCCGCGGCGCCTTTTTCCATGGCGGCGGCCAGAAAATCGCGCCCATCGTGGTGCGGACCGCGTAGCGCAAAATACACGTCGCCGCGATTCTGTGTCCGTGTGTCCACGCTCCAACCCGCGACCGCCAGGGGAGGCGGCTCGGCAGAAGCGCCAACGGCGCGCGCAACTTCTTGCAGATTCAGGGTCATGGCTCACTGGGTCTTGTGATACCCATACCCCTTCAGCACTTCTCTCGCCACCGCGCGGTCGTCGAAGTCGATGGTTTTGTCTTTGAGCACCTGGTAAGTTTCGTGGCCCTTGCCGGCCAGGATGACGATATCGCCCTCCCGCGCCTCCTTCAGAGCGCGCCGGATGGCAGCTTGGCGGTCGGGTTCGACCACATGCGGGACGTCGACGCGGCGGATGCCCACCAGTGCATCGTTCATGATGGCCAGAGGATCTTCCGTCCGCGGGTTGTCGCTGGTCAGCACCACAAAGTCGCTGGCTTCGGCGGCGGCCTGTCCCATCAGGGGACGCTTGGCGCGGTCGCGGTCGCCGCCGCAGCCGAAAAGCGTGATGACCCGCTTGGGCTCGAGCCCGCGGGCCACCGCGATGACGTTGCGCAGCGCGTCGTCGGTGTGCGCGTAGTCCACAACCACGACGAAGGGCTGGCCTTCATCCACCCGTTCGAAGCGCCCGGGGACGGCTTTCAGATCGGCGATGCCGCGCGCGATCGCTTCCGCGGAGAGGCCGTAGGAAAGACCGGTGGCGCAAGCCGCCAGAATGTTATAGACGTTGATCTTGCCGATGAGCGGAGATTCGATGAGGAATCGCTGCTTGCCGAATCCCAGGTCGAAGCGCAGCCCGCCGAAGCCGGAAGCGATGTGGCGCGGCCGCAGAGCGGCTTCCGGGCCGAGTCCGTACCAGATCACTTCGGTCCGCGGATGCACCTTGATCCGGCGCGCCCATTCGTCGTCGCGATTGAGCACGGCGACGCGCGGCGGGGCTCCGCCGGCGCCCGCGAAGAGCAACTGCTTGGCGGCGAAGTAGCTTTCCATATCGCCGTGGAAATCCAGATGGTCGCGCGTCAGGTTGGTGAAGACGGTGGTGTGGAAGTTGAGACCGTAAACACGGCCCAGCGCCAGGGCGTGCGAAGAAACCTCCATCGTGACGTGCGTGCCGCCGGCGCTTTCCAGGTCTCGGAAGAGACGCATCAGGTCGAGCGATTCGGGCGTGGTGTTGACGGCTTTCAGCACGCGGCCGGCGAGGTGATACTCGATGGTGCCGATCATGGCGGTGGTCTTTCCCGCGGCGCGCAGCACCGAATCGATGAGGTATGCCGTCGTGGTTTTCCCGTTGGTCCCGGTGATGCCGGTCAGGGAGAGGCGTTCGTCCGGGCGCCCGTAGAAGTTGCGGGCGGCCAGTGAGAGCGCCTGCCGGCCGTGCGCCACTTGAATCCAGCGGGCCGCCAGGTCGGGCGGCGCGGCCGACTCCGAGACCACGGCCACGGCGCCGCGGGCCAGCGCGTCTCCGGCGAACTCGCGGCCGTCGGCCTTACTGCCGGGGAAGGCGAAGAAGAGCGATTGCGGCGAGACGCGGCGCGAATCGTACTCGATGGCCGACACGGGAGTTTGGGCGAGTTCCGGCGCAAGCGGCTCGATCGGCGCTGCACCCGAGAGTATTTCGCCTAGGTTCATCGTGCAAACTGTACGCGGATGCGTTCCCCTTGATGTAAAGGCGCGCCCGGCGGAGGAGACTGTACGCGGGCAACACCGCTTCCGTCGGGGAGAATGGACAGGCCTTTGGCGGCGGCTTCGGCGAGTACCGCGCGCATGGTCATGCCGCGGAAATTGGGAACCCGCGGCCCTTGCGGCCTGGCCGGCACGGGAGCGGCGGCCACCGCCGGCGGACCCTGGGCGACGGGAACAGCGGTCTGCACCGGCCGCGGCCCGTAAACCGGCGCCGCGAGGTTGGCAGGCGGACCCAGAGGGTACCCCGCCTGCCCCACAACCGCGCTCTCCGCCTCTTCGCTCTCTTCCAGAATATTGGTACGCGATTCGCCCAGGTCCGCGATAGCCAGATCGTTGAGGTCTTCCGGGTTGCTTGCCACCAGCGTCCGCCCGGGAATATTCTCCGGCAGGTCCTTCGGAACGTCGAAAACGCGCAGCGCTTCGCCCGCGACAACTTTGAATACCGGCGCCGCCGACGAACCACCGAAGCCCGATTCCCCGTGCGTGCCGTTCAATGTCACCACCACCACGATCTGCGGATTGGTGATCGGCGCGAATCCCATGTAGGAGCCGTTGTAGGTGTGCGTGTAGTGCTTCGATGCGTAATCGTAGATTTGCGCCGAGCCGGTCTTGCCGCCGCTGGAATAGCCGGCCAGGCGCGCCCGGCTGCCCGTGCCCACCAGCACTACGCCTTCCATCATCTGCCGCATCGTAATGGCATTCTCCGGCTTCAGCACGCGCACCGGGGCCGCCACCGGCTCGGCCACATCGCCCCGCTTCAGCACCAGGCGCGGTTTCACCAGCAAGCCGCCGGTGGCGATCACACTCGCCAGCCGCGCCAGTTGCAGGGTGGTCACGCTCACCTCCTGCCCCATCGATACCGAAGCCAGCGAAGTCTTGCCCCAGCGTTCCAGACGGTATACTTTGCCGGGCGATTCCCCCGGCAGCGGCAGTCCCGTCTTCTGGCCGAAGCCAAGACGCACCATGTAGTCGTGCATGTTGACCTGGCCCACCTTCAGCCCCACCTGGATAGCGCCGATGTTGCTGGATTTGGCGAACGCGGTGGCTGCCGGCACCACCCACATGCCCGCGTGAGAATCGTGGATGGTCCGTATGCCGAAGGTGAGCTTGCCGCCGTTACAATTGATGGCGGTTTCGGGTCGCAGGTTGGTGGTTTCGAATCCTGCCGAGTAAGTCACTACTTTGAACACCGAACCGGGTTCGAAGGGCACGCTGAACGCGTGGTTCATCCGGGGTTGCGCATCCTCGCCGCGCTCCACCGGGATATTGGGGTCGAATGTCGGATAACTGGCCATCGCCAGAATGTCGCCGGTGTCCGGTTTCATCACCACCACGCTGCCCGAGACGGCGTGGTGGGCCGTCACGGCGAGCGCGATTTCCCTCTCCGCCACAAATTGCAGGCGCTCGTCGAGCGTGAGGGTGAGCGAGGTGCCGGGCTTGGCCGGGATGGTGGTCTGCGGCGCAATGCCGCGGCGGTGCACGTCGGTCAGCAGCCGGATGTGGCCCGGCGTGCCGCGCAGTTCGGCGTCCAGACCTTTCTCAATCCCCGCGTTGCCCTTTTCTTCGAAATCGACCGCCCCCAGCACATGCGCCGCCAGCATGCCGTTCGGGTAGTGACGCTGGCTCTGGTTGGACAGGCTCACCCAATCCAGACGCGATTTCAGATTCAGCAGGTTGTCGTACTCTTCGGCCGTGAGTTGCCGCTTCACAATCAGGTATCCGCGGTGGGCGTCGGCGGCCTGCTTGATCTTCAGGTAAAGTTCTCCTCGGTCCAGGTGCAGCAGATAGCCGAGAAGATCGCTGGCCACCCCGATATCCACCTTCATGGGATTGATGAAGGCCGTGCGCGTCGCCAGGCTCATGGCCAGCGGGTGCCCGTCGCGGTCGAAGATCGTGCCGCGCGGCGCCGGGATCTCCACCTCCACTTCCTGGATGGAGCGGGCCTTCACCGCGTACTCCCGGTGGTGGAGGATTTGCAGCGAGATCAGATTTTTCAGTATTGCCGCGCCCCACACCAGGACGATGACGGCGAGACATGTTAGACGGCGCTCGACCATGATGCACAGCGAAAGAGATCGCGCCTCCGGATTCCTTACTTTGCCATCGCAACCGCGCCTTGGGGTTTGCCTTCCAGGTGGAAGACCTGGCCCGAGGACGGAGCCACTAGATTGTTCTGTTGGGCCAGTTGATCCAGGCGCGCGGGGCTCAGCAGCTCCGCTTCCTGCAGTTCCAGACCGCGGCGCTCTTCCAGCAGGCGGCGCTCTTCGATGCGCAGCGCTTCCAGTTTGTAGCCGGCGATGGTGGTGGCGACCGATGGCGCAAAAGCGCTGGTCAATAGCACGGCGAGCACGCAGGCCGCGCCGATGGCGCTCCAGCACGCACCGCGCGATTTCGGGTCCGCCTCGCGCACCAGGCGCGAATTGTCGATCTGTTTCTTGTGCAGGAAGAGGTGCTCGTGCGGCAAGGCGCGCAACTGGAAGGGATCGCGCACCGCGCGGATCCGCTTGGTTTGGGCGTCTCCGCCCCGCGGGGATCCCGCCGTGGAATCGTTCTTTTTGAAAAAGGCTGGCAGCGTCGCCATGATCTTTTGCTTACCTCCAGGCCCCTCTGGGCTCAAATCGTTTCCAGCGCCCGCAGCTTCGCGCTTCGCGATGCCGGGTTGGACGCACTCTCTTCGTCACTTGGCTGCAACGGATGTTTGGTCAGAATCGTGACCCGCCCCGCGTGTCCCAGCGCCTTGAACTTTTCCTTCACCGCCCTGTCGTCGCTGGACATGAAACTGATCACCACCATTCGCCCGCCGCTCTTCAATAACTCCGGACCAACTTCAAGCAACCGGCCCAATTCCTTGGGTTCGTCGTTGACCGCCATTCGCAGCGCCATGAACGTCTGGGTGGCTGGGTGCAAACGGCCCGTCCTGGGCACGGCCCGCTCCACTACATCGGCCAGATGCAGTGTGCTCCGTAAGGGCCGTGCTCGGACGATTGCTCTGGCTATCTTCCGCGCCCTCCTTTCCTCGCCCAGCTGAAATATCAGATCGGCGAGCGTCTTTTCGTCGGTGTGATTAACAAGATCGGCTGCCGTCAAACGAATGGATTGGTCCATCCGCATATCCAGCGGCCCATCTGACATGAACGAAAACCCTCTATCCGGCGCCGTGAGCTGATACCGGCTGACTCCCAAATCGGCCAGCAGCCCATCCACCTTCTCAAATCCCGCCTGCTCCACGGCTTCCGCCAGCGAGCCGAACCCACCGTAATGAAAGCAGATCCGGTCGGCCCAGGCGGCGGTATTGGCGCGCGCCATCTCGAGCGATCGCGTGTCGCGGTCGTTGGCGATCACCGCGCCCGTAGTCAACTGCCGGGCGATTAAGCCCGTATGCCCGCCCAGTCCCGCCGTGGCATCCAGATAGATGCCGTCGGGACGCACCCGCAACAGCTCCATCGACTCCCGGGGCATTACCGATACGTGCATACGGCATCACTGCATTCCTGCTTGGTCCAACTGCTCCAGTTCGTCCGCCGGATTGGCAGCCGCCGCAAGCTGGTCTTCTTCGTAAACCGCCTGCGTAAAAACTTTGATGTGCCCGCGATACGCGTACATGTGGACGGGCTGGTCTTCCATCTTCAGCGCCCTGCGCAATTCCGGGCTGAACAACACCCGCGCCTGCGCGTCCATCTCCGTTACCGCCCCCAAATCCGCCGCGTTGAACGCCATGTGCTTGGCCACCTTGGGGTCCTTCGTGTAGTTCTCCATGAACTTCTTGGTTTGCTTCCAATAAGTAATGGGGTACACTTGCGCTATGCGGCGGTCCAGGCTGGTCACAAACAGACGCTTGTCCTCGAACTTCTCCAGGTACTTCTGGATTAGAACGGGAAGCTTCACACGGCCGCGATCGTCCATGCGGGAAGGATACATTCCTTCGGGAATTTCGATCTCGGGCGGCTGACTAGGTGATTCTTCCACTTTCTAGCCCCAAACTATCCCATTTCTGGCCCACAACCTATAGTATGATGACCCTTCATGTATTGCAAGCAGTTTTTTGCAGATATTACTGATAGGAAAAGGGGTTATACTTCCACAACCAGAGCTACACTGATTGCGCAACACACTACCTATTGACGGGAAGGGAATATAAGGCGAAGAAAGTGTAAATGGAGGAGAAGGGGCGAGCCGGGCTCGCCCCTGGGTACTACAGCCTACTGGATGGGAAGTTTGCTGCCGTTGCTATAGCGGGAGCCGGTGTCGCCGGGGACATTGACGACGACGTTGAGCACGACGTCGTTCCCCGTCGCGGCACCAGTCCCCGATGGGACCTGGAAGGCCACTTCGTAAACGCCGATCAGGCTGGGCGAGACACGCGAGGTAACCACGTAAGTGCCGGCATTGTTGATGCCCACGATCACCTGGCCCAGGACGAGCGCGTCGGCACCGGGAACGGGGAGCGAGCCGGTAACCACGGCCGGAGCCGCCGGTCCCAGACCGGTGACGAAGACGCGGACCACTTCGCCCTGCCGCGCCGGATTCTGCAGGCTGACGAAGGTGCCGTCGGGCCGGATGGCTACAGCGCGGCTCGCGCCATCGCTCATCAAGGTTTCGAAGATGCCGGGGCTGGCCGCCACCACCGGGAAAGTGATCGAGGCCGAACCGCCGCCAACATTGATGGTGATGGGGACGGCGTTGCCTACCGCCGTTTCGCATGGGACCTGGAAGGTAAGCTCGCTCACGCCGCTCACGTTGCCCACACTGTAAATGGGCGCGGCCACATTGTTCACCGTGACCGTGTCCGACGCCAGGATGGTGGCCCAGGGACCGAAGTTATTGGTATTGTGCACCAGGCCCAGAACGTTGGGCGCCAATCCGGGAGCGATCACCGTGACCAGGCTGCACGGCGAGAGAGCCCCGATCCGGGTGAGCCCACCGGCATTATAGAAACTGCCGTTGGTCAGAGACGGGCCGGGGGGAATGATGGTGAGCGTGAAAGTCTGCGAGAAGGTTCCGATGAAGGCCGTGACAATCACCGGGCCGGGCGTGGCTCCAGCCGTCACCGTAACTTGCGCCTGGCCGCTCAAATTCGTGAGCGCCGAGAGCGCGGAGAGTGTTGCCGTGCCGGTAGTCACCGAAAAGCCGATCGGTTGGTTCGACACCGGCAGACCGTTGGTACCGTTGACCTGCACCACCAGCGGCGCACCGAAACCCTGTCCCGATTGCGTGGTCTGCAGATCGCCCGACACCTTCGCGATGGTGGCAATCACCACGTTCGTGTTGAGCACGAACCTGGTCAAGACGCCTGTGTAACTCCCCGTGAGAGCGGCTACGACGGTGACCTGTCCGGACGCGTTGGGAGCGAAGGTGACGGTGGTTTGCGTCTGTCCCGCCGAATTGGTAGTGGACACAGCCGGGCTCACAGTTGCGGCACCGGCCGGAGAAACCGTCCACGAAACGTTCTGACTGGCAATGGGCACCAAGCCACTTTGGTCGGTGACGTTGACGACGAGGGGACTGGAAGTCTGGCCGGGATTCACGCTCTGATTGTTGCCGGTGACGATCGTCACCAGGCCAGGGGTGACGGGCGTCACGGTGAGTTGGATCCAGTTGAAGTGCTCGTCGAACGCCACGGGACCGGCTAGGGGCTGGGGGCTGATGGTCTGATCGAATTCGATGGGGTCGAGACCGCCCACCAGTACGCTGATGGGGCCTGAACCAGCGACCGGGCCGAAAACCGGGTAGCAGGTGGCATTGCCGTTGGCATCGGTGAGCACACTGCCGGGATCCGCGCCGGGAGGGGTATTGGCGCAATTGGCGTACACCGGCGCATCGGGATCGCGCACCACCTGCCCGCTAGCCGTCGTCACCTCGGCGCTCAGGAGGCGCACGGAAACGTTGGCCACTGGCTCTGCGGCGCCGCCATCAATGTGAATCGTAATGCCCGTACTGCTGGTGCTGCCGGCAGCCCCCGTGAACACTGTTCCCGCGGCATTGGGGGTAATCGTATCATAGACCAACTGTCGGCTGCTGAAGACGCTGTCGTTGAGCGCCTGGGTTTCGGTGAAATTGACGCTCACACTGTCCACCGATGCTTGGATCACGCTTTGCAGAAACGGCTGACTCGCGGTGCCGCCGCCCTGTCCGCCGGGCAGATACAGCCTGGCGGCACAGATTCCGTTGCTGTTGGTAGTACAAGTGAGGTCGAAGCTGGGCTGGGCGCCACCGGAGAATGGGGGGACCTGGGTCCAGTTCACGGTCTTGTTGCCAATGGGATTACCGTTGGCATCGGTCACATTGACCACCATGGGATAGAAGAAAGGGGAACACCCAGTCCCGAAGCAATTGGCTTTGATCATCTGTCCACTGCCGGAGACCACCGTGATGTGCGCCGCGACGGGCTGCGCGAATGCGGTAGGCGTGCAGAGTATCGCGATTACAAATGCCGTGAGTAACGTAATTTTAAGTCTGTCCAAGACTGGCTCCTCGTTCCGTTTAGGAACATGGTTGGATTCGGATGGACGCGGGAGAATTTTTAGTGTAGCACTTTTCGCGCCGCTTTCGCGAAACCAATGAAGACAAAAAAATGGGGGGAGCCGAAGCTCCCCCCGTAGAGTTAAATCAACTTCCTTTCTGTTTAGTGGCCGTCCTGCTCGCCGGCGCTCGTCGAGCATCCGGAGACGCCCGTGCACTCGCCAGGTCCAGCACTGCGCGTGCCGGTACCAGGATCGGGGATCACGATCGCCAGATAGCCCATGGCCAGGTTGCGTGCGCCAACATCGCTGATGAACGCAAAGCCGTGAGCGTACTGGAAGTTGCAAACCGCGAACATGTAGCCCTGGAAGCCAGGCGTCATGGTCGAGGTCAGACCAGCCCATACCGTGCCGGCGGCGATGGTGCCCGTGTTGAGCGGTGCCGGAGGCGTGGTCGGAGCGGCCGTGGTGCCGCCGTAGTAGGTCAGAGCGCAACTGCCGGCCTGTGCTCCGGTGACGTTGCCACCCACCGTGAACGGATCTTGCGAGGTATTCGCCACCGTCAAACCGGTGTCGAAGCCGGCCTGGTTGGTGATGTACGGATAGAGCAAGATGGTGCGGCAAATGTTGAGTACGAAGATGTTCCTGGCTGCGAGGGAATCACCCGCGAAGCGCGGAACAGGCAGGGTGGCGGAAGCCACGCCGGAGGTCGCCGTCGGAGCAAAGCTCAGGTTGACGGTGGTGGTTCCGGGCAGCGGGGAGTTCTGGGCCACGTTGGCTACGTAGGTGGTATAGACCGCGAACTTGAAGCTTTCATTCGTGTTCGGGTTGGTGTTCACCACTTCCCATACCGCGGCGCCGGTTCCGTTGCTGAGGGAAACCTCGGCGATCGGGACGTTACCACCGTTGGGGCCGTTGTCCGTGCCGGCGATGGCCGGGAAGAATCCGGAAATGCCGGCGTTGCCGTCGTTGATGCTCTCGGTGCTGCCGACGCTGACCAACTGGGCATAACCGACATAGGCACCCGTGGTGATGTTGGCATTGGCTGCGCTGCCGCCGATAACCGCCGGAGCAGTGACCGGGAAGGCCGCGTTGTTCACGTTCGCAGTCGACACGAAGATGCGCGCGCCGGCGGGAACGTTGTTGAAGGTCGCCTTCAGACGGGTTCCGAAGTCGGTCAAGCCAGCGATGTTGCTGCCAGAGGAGGCTGCCGGGAAGACAAAGTTCGACTCGGAGTTGTAGATGCCGCCAGGGATGTTCTGGCCGGGGTTGTTGATCTGGCCCGCATACAAAGTGTTGGTCTGAGCGACTACCCTGGTCTTGAACGCCGTACCAAAGTTCTCGGAGAACGTCAGGATGTTCACTCCGGTCTTGGTCTGCGTGGCGCACTGGTTGAGGCCGGCGGCGCCGGATGCGCCGGCGGTCAGGCCCAGGCTAACGTAACCGACGTTGGGAGCCGAGTTCGAGATCGACAGCGACGTGGCGCCACTGATCGAGATCGACGCCGCTACCGCCGTGCCGCCCGATGCGGAACCGCCAGCCAGAGGCTGTGCGTTGACGCGAACGTTGGTGATGCGGAATACGCGCGAACCGGTCGTGGTCGGGGGCATAACGGGAACGCCGAAGAACGTCACGGAGTTGCCGCTGACTACGCCCTGATACACGTTCGGAGACGGCGAGGTCCCGCCGATCGCGGTTACCGGACCAAGGGAGGGCGAAGCGCCCATCGTGGGACTTACCGGATAGCCGGAGTATGCCGAGCAGCCCGTCAACGGGGTGGTGCACAGCGTTTGGTTCAGCGAGGGGCCAAAACCCGGAAGACCGGATCCCGGCTCGTCGATGAGCAATAGGGCTTCCGACGTGTTGCCTGAAGACTGCGGCGAACTTACCGGCAGCAGGCGGCTGGTCACCGTGGTGTTGTAAAACACGGTGAAGTTGACCAGCGGAACCGAGCCATTCTGCGCGATCGGGGCGCCGCCGGTGCAGGTGATGGTGATATCACCCGTCTGTTCGGTGTAGCCTTCACCACGCAGTGCCGGGGTGACGGTTACGTTGGTGTTACAGGTCAACTGGGATTGACCCGTTCCGCCAACCTGCGCGCTGGCTAACCCTACGAATAGGGCGAGCACGGCAAGCGCAGTAATTACTCTGCGAAAAGCTACCATTTCCTTCTCCTTGTGAATTGCGAATTGAATCGGTCGAAGTTCTCTTCCAACCTGAGCCTCAAGAGTTGCAGTCTCAAAATCTGTTCAGCCAACCTAAGGAACTTCTCCGTGTCGGGCGGAGAGAGCGATTTCCGAAAGCCTTTACGGCCATCGGGCCTTACTGAAAAAACCTGACCTGCGGCACATGATCGTTATTTCTTGTGTCATCTGTGCTCGACAGGCTCAAATACAAAATTGCCATTGAAACTAAACGCGGTAAAGACATTGATAGCTGATTGCCCGCTGTAAGTCAAGAGAAATCCTTCCCCCTCAACGCGAAGCGGCACGACAGCCACCGGAATTCCTGGGCGCATACAACGCTCGCCCGATTTAAACACGTTGCGGGCCTCGCCGTCAATAGTTTCGCACCAAATCGTCTGGTTTTTCGCATCATTGTACGGCAACCAACACCGAATTACTCCCTTGCCCCCCCACTTTGAGGGTAAGGGGAATCGCTAGCCCGGGAGGCGTGCCCGCCGGAATCGTCAAGTTCACCTGGTAAAGGCCGATAAACCCCGGCGCCAGCCCGGCAAAAGACACCGGAAGTTCCGTCCCATTCAACACCACAGTCGTGGTCGCGTTGGTCCGGGAAAGCTGCCCGCTCTGTGTCACCGCGCCCAGGCCTGTGGCAAAAATAACCATTGCCTGTCCCCTTGGTAGAGGATTCGATGGTCCGACGAGATTGAAATTCTGGTCCGTAATCGCCCCAACGCCCGGGCTTCCTATCAAGAAGATACCCGGAGCCACCGCCGAAACCGTCACAGACTGCTGTGACGATCCGTACGCCGACTGAACTCGTATATTGTGCACGCCTGGTGCCATCGTCAGCGGCACCTCGGCATTGATTTGAAATGGCGTGGCAAACAACAGGCGCATCACCGTCCCATCCATATCGACCGTAGTCGCTTGACCGGTACCGGAAAGCCCGGTACCAAAGATCGAGACCACCCCTCCCGGTGCGATTCCGGGGGTGAAGGTGGCCCCCCCGACCACCGAGGCCGCCGTGAAGCTGATGCCCTGCGGCGTCAGCGCGAGGTAGAATTGCGGGCGTGTGGCCTGCCACGTGGCGGGCGCGCTGCCCGAAAGATCCGTCAGCGCCCCGCCGGGCGCCAGGTCGGTGAGTTGGGCGCGGAACGGTTGCCCGGTTCCAACCTGGACCTGGTAGGCCGCCTGCGCCCCATCGCACACCGTCAGCCGCGAGAGCAGCGGGCCGGCGGCGGGATTGCCGCCCGAATCCACGGAATCGAAGAGTTCCAACGCCTGCCCGCACGTCCCGGCCGCGGAAGTGATATTGGTAGCCAGCGATTGCATCAGCGCCGTGGGCTGGGAGAGCGCGGCCAACAGGAAGCGTGTCGATACGGGGCTGCGCAGGGCAAAGCGCGCCACCCCCCGCACCGTCGCCTGCCAGGCCCCTCCGCCGGCCTTGAACCCGTTCAGATAATCGGCCAGGCGCGTGCGCGCGAACAGAGGGCTGGGATCCTGGATGAAGATGGAACCGTCCACATCGATGCCGGTAGCCACCACGAAGTGGCCGCCCGCCGGCGCGCCGTTCAGGCTCATGGCCAGGGAAAGCAGCACCGGCGAGCCCTGCGCCAGGAAATCGGCGATCGCCGGGGGAGTCGCCGCCACCACCTCCACATCGGCGCCGCCCGTGAATTCCGCCGCGCGCCAGAGATTGACCACCTGCTCCCCGCCGGCCGATCCCGCCAGGTACCCATCGCAGAGTTGGTTCCCCTTGGCGTCGGTGGGGCAATAGGCGGAAAGGAACTGATTGAGCGCGGCCGGGGTGGCGGGTCCGTTAGGCTCCGCCAGTTCGCCGCGATTCTGGTGGTAACTGAGAATCGCCGCCACGGCGGTCAATAAGGCGCCTTTTTGCGCAATGGTGGCCGGCCCGCCGCCCAGTATGTTGGCGCCGGTCTGCTGGAATGCCGGGAAATTGGAAAGCGAGGACGCCTCCGAGAGAAGGTAAAAAGTCACCGGACTCGATGCCACCCCTGGCGCGCGCGCGACCACCCCGGTGGGGCCCACGGCGTTGGGCAGCCGAACCGTGGCCGCGGCTTGGCCGTTGGCATCGGTGACCGTACTGACGGTGGAAAGTTGCGCCCCGCTGGACGCTTCGAAACTCACCGCCGCGCCCACCACGGGGTTGCCCGAGGTATCCGCCAATGCCACCTGCAGAGCCACCGGCAGCAGCGCCCCCGGAGGCCCGGTCTGACCATCGCCCTGTACCTTCACCAACGGCACGCTGTTGTCGTTGAAGCCGCGTACCGTGAGCGTGCCGTCCGCCGTGACCGTTCCATTGACCTGGGCCGCGTGCACCGCCGTGGCGCCGCTCCTGGTGGAGAGCGGAACGAACATACTCCACGTGTAGGCGCCATTGGCGGTGGTCACGGTGAAATTGGGCTGGCCGGTCACCGAGACCGCGATCATGCTGTTATTGGGAAAGCCCACGATGGCCAGGCGCGCCGTGCTGCCCGCCGGCAGCGTGGCCGGCGAAACGATCAGCCCGGGCGTTTTGGCCGCCGGATTTTCTTTGGCGGCGCTGTCACCGGCCGACCAGGTGAAATTGCCGCCCTCGAAGTTCTGCTGGTGCACCCCGGCCGTGACGAACTCGTCGCTCGTGGGCATGCCGTAATCGCCGCCCGGGCCGCCCAGCACGTTGTAGCGCGCCAGGATCAGGCCGGTGACGAAATACGCCTGCCCACTGCGCGGTCCCGCCGTGGCGTTATAAATGGCCCCGCCGGCGAACGCCTGGGCCACCCCGGAGTTGGCGCCGAAGGTGGAAAAGGTGGTGGCGTCGGACACCGGAACGCCCGCCGCTCCCGTTTCGTAGCCCAGCAGTCCCCACTTGCCGAGGATGCCGCCACTGACCAGATGCACGGGATTGCCGGCCAGCGCCGCGCCGCCCTCAAATCGTTGCGTGCCGCCGGCACTCACATCGCTGATCGGATAGCCCAGCGTGCCGCCCGCTCCGCCCATCGACATCCAGGCGGTAAGCACCGCGCCCCCCACCACGTAGGCGGTGCCGACGCTGTCCGACTCCGCCAGGATGTACGTGGCCGCCGAGGCGTCGGCGGATTGCACCATCTGTATGTACCCGTTGCCCACGCGCACCGCCGGGCTGGGAATCGGAAGCTGCACCGCGATCTGGTCGCGCGTTAGGGCCGCCTGGAACGATTGCTGCACCGCGGTGGGCGCGCCGTCGCCCACCTGGCAGCACGGCGAGATCACAATCACGTTGAGCTTCTGGCTGGCCACGCCCTCGCTGGCCGCCGTCACGCTGGCCGCCCCGCCGCCTACCGCCTTGGCCACCGCGGTGAAGTTACCGGTTACGGTGATGGTGATCACGCGGCTATTGGTGGTGCTCCACGATACCGGCCGGTCCGTCAGCGCGACGCCCGCGGAGCTGGTCGGCGTCGCCGTCAGCGTGACGCTTTGACCCAGATTCAGAGTAAGCGTGCTGCCCAGCGGAGCGCCGCTCAGTTGCACAATGGAAACCGGGGGCCGGATGACGGGACCGGTGCCGCCCGGCGTGTATTGAATGACGCCACCCTCGAAAGTCTGCCGGTGGTCGCCCGTGGAGAGGACGATTTCCGGCGTGGTAGGCAGGCCAAGGCTGCCCGCCGGACCGAGGTCGCTCACGTACAGTCCATAGATCGGCTGCATTACCGTGAAAAGCGTGTTCTTGTTCAGCCCCGACGTGATGGAGTAGATGGCGCCATTGACGAACACCTGCTGCGTCGCCGTGGTGGCGGTGGTGGCCGGCGGAACCACCAGCCCCGTGACCGCCGTCTCCACGTCCACCGGGTTACCCAGGCCGCCGAGACCGCCGCTCACCGTCCAGGCGGTATAGAAGAGGATGCTGGTGCTCCCTGCCAGGTTGCGGACGGTGAAATCCTGCCCGGTCAACAGCGCCGCGTGGTAGGCGAACAGGGCATAGCTCTTGTCGAAGATGTCGTAGGTGCAGGTAATGGCCCCGACCGATGCGCACGGCTGCGTGTCGTAGAGCGGCAATCCCGCCGTGCCCGCGCCCACGGTCGTGTAGTAGCCGTAGAGATCGGCCAGCAGTTGCACGATGCTGGTGGTGGTGCCGTTATTGCTCGTGGGAGCGGTGGGACTCACCGTGGCCAGAGCGAGCTTCACGCCGCTGACCGCCGGGTTGGAGTTAAACTCCTGGACGTATCCCCCCGTGCCCAGCGTCTTCACGTTCCCGAGCGGTGGCAGCGACACCAGGTTGTTGAATCCGCCGCGGAAGAAGGCGCTCTGGAACTGACTCTGCATGTTCGCCGTGGGCGCGCCGGTGCCCACATCCACCAGTACGCTCAAGGTGATCGTAACGCTGGCTGTTTGTGCCGGATCCGCCAGGCTCGTGGCGGTCACGGTGACTCTGGCGGTGGCCGTGACAGGCGTCGGAGCGGTGTAAGAGTTCGTCGAAGTGCCGGTCGAATCGGGGCCTGCCGGCGGACCGATGGTCGCTCCCGCGACCGTGGGACTAAAGCTCCATGTTACGCCGGTGTTGGTGCCCGCCCCGGTTACCAGCGCCTTCAGGTTTGCCGTCTGCCCATCTGTCAAGGCGCTGGAAGTGGTGCTCAAAGTGATGGTCACGGCGCCATGGAGGGCGCCCGCCGCCAAAGGCAACAGCAGCAGGCGGAGCAGTAACGAGGTAGTCCGGTTGAGACGCACGGGTATCCTGTATCTTAATATGGTGCAAACCCCGCCGCCCGCATAGAGTTCCGTTTCCGCGGGAGCGACGGGCTTTCCAGCCATGGTAAGTTAGGTCTAAGAGGCCCCCAATGGCCACGCACCCCAAAACATACCTCACGCCGGAACAGTACCTCGAAATCGAACGCAAAGCTGAGTTTAAGAGCGAATACTACCAGGGCGAGATGTTCGCCATGGGCGGCGCGAGGGAACCCCACAATTTAATCGTTTGGAATTTGGCCACCGAACTCGGCGTGCAACTTCGCAAGCGCCCCTGCCGGGCATACGTTGCCGACATGCGCGTCCGTGTGAGCGCAACCGGTCTGTACACCTACCCGGATATCACGGCCGTTTGTGGCGATCCTCAATTCCTGGACGAAAACCGCGATACGCTGCTCAATCCCAGCTTGATCGTCGAAGTGCTTTCCCCCTCCACCGAAGCCTACAACCGCGTTCGCAAATTCAAGCACTACCGCTCCGTCGAGTCTGTCATCGAATACCTGCTCGTTGCCTCGGAGAGCATCAGTACGGAGTTGTACACCCGCCAGTCCGACGGCCGCTGGCTGCTCACCGCCGCCGACCACCTGGAAGATTCGCTCGACCTGCAATCCGTGGGAGTTCACGTCGCACTGGCCGATCTGTACGAGAAGGTCGACTTCCCCGCGCCGCCCGCGCCCGCCGTTTAGCCCGCGATGGCCTCCGCCAGGTGCGGCTGATACGTGCAGCGCGGGTCTTCCGCCAGGTAATCGCCCGTCAGCGCGTAGGCCCGCGCCCGCGATCCGCCGCAGATCTTCTGGTATTCGCAGATGCCGCACTTGCCTTCCCGCTGCGTGGTGTCGCGCAGTTTCTTGAACAGCTCGCTGTTGCGGTACACGTCGGTCAGCGACTGGTTGAGCACGTTGCCGCCGCTCACCGGCAGGAAACCGCTCGGGAAAATCTCGCCCTGGTGCGACACAAAGACGAACCCCTTGCCGTCGCTTACCCCGGCGGTGCGGAAGGCCACGCCCTTGGCCGCTTCGTTCTCCGTGGCGCCGTGCTCGGCGCGGATGCGTTGCGCCACATACCGCCGGTAGTGCATCGCCTCGGTGGTCTTGATGCCGAATGGGGCCGTCTTCGAAAGCTGATACATGTATTCGAAGACGTCCTCGTACTCGCTGGCCAGCAGGTCTTCACTTTCCAGCGCGCGCCCGGTCACGATCAGGAAGAACAGGCTCCACATTTTGGAGCGCATCTCGCCGACAATCTCCGCGATGGCGGGGAGGTGCCCCATATTGCGCCGCGTTACCGTGGTCTGGAATTGCGTGTCCAGGCCGATATCGCGGGCGTGCGCCAGAGCGAACATGGCGCGATCGAAGGTGCCCGGAATGCCGCGGAAATCGTCGTGCGACGCCGCGTCGTGCCCGTCCACGCTGATCGCCATGCGGGTGACGCCGGCTTCCTTGAACTTGTCGATGGCTTCCGCCGTCAGCAGCGGCGTGGCGCTCGGTGTGACGTTGGTGCGCAGGCCGATCTTCACCGAGTAGCGGATCAGTTCGAACAGGTCGGGCCGTTTCAGCGGGTCGCCGCCCGTGAACACCATCAGCGGCTCGCCGAACGAGCGGATTTCGTCGAGCAGCCGGTACCCCTGCTCCGTGGTCAGCTCCGTAGCGCTCCGCTCGGACTGCGCCGAGGCCCGGCAGTGCACACAGGCGAGGTCGCAGGCTTGCGTCGCTTCCCAGATCACCAGCATCGGGGATTGGTCGAAGTTCATCGCGTTTCTCCGTTCCTATGATGATACCGTAGGGGACAGACATGAATTTCCGGCGCCTTTTGCCGAAATTCGCTGTCTGTCCCCGGTTTGCCCCCCGGTTACAATAGAGATTCACTGTGCAACCACGCGGCATCTTCATCACCTTCGAGGGCATGGACGGCAGCGGCAAGACCACCCAGATGCACCGCCTGGCGGAGCGCCTACGTTCCCTGGGGCGAACCGTTACGGAAACCGTGGAACCCGGCGGCCCGCCCATCGCCCGGAAAATCCGGCGGATCCTGCTCGATTCCGCCAACCAGGAACTCAGCCCCACCACCGAGATCCTGCTCTACTTCGCCTCGCGCGCGCAAAATGTGGACGAGTGGATCGTGCCGGCGCTAGGCCGCGGCGAGATCGTGCTCTCCGACCGTTTCACCGATTCTTCCCTGGTGTACCAGGGCGTGGGCCGCGGCTTGGGCATCGACACGGTGATCGAACTCGACCGCATCGCCTGCCGCGGATTGAAACCCGATCTCACCATCCTGGTGGACGTCGACGCCGAGGCGAGCCTGGCACGGGCGCGGGCGCGGAATCGGGCCGAACCGCACTGCGAAACCCGCATGGACGATCAGGCCATCGAGTTTCACCTCAAGGTGTACCAGGCCTATCATGCGCTGGCCGCGGCGGAACCGGAGCGCGTGAACCTGGTCGACGGGCGCGCCGAAATCGATGCCATCGAGCGCGCGGTGTGGAGCATTGTGAGCGCCCATGTTTGAGAATTTCTGGGGCAACCGCGCAGTCGCCGAATCGCTGGAGCAGATGATCGCCGGGCAGCGGCTCTCCCAAACGCTCTTGTTTTCCGGGCGCGAAGGCGTCGGCAAAGCCACCCTCGCGCGCCGCTGTGCCGCACGCCTGCTGGGACACGCGGAGCTGATCGAGAAGGACGATCTGGCGCTGCCCGGCAACCTGGATACCATCGCGGCGCGCGAGAAGTGGACCGCCGAGAAGCGCAACGAAGACCCGCTACAGTTCGCCACCCACCCGGATTTCGTCACCTTCGCCCCCGACGGCCCGCTCCGCCAGATTTCCATTCCGCAGACCCGCCTGTTAAAGGAAGCGGCGCAGTATCTGCCCCACAAGGGCGCCCGCCGCGTCTTCCTCATCGACCACGTGGACCGCGCCAACGACCAGGCGGCCAACTCCCTGCTCAAGACGCTGGAGGAACCGCCCGACCATCTCATCCTGATCATGACGGCGGAGAACGCCTACGATCTGCTGCCCACCATCCGCTCGCGCGCCGTGCCGTTCTACTTCGCGCCCCTCGAACCCGAGGAGATGCGCGCCTTTGTGCGGGCACGCGCCCTCGATCAACCCGAGCGGCGCATTGCCCTCGCCGCCGGCAGTCCGGGCATCGCCATGTCGCTCGACCTGGAGGCCTACGACAAGCGCCGCGCCGCCATGCTGGCGCTGCTCAAGGTAGCCGCCGGCGCGGCGCCGTTCGCCACCTGGGTCCCCATCGGCGAAGCCATCGGCCGCAGCAAAAGCGAAAAGCTCGAGCTGCATCTGAAGGTGCTCTACGAACTGCTCCGCGACCTGCTGCTGCTCCACGAAGGCGCCGGCGAGATTCGCAACCAGGACATCCGCCGCGAGCTGGAATCGCTGGCCGCCAAGGTGCAGTTCGCCTGGATTCGCAAGGCCGTCGCCCGCGTGGACGAAATCGCCATGCTCATCCGCCGCAACATCCAGAAAACCATTGCCCTCGACGCCCTCATCCTGGAGTTACGCGCTGTGGCATAAGGCTCCGCCTTGTGCAGTTGTGGCATAAGGCTCCGCCTTGTGCATCCGCGCGGTAGCGCGGACGTCTTCTCCGCGCCTTGCCCGGTGGCGAAGTGCCCGCAGCCGCCGTTCTCCGAGCTTGCGCTCGGATGCACAAGGCGGAGCCTTATGCCACGCCCGCAATTCCCCCCAGCGTGCTCCAGAATTCCGGAAAACTCACCGACGCCGCCTCCGCGCCTTCAATCACGCTCTCCCCATCTGCCCCGAGCGCCGCCACCGCGAACGCCATGGCGATGCGGTGATCCCCGAAGCTGTCGAAAACCCCCGCGCGGAATTTCTGCCGCCCCGGAATCACCATGCCGTCGGCCCGCTCTTCCGCCTCCAC
>Ga0182030_10008619_pt1 | contig 21069 bp, 18 predicted proteins | sample 812S3MmetaG_FD_121299 | JGI IMG/M metagenome (GOLD analysis project Ga0182030, IMG submission 121299) | Permafrost microbial communities from Stordalen Mire, Sweden - 812S3M metaG (Illumina Assembly) | ecosystem: Environmental > Terrestrial > Soil > Wetlands > Permafrost | place: Sweden...
GCCAGCCCCGGTGCGCGGTGTCATGGGGGAGTTCGACAGCGCGCTACCATGCCAGACGCCCCGGTGAGGACATCGGAGCCACTCGTCGGAGTGGCGGAATAGGCAGACGCGCTAGCTTGAGGGGCTAGTGCCCGAAAGGGCGTGGGGGTTCAAGTCCCCCCTCCGACACGCGAAACAGCACACCGAGGCTGCGCCTGCGCAATCACCACGCGGCGGCCCGGTTCGTAGGTGACGGTGATGCCCAGTTCGCCGTACAGCTTGGCCTTCAGCTTCGGCTCGGCATCGGCCAGCGGCTCGGAGCTGGTGAAACGCAGCGATCTCTATAATCAGGGAAGGGTCCAACGCCTGCGGCGGTTGTTGCCGCAAGAAACTTCCTCACGCTGGCGGCAGGTCCCGGCGTACGCGGATCTGACTCTGGCTCCGGCTCAGATCTCCTCGGGCACCATGTCGATCGCTCCGCAAGGGCACTCCGCGACGCAGATGCCACATCCCTTGCAGAAGTCGTAGTCGAATCGGTAGCGCTCGCCCGGACCCAGCTTGATCACCGCGTTGTCGGGGCAGACCCCGAAGCAGTTGTCGCACTCGAAGCAGTTCCCGCATGAGAGGCAGCGGCGAGCCTCGAACAGCGCGTTCTCCTCGGTTAGGCCCCCGACGACCTCGTCGAACGTGCTGACCCGCCGGGCCTGCTCGAGCTCGGGGCGCTTGATGTGCGGCGCATCGGCGAAGTACCAGGTATTGAGGCGTTCGAACGTGGCCGGAGCGGCCGGCGGGGAACCGGCAGCCTTGTGTCCGCCCAAGTAGGCGTCGATACCCAGTGCCGCCCTTCCCCCGTGCCCGATGGCCATGGTGGCCGTGCGCTGCGAGGGCACGCTGTCGCCACCGGCGAAGACACCGGCCTCGCCGGTCATCATCGTCGTCTCCACCTGCACGTAGCCGTCGTCGACGACCACGTCGGGCGCTCGGTCCAGAAGGGTCAGGTCGGTGTCCTGGCCGAGCGCCAGCACCAGCGAGTCGGCGTCGAGCTCCTCGGTCTCACCGGTGGGCACAGGGAACCCCTCGTCGTCGAGCCGCACCTTCTCGATCAGCAGGCGGCCGGGGTCGGCCCGATCGACCACCGAGAGCCAACGCACGGTGACGCCCTCGGCGAGGGCTTCGTCGAGCTCGTCGCCGTGTGCCGGCATGCGCCCCTGGTTCCGGCGGTAGACGACGACCGCGTCGGTCGCACCGAGGCGCCGGGCCGTGCGCGCCGCGTCGAGCGCAGTGTCACCGCCGCCGTAGACGGCGACCCGGAGACCGAGCTGGGGGGGATCGCCGTCGGCCACCTGGTGGAGCAGAGAGATGGCGTCGAGGACTCGGGCCGAATCGCCCGACGGGATGTCGAGGCGCCGGGACAGCTGTGCGCCCACCGCCACGAAGACCGCGTCGAAGGCACCTTCGGCCCGTTCGACCTCGATGTCCTCCACTGTGTATTCGAGCCTGACGTCGACGCCGAGGGCGATGATCCGCTCGATCTCCGCATCGAGGACCTCGCGGGGGAGGCGGTAGGCGGGGATGCCGTATCGCATCATTCCCCCGAGCGCGGCCGCCGAGTCGACCAGGCGCACCTGATGGCCGAGGCGGCGGAGGCGGTACGTGCAGCTGAGCCCGGCCGGTCCGCCTCCGATCACGAGGACGCGTCTTCCGGTGTCGGTCCCAGCCCGGGTCAGCTGCCACCCCCGGTCGATGGCCAGATCGCCGAGGAACCGCTCGACGGCGTTGATGCCGACCGCCTCGTCAAGCTGGGCGCGGTTGCAGGCCGTCTCGCACGGGTGATAACAGATCCTGCCCATCACAGCCGGGAACGGGTTGTCCTCGACCAGCTCCCGCCACGCCGTCTCGTAGTCCCCGGGTTCGGCCTGGTACAGCCACTGCTGGACTCGCTCGCCGGCGGGGCAGGCGTCGCTGCACGGGGGCTGCCGATCGACGTACACCGGTCGCTCGACCCGCCACGAGCCGGTGTGGTTGGCGCGGCTCGATCCGACGTCGAGGGTGATGGCGAATGGCGGCTCCACTACGGTCTTCCCTTCTCCGGTCCGGCATCGGCCTGCGCACCGGGGTCGAGCCGGTATCGGGCGATGTTGGTGTCGGCGATAGCCTGGATGCGGGCGATCACGTCGAGATTCGGGTGTTCGCCGAAGAGGTGGGCGTAGCGGCCTTGAAGGGACAGGTACTCCTCAACCGGCGTCCGGTGGCGGATCGGGGAGACCGCAGTCACCCGGCCACCCTCGGCCTCGAAGACCGGGAAGAGGCCGGTCTCCTGCGCCAGCCGCGCCACCCGGATCGTGTCGGACGAGGCGGTCCCCCAGCCGAGTGGGCACGGAACGAGGATGTGCAGATAGCGGGCCCCGCGGACCCGCATGGCCCGCTCGACCTTGCTCTCGAGGTCGTGGAGATCGGCAACCGTGGCGGTGGCGACGTAGGGGATGTCGTGGGCCATGGCCAGGCGGGGGAGGTCCTTCCCCTGGCCAAAGACGTTCCCCGGCTGGCTGCCCACCGCCTCGGTGGTGGCCGTCCGGGCCGCCGGTGGGGTGGCCCCGGAACGCTGGACACCGGTGTTCATGTAGGCCTCGTTGTCGTAGCAGATGAAGAGCACGTCGTCGTTGCGCTCGAACATCCCCGACAGGCACCCGAAACCGATGTCGACCGTTCCCCCGTCCCCGGCCTGGCCGACCACCCGGACATCGGTCTTGCTCTTCACCTTCATCGCCGCCGCCATTCCGGTGGCCACCGCGGGTGCGTTGCCGAAGAGCGAGTGCAGCCAGGCGATCCTCCACGATGTCTGCGGGTAGGGGGTCGAGAAGACCTCGAGGCAGCCGGTGGCGTTGGCCACCATGAGCTGGCCGTCGGTGGCCCGCATGGCGGCGTCGATGGCGTAGCGGGCCCCGAGGGCCTCGCCGCACCCCTGGCAGGCGCGGTGGCCCGCATCGAGCGAGTTGGTCCGATCGGTGTCGGACTGGACGGTCCGGTCGCCCGGGGGGAGGAGCCGGTTGCCGACGGCGAAGCTGCCGACCTGGAAGAATCGGACCGGCTGGGTAGTCATGGTTCCACCCGACCGCTCTGGTGGAGGGCGAGGTCGCGGAGGACGAACTCGGCGGTCGGCCCGGGTCGGGTCGTTGCCGCGGCCATCCGGGCCTGTTCGCGCTGGACGACCCCGGCGTCCAGGTCCAGGAAGGTGAGCAGCTCGAGCTGGTCCTCCGCTGCCGCGGCCAGCATGGTCTCGAGGGACCGCCGGGTGATCGGGCGGCCGCCGAGACCGGCGACCACCGTGTAGAGCGAGGACTCGGACCTGTGGGTGGCCATGGCGACATCGGTCGAGAGGACCCCGCCGAACCCGACACTGAACGCCTTCTCGACGACAACGACCCGTTGCGCGCCAGCCAGCGCCTCCGCGACCGCCTGCCGCGGGAAGGGACGGAAGGCCGTGATCCCCACGACCCCGACCCGCTCCCCGGCATCGCGGCGGGCGTCCACGGCGTCCTTGATGGTCCCGAGCACCGAGCCGAGCGCCACCACGACGGTGTCGGCGCCCTCGGTGCGGTACAACCGGACCAGGCCCCCGCTCGGTCGGCCGAACTCGTCGGCGAAGTCGGCGGCCACGGTGGGGATGAGGTCGAGGGCCTCGAGCTGGCGCAGATAGGCGAGGTAGCGGACCTCCTCGAAGGCCTCGGGGCCGACCATGGCGCCGATGGAGACCGGGTCGTCGGGATCGAGTACCTGGCGGGGTTCGAAGGAGGGGAGGAAGGCGTCGACAGCGGCCTGCTCGGGGACGTCGATGCCCTCGACGGCATGGGTGAGGATGAACCCGTCCATGCACACCATGACCGGGAGTGAGAGGCGCTCGGCGATGGCGAACGCCTGGACGTGCAGGTCGACGGCTTCCTGATTGGTCTCGGCGAACAGCTGGATCCATCCCGAGTCGCGTACCGACATGGCATCGCTGTGGTCGTTCCAAATGTTGATGGGCCCTCCGATGGCCCGGTTGGCCAGGGTCATCACGATGGGGAGCCCGAGGCCCGAGGCGTTGTAGACGGCTTCCATCATGAACAGGAGGCCCTGGCTGGCCGTGGCGGTGTAGGCGCGTGCCCCCGCCGCCGAGGCACCGATGGACACGGACATGGCCGCGAACTCCGACTCGACGTTGATGAATTCGCACGGGGACAGGGTGCCGGACTTCACCATGGCACCGACGGCCTCAATGATGTGGGTCTGGGGGGAGATGGGATACGCGCAGACCACCTCGGGCCGACAACACGCAACCGTCTCGGCGACGGCCCGGGAACCCTCAAGCTGTCGCAGCATGGGCCTGGGTGGGGACGGGTCGTGTGCCCGGGCCGGGCGCGAGGGTCCGGGTGACGTGACGGTAGGCCGCATCGGCGACGGCGACGTTACCCTCGCCGGTCGGGCCGCTGAAGCGCTGGCGGAGCGCCTGTTCGACCGCGGCCAGCGAGATCTGGCCGGTCAGCGCGGCGAAGCCGGCGACGAGCGCGGCGTTGGGCATGGGCCGGCCGGTCTGGGCCAGCGCCAGATCCGTGGCCGGGCAGGTGCAGAGCCGATCGGGTCGGAAGCGGCGTGAGAGATCCCCGAGCCCGAGGACATCGAGGGGTTGCGAGGTATTCAACAGCACGTAGGCCTCGGGTGCGAGTCCGGCGAGGAGATCGACCTGGTGGACAAGGGTGATGTCCTGGATGATCAGGGCGTCGGGCTCCATGACCGGCTCGCGCGTGCGGATGGGGCGCTCATCGATCCGGCAGAAGGCCACCACGGGAGCACCCATGCGCTCGGAGCCGAAGCTCGGGAACGCCTGAGCGTGGCGGCCGCCGTCGAAGGCGGCCATAGACAGGACCTCGGCTGCCGTGACCACGCCCTGGCCACCGCGGCCGTGGATGCGGATCTGGAACATGGCAGCGCCTCGGGCCGGGGCCGCTGGTCAGCGGCCGGCCGCACCGACGATGGCGGCCAGATCGGCGAGCCGGCTGGAGTAGCCTGACTCGTTGTCGTACCAGCCGAGCACCTTAACCAGGCGCCCGTGGATCATGGTCAACTCGGAATCGAAGACGCACGATGCCGACGAACCGACGATGTCCGAGGAGACCAGGGGCTCCTCGGAGTACTCGAGCAGGCCGGCGAGGCCACCTGCGCCGGCCGCGGCCCGGTAGGCGTCCTTGATGTCCTCGACGGTGGCGGAGGTGCGCACATTGGCCACCAGGTCCACGATCGATGCGTCGGGCACCGGGACGCGAAGGGCCAAGCCGTCGAGTACGCCGCTCACCGTCGGCAGCACCAGACCGGTGGCCCGGGCTGCGCCGGTGGTGGTCGGCACGATGTTGACGGCGGCGGCGCGTGCACGACGCGGGTCCTTGTGCAAGGAGTCGACCAGCTGCTGGTCGCCGGTGTAGGCGTGCACCGTGGTCATGAAGCCGTCCTCGATGCCGAATGTGTCGTCGAGCACCTTGGCTAGGACGGCGAGGCAATTGGTGGTGCAGGACGCGTTGGAGATGATGAAGTCGTGGCTCGGGTCGAACTGGTCCTCGTTCACCCCGACCACGAGGGTGGCATCAGGATCGTGGGCCGGTGCCGAGATCACGACGCGGGTCGCACCGGCCTCGAGGTGCGCTGCGGCACTCGCCCGGCTGGTGCCCCTGCCGGTGGACTCGACGACCACGTCCACCCTGAGCTCCCCCCAGGGGAGCGCTTTGGGCTCGGGTTCAGCCAGCATGCGGATGCGTCGGGTGCCCACCACCATGGTGGTGTCCTCCACGGTCACCGGATCGGGATAGCGTCCGTGCACCGAGTCCCGGGCGAACAGACGGGCCAGAGCGACCGGAGAGCCGAGGTCGTTGATCGCGACCACCTCGAACTCGGGGTGGAAGGCGAGGACGGCCCGGAGTAGGGCCCGTCCGGTGCGCCCGAAGCCATTGATAGCCAGTCGTACCGACATGCCTGCTCCTCTCGTCAGCCTTGGAAGGCGTGTCCCTTCCTTGGCACCATGGTGGCCCGGACCGGCCGACAAAGGTAGGGCCGAACGTCACTGTCTGAATGAGGGCCCGGCCTCCCGGCCGGTCGCCGCATCTGGCCCAGAGGGGATCGGAAGAGTCGACTCCGCGCTCAGCCTGTCGAGCGGGCCCCGTGACGACGGCCAAGGGGATGCCGCGGCACCGGCGCGGCATCGTGTGGGGCCCGGCGGGGGTCGGCGGCCTCGAGGAGGAGGCGCCGCTCGGCCGTGGCCATGGAGTGCCGCACCGCACGTGTGGCATCAGGGTTCACCGAAATCGAGGTGATCCCGAGCCGCACGAGGAACTCGGCGAACTCGGGCCGGTTGGAGGGCGCCTGGCCACACAAGGACGAGGTGATCCCTGAGTCCTGGCAGGCATGGACGATCCGTGCGATGGCATCGAGGACGGCGGGGTCGGATTCGTCGAACAGCTCGGCGAGTACGGCCGAGTCACGGTCCACCCCCAGAGTAAGTTGTGTGAGGTCGTTGCTCCCGATGGACACCCCTTCGATCCCCATACGGGCGTAGGTGGGGATCCAGTAGGCGACGGAGGGGACTTCGGCCATCACCCACACCGGCAGCCCGCGGGCCCCGGGGTGGTCCTCGATGATGTCCAGGCATCGCTCGAGCTCCCAGGCGGTGCGGACGAAGGGGATCATGAGCCTCAGATTGGGGGTCTCTGCCGCCACCCGGCCCAGCACGTCCAGCTCGAGCTGGAACAGGTCGGGCTGGTCGACATACCGGAAGCATCCCCGGTAGCCGATCATCGGGTTGTCCTCGTGAGGTTCGAACTGGTCGCCTCCCTCGAGGCCCCGATACTCGTTGCTGCGGAAGTCGATGCTCCGGTAGACGACCGGGCGGGGCTCGAAGGCCCTGGTGATCCGGAGCAGCGACTCGGCCATCCCCTCGACGAAGGTCTGTTGCTGGTCCCGCTGCATGAGAAGCCGCGGGTGGACCCCTCCGAGGGCGTCAGCCACCATGAACTCGGCCCGCAGGAGGCCGACCCCGTCGACCTCCGGGGAGGCGACCTCCTCGGCGCGCTCGGCGACGGCGAGGTTCACGTAGAGCCGGGTGGCGAGCTCCTCGGTCGCCGGACCGGTGACCGCCGGTGCTGCCGCAGTCGCCGACAGCCGCTCCCGGGACGGCGCTCCTTCGAGCACCTGTCCGCGTCCGCCGTCGACGGTGACCACCTCGCCGTCCCGCAGCACCGTGGTGGCCGAGCGGGTCCCGACAACGCAGGGCACCCCGAGCTCGCGGGCGACAATGGCGGTGTGGCAGGTCATGCCTCCCCCATCGGTGACCAGGGCCGAGGCGCGTCGGATGGCCGGCACCCAGTCGGGGCTGGTCATCGGGGCCACCAGGACCTCCCCGTCGAGGAGGCGGGACCCCTCCTCAGGGGTGAGCAACACCCGGACCGTGCCCGAGGTGACGCCCTTGGAGGCGGCCAGTCCCTGGACCAGCATCTTCTGGGGTCCTGGGGACGCCTCCGGCGGCCCGGGAGAGGCGGCCTGGAGCGTGGTGATGGGTCGGGACTGAACGAGGAAGATGGTGCCGCCCACCATGGCCCACTCGGTGTCCTGGGGGGAGCCGTAGTGCCGCTCGACCGCCGAGCCCAACCGGGCCAGCTCGAGCACCTCGGGGTCGGTGAGGACGCGTGCCCCGCCTTCTTCGGCCGACAGCGGCACCTCCAGGTCACCCCCGTCGGGGCCGCGGACGATCTTGAACGACTGATGGCCGATGCGGACGCTCTGCAGGCGCAGCCCCTGTTTGATGACCTCGTAGGTGTCCACCTCCACCATCCCGGACACCACCACTTCGCCCTGGCCCAACGCTGCCTCGATGACGATGCGGTCGGTGGCGCCGGTGGCCGGGTCGGCGGTGAACATCACCCCGGAGCGCTCGGAAGCCACCATCTCCTGGACGATCACCGCCAGGGTGGGCTCGTCGGTGACCTCCTCGACGGAGCGGTAGGCGATGACCCGCTCCCCGTAGATCGATGCCCAGCAGTCGACCAGGCGCTGGAGCAGCTGGTCGTCGCCAGCCACGTTGGTGTAGGTCACGTTCATACCGGCGAAGGAGGTGCCCGAAGTGTCCTCGCCGGTACCCGACGACCGCACCGCGACCCTGATCCCGTCACCGAGCTTGTGGTAGGCGTCGAGCACCGCGGTGCGAAGCTCGGGCGACACGGGCATCCCGGCCACGAGGCTCTGGGCCTTTGCCGCAATGTCCTTCAGGCTGGCCGGATCATCGATGTCCATGCGGTCGAGCAGGTCCACGAGCTGGGAGCGGATCCCGCTGTGCTCGATGGCGTCGCGGTAGGCGCCGGCGGTGACGACGAACCCGGGCGGCACCGGAAGGCCGGCCCGGGTCAGCTCGCCCAGGTTTGCCCCTTTGCCGCCCACCAGGTCGACATCGCCGACGGACAGTTCTTCGAACCACATTACCGATGGCATGATCTCCTCCTCTGCGGTGGCCACCCCGCTGGCGGTGGCCAACCAGGCGGTGAGGCGGCTTCGCACCCGGGGCAACCGCCTTCTCGGTCAGAAGACAGATCCCCATGACATCTCGCTCGTCAGACCGCGCCGACACTCGGCGCCGACGTCACATCCTCTTGGGACCAGCCTCGTCCGGGCTGCCGCCTCGTGGCAGGGCCATAAGTCCCATGGAGAGGGCCTCAGGAAGAGCGTCCGCCCGGGCCGTCGTCGCTCCCGCGGATCGATGGGGTCAGTCGTGGGTGGGAAGTAGGCCGAGGGAGCCCGCCTCTTCGAGCAACGCGTCACGCGCCCGGGGGTCGGCCACGTGCTCGATGATGCCCCGGGCCTGCTCGTGCTCGGACCGGCCGAAGAGCTCGGCACAGCCCTGGTCGCTGACGATGGCCGTGTGCTGGAACGAGGTGACCGGGTTGGTGAGGATGGGCAGCACCGCCGAGCTGTCGCTCTTGTCGTGCCAGGAGTGCAGGGCCACCACCGCGTGGCCGCCTGTGGAGTGGAGCGCCCCGGTCACGAAGTCGGGCTGGCCGCCAAATCCCGAGTAGATGGAGTCGCGGATGAAGGTGGCATTGGCCTGGGCGAACAGGTCCACCTGCATGGCCGTGTTGATCGAGAGCATGGCCGGCTGGGTCGCGATCCGGAGCGGATCGTTGGCGATCTCGGTCCGGTTCATACGCAGCCGGGGATTGCGGTGGGCCCAGATGTAGAGCTCCGGGGATCCGAAGAGGAACGACGCGCCGATGGGGCGGTCGGCGTCGAGTGCTCCGGCCCGCTCGAGGGTCAGGACGGCATCGCTGATCATCTCCGACCAGATGCCGAGATACTGCCGGTCGACGAGCGCAGCGGCAGCGACGTCGGGGATCTGGCCGATGCCGAGCTGAAGGGTGGCACCGTCACCGGCGAACGCCGCCACCTGCCGGCCGATGGTCCGCTCGGCCCTGGTCGCCGTGCGTCGGATATGGGTCTGCAATGGCTCGTCGACCTCGAGGGCGAGATCGATCTGGTCCACCGCTATCTCGCCGTCGCCGAAGGTGTAGGGCATGTTGGGATTGACCTGGGCCACGACCAGGCCGCCGCGGGCCCGCGTCCGCTCGATGGCGGCAGGGAGGAGGTTGACTTCAATTCCGAGGGATACCTTCCCGCCGTGGGGCACCGACGTGTGGATCAGGACCGCATCGACCGGCCGGAGGGTGTCGAACAGGCGCGGCACCAGGGACAGGCGCACAGGAAGGTATTCGAGGGCCGGGTCATGACGTACGCCGGGCCCGACGAAGGGTGTCTCGTTGATGAAACCGGCACGTCGGGGCCAGCCGAGCTGGGAGTTGAGGGAGAAGGTGCGTACGGACTCCAGGGCGGCGTCAAGGGAGCGGAGAAGGACCGTCGGGGTGGCAAAGTTGCCCGACACCACAACCCGGGGCTCTGGTCCGGGCAGCGACGCCAGCCGCGCCACGACCTCCTCCTCGGTGACGGTCTGCATCGATCAGGCTGCTGATCCGGTCGGCATGCCCAGGTCCAGGTGATCGAACACGTTGTCAGCCGTCCCGAATCCCGACCCGACCTCGCCCCGACCGTCGGGCTGGCCGCGACGTCTGAATTGACCACGGCCCTCGGTATCGATGCACATGAGCCGAAGGGTCGTCCTTTCGTGATCAGGCGTCACTACGCCGGACTCCTCTTTAGAGTCTTCGACGAAGGAGGCCCCCTCTGCTAGGGCCGAAAGTCACGCCGCATTCGGCCGCCTTCGGTGCCCGGCCGACGATCCGCAGATCGGGGACGACGGACTCTGGCTCGTCAGGATCTACTTGGTCGGTGGCGGGGCCGCTGTGCCCGATGAGTCACTCCCTCGTCACCTGAGCCGGTTGGTACGGAGCCATCAGCGAGACCCGGAGTTGGGTGGCATCGACATCGAGCCAGGCCGGGTGGCGGTGCACCGCGACGTTTCGGCACCGGGACTTTCGTCGCTTGCAGCAAGAGGTCGTCGCCATCGCGACGTCAATCGCAGTGGCGCCTCAACCTTCGCCTTGAACTGCATACGCGTTCTGGTGGGTAAAGCACGGAATCTCTCGCCGACCACGCAGGTACCGACCCGGCTCCACTGAGGGGTACCCCAGACGACCCCTGCGCTTTCCGGACGCCTCCGTGGCGGCCTCCCTTCGACCCTACGGGTGGAGCCCGGGACCGACCAGGGTCGAAGGGCCCACTTGCCCGGCGTCGACCGGAGCTCCGGGTGCCCAAGTGCCCGGGGGTGACGATGCCGGCCTCGTCAGCTGGCCGTAGTGAGGCCCCTCCGCGTTCCCCGGGCTGGGGCGCCCCTGGTGGTGGCTCCTTTCCGGCCGGACGCCCTAGGCATCGCACACCACCGCCGGCCCGGGCTCGGGCAGGGAGTTGACTGCGGCCAGGTTCCGGCCGGTGCAGTAGCGCAGCCAGCCGAGGCTGGCGGGAGAGAGTCGATCGCAGACCCAGTTCCAGTGGAGCGAGACCATGTCACCGGGGACGAGGTCGGTCACGAACCCCGTCCCCTCGTTGCTGCACCGGGCCACCTCGAGATGTTCGGCCCCGAGCGCCAGGCGCGACCCGTCGAACACGAGCGGCATACTGGTCACCAACACAGAGTCACCGTCCACGGACTCGACCCGTCCCCACCGGATGCGGCACCGGTCGAGGACCTCCATGGCCGGGGCGTTCGTCCCGGCCCGGAGCAAACCGAGCCAGGGGTAGACGGCGAACACGTGGAAGCTGTGCTGGGGGACCCCGCCGGCCGGTACGGCCGACACCAGGTCCCCGAACCGTCGCCCCACCCGCCGCTCGAACCGGTCGGACATCGACGCGGCCAGCACCGGTCCCGGCACGCAGGCGAGCAGGGGATTGCCGACCCAGTAGGCCTCGACTACCCGGCGATCCAACGGGTCATCGATGCCGCTGCAGGCGGCCAGCAACTGGAGGTAGGGCCATGCCCCCTCGAACCGGGCGGCCAGGTGGCTCAGGCCATCCACGTCACTCCCGTCCGAGGCTGCACCGAGGAGGGCCGACGGATCCCCCGGACCGCAGTAGCCGAGCGCATTGGGCGGATAGGCGTAGCGGGCGAAGAGCACCGGCCCGGCGGGCGCCACCAGCCTGGTCATTCGCATGCGACCAGGGACCCAGCTGGCGCCGGACGGCGGAGCCCCGACCACAGGACGGCCGTGGCCCCGGTGGCGATGAGGACGAGTCCAAGGGCCTGTGGCGCCAGCGAAGAGGTGCCCGCGGCGGCCTGGAGGAGCGCCGTGACCAGGGCACTCCCCACCAGGATGGAGGTCACGTCGAGGGCCCGGGCACGGGCGAGGGCGGTCACCCAGGTGGCCACATAGGCGGACAGAAGCAGGCCGGTGAGTAGTGCCCATCCCACCTGGGTCGCATCCAGCGAGACGAGGGAGCGGAGCGACCCGGTCGCCATCAGGTAGACGATCAGGGTCACGGCGCCGAGCCCCATACGGACCAGGGCGACCGCGGCAGGGGCCAGGTCCCGGAGGAGGACTTTGATGACCACCACCTCGACCGCCCACAGGAGGGTGGCCACCAGTATCAGGACCTCGCCGCGAGAGGCAGCCAGGTGACCCACGCCACCAGCCACCGCCACTTCGCCTACTACCAGGAGGCCGATGGCGGCGATATTCCACCACATGAGCCGCTCGTGTAGGAACGGGACCGCCAGAACGGCCACCCAGATGACCAGGGAGTCGCGCATGAAGGCGGCCGGCGTCGCCGTGGTGTCGGCGAGTCCGTCGAAGAATAGGACGAACGCAAGCCCACCCCCCACGATGCCCACGAAGGCCAGGCCGATCCACGACAAGACCCCTAGGACCGGAGACCCGTCGCGGTTGACGCCGTCAGCTTCGCCACCTCCACTCCCGCCGGTGCCGTGGACCGAGACGAAACGGCCGGCAGCGGAGTCGGGACGCCGCAGCTGCCACCACCGGGCGACGAGCACCCCGCCGACCAACACCACGGTCGCCACCAGGTTCTTCGCCGTCGTGTACACGGCGGGCGCAGTCACCGAATGGACGCCGTAGCTGTTGACGAAGACGGACAGGCCGCTGAGTAGGGCGGTGACCCCTGCCACCACCACGCCGGGGAGTCCGCCCCGTCGCGACACCGCCGTGCTCCGGAGTGGGGAGGGGGACCCGCTGTCCGACATCTGTCCCCCCGTCACGACGCCTCCCCGCGGACGGGGGCAGCTCGGCCGAGCTCGGCCTCCACCGCCTCGGCCTCGGCGGTGGGGACTCGGTCGATGGCGTATCCGCTGTGCGCGACCAGCCACTCGCCGACTTCGGGGGGTGGCCCGTCCAGAGCCAGGAGGGAGACCCTGTGTAGCGTCCCGTCCATGTCCTCCACGTCAGCTGACGTCCCATCGCAACCCACCACCCGGTGGAGCCTGCTCATGCACATGGCACACCTCCTTCGATCAAATCGACGACCCTACGCACGGCGGAAGGGACTGCCGCCTGCACCTCCGGGCTCAACCCGGTCCCCTGACTGAAGTCCCCACCCTCGATGCCGACGACGACGACGCGGCCCGGAGCCCGATCGACGGCCCGGGCTAGTCGGAGCACCCCGGCCAGGCCGATGCCGTGGGTGCTGGATGCCCCCCGGTGACCACCAGGAATCCCGCCGTCGGGACCGTCGACCAGCTCGACCGTGGTCAGGGTGCCCGGCATCTGCCCTGAGTGGACGGCGTCGACGACCACGGCCAGGTCGGCGTCGTCCCACTCGCCGAGGAGGTCGAGCGGATCGGCTAGCGGACCGACGACGCTTCCCCGACCGGCGCGGGTTACGGCACGTTCGGCGATCAGTGGACCGGCACCGTCGTCCCGTCGGTACTCGTTCCCGAGGCCGGCGACCACCACACGGGCGGGTGGCCGGATCATCTCGTCTCCACCGACAGGTCGAGGAAGTGTGCGGCGCAGGAGATGCACGGGTCATGGTTGCGCACGGCCTGCTCACAGCGCCACTGGAGGTCGGCGTCGTCCAGGTCCAGCCCAGCCTCGACGACCCGACGGAGGTCCGCCTCGATGGTGAGCTGGTTCTGTGAGGTGGGGGGCATGATGCGGGCTGTGACGATGGTGCCGTCCGCATCGATCTCGTACCGGTGGAGTAGCAGGCCGCGGGGGGCCTCGGTCACCCCGGTGCCGAATCCCGGGCGAGCCCGGACCTCGGCGGCTGGTGGATCTGGAGGCTCGTACGCCTCGAGCAGGGTCAGTGCCTCGTCACAGGCGAAGACCAGCTCCACCGCCCGCACCACGATGCTCTGGAAAGGATTCCAGCACACCGGACCGAGGCCGGCGGCGGAGGCCGCCTCGGCGGCGACCGGGGGGAGGACGCCGGCGTTGAGGGCGTAGCGGGCTAGGGGGCCGGTGAGGTAAGGGTCACGGCCGGCCAGCCGGGCGTGGAGGGCGGTGGAGTGGGCCACGTGCTCCTCTACGGCCAGGGCGGCGAACGCCCCCGGGCTCACGTCCAGTCCCTCCGAGGACGCCGGTCGTCCACTCTCGATCGGATAACGGCCCGGGTCCCGGAGCGCCACGAACCGGTAGCCGCCGACGACATCGGGGAATTCGAACCCCGACACCCAGGCCACCGTGGCCAGGGCGTCGTCCCTGGCCTGGAGCAGGGGCTCCCGCAGGGCGGCGATCGCCGCCGGGTCGGGGGCGCGGTAGAAGCCACCGACCCGGACGTTGACCGGGTGGACCGCCCGCCCGCCGACGGTCGCCATGACCAGGTTGCCGGTGCGCTTGATGGCGAGCCCCCGTTCCACCGCCCCGCGGTCCTGCTCGGCCAGTTCGACGGCATCGGCGCACCCGAGGAAATCTGGAGCGTGCAGGAGGTAGATGTGGAGGGCATGGCTCTGGATCCACTCGCCGCAGTACAGGAGGCGACGGAGCGACCGCACCCGTCCGTCCACGGTGACCCCGCACGCGTCCTCCATGGCCGCACAGGCGCTCATCTGGTATGCCACCGGGCAGATTCCGCAGATGCGGGCCGTGATGTCCGGAGCCTCGGTGAAGTGCCGGCCCACCAGGAGTGCCTCGAAGTAGCGCGGCGGTTCGAAGATGTCGAGGGCGACCTCGGTCACCGCGCCGTCGTGGACCTCGACACGGAGTGAGCCCTCGCCCTCCACCCGCGAGATTCCCTCCACCCCCACGGTCCGTCGCGCCCCCGAGCCGTGGGTCATCGTCCCCCCCCGGGTCCGGACCGGTGGTCGCCCAGGGGCACGGGAACGGGCCCCCCCTGGGCCGCCGCCTCCTGCTCGAAGGCGGGGGCGTTGGCGTTGAATGTGGCGAAGAGCCGCGACACGTCGACAGGGGCGGCACCCGCGCCGACCAGGTGGGCGGCCAGCGAGCCGGTGTTGGTGGTGTCGGCCGGGCCGAAGCAGCCGAAGCAGCCGCGGCCGACGGCCGGGCACAGTGCTCCGCACCCGGCCCTGGTGACGGGGCCGAGGCAAGACCGATTCTCGGCCACCACCAGGCACACGGTGCCCCGGGCCTTGCACTCGTGGCACACGGGGTGCCCGGGGATGACCGGCGTCCGCCCGGCCAGTGTGGCGGTGAGGACCTCGAGGAGCTGTCCCCGGTCGATCGGGCAGCCGTGCAGCTCGTAGTCCACATCGACGTGGACAGAGATGGGTGTGGAGGTCTCCAGCGCGTCGATGTACTCGGGGTGGGCATACACGGTCGATGCATAGGCGCCGGAGGCGGCGAAGTTGCGCAGCCCCTGGATGCCGCCGGTCGTGGCGCAGGCACCGATGGTCACGACTACACCCGACCGGGCCCGGATCTCCACGATCCGTTCGGCGTCTGCCGGGGTGGTGATCGAACCTTCCACCAGCGACACGTCGTAGGGTCCCGCCGTCGTGGACCGGGACATCTCGGTGAAGTGGACGATGTCGACGGTCCCGGTCAGTGTCAGGAGGTCGTCCTCGCAGTCGAGCAGCATCAGCTGACACCCGTCGCAGGAGGCGAACTTCCAAACGGCCAGCGAGGGCCGGGCGGTCGCTCCGGGGGGTGACGTCATCGCTCGCGCTCGGTCATCAGGCGGGCCACCTCGCCCGCATAGGGGAGCACGGGCCCGTCGCGACACAGGAGGAACGGGCCGAGCTGGCAGTGTCCACACCAACCGAGCCCGCACTGCATGTTCCGCTCCATCGACACCCTGATCCGCCGGGGGTCGAGACCACGGTCGATGAGCGCCCTGGCGGTGAAGCGCATCATGATCTCCGGTCCGCAGATCAGCGACGCGGTCGTGGCCGGATCGCAGTCGACCCCTCCCAGCAGCGATGTCACGAGGCCGATGTGTCCGGCCCAGTTGCTCGGTGCGGTGTCCACGGTGACGGCGATCACGGCGCCGGCCCGCCCCCAGTCCTCGAGGTCGTCGCCGAAGATGATTTGGGCGGGCTCGCGGGCCCCGGCCACCACGAAGACCCGGCCGCCATCGGGGTCCGCGCGGTGGATCAGCTCGTCGATGGCTCCTCGCAGCGGGGCCAACCCGATGCCGCCGGCCACCACCACCACGTCGCCAGTGGCGAGGTCGTCCCCGTCCACGCCCCAGGGCGTCCCGAAGGCACCCCGAACCCCGACGACATCGCCCGGCCTGGCCCGGCACAGGGCCGCCGTCACCGGGCCGACGTCTCGCACCGTGTGGCGCAGCGCCCCGACCTCCCGGCGCGAGCTGCTCACCGAGATGGCCGCCTCGCCCACGCCGTAGGCCGTGAGCATGTTGAACTGGCCCGGGACGAACACGGGGACGGTGCCGGCCAGGGATTCGAGCGACAGGGTGGTGACGTCGTCGGTCTCCCTTCTGCGGTCCACCACCCGGTAGGGGACCGGCTCCAACGGGTCCGGTCCGATCGGCGGCCGGTCGCGCACGGCGGAGGCCTCAGCCGGCACGGTCGGCTCCGTAGAGATCGAGGAGCCGGAGCCTGGTCGCCTGCAGCCGCTCGAGGAGGACACCGGCGACCCTGGTGACCAGAAGTCGTCCCAACGCGTCGTCGGCCTCCATGGCGGACCGCAGGCAGGCGGCGTCGATGGCGACGGCGCCCACCGGCCCGAGGGCGCGTGCGTCGAAGTGCCACCGGTAGGGCGGGAACAGCCAGCTCCATCCGACCGCGCCGCCGGCGTCGACCGTCTCGACCACTAGGGTGCCGCGGTCGGCGGCGTGGATCTCGATGGCGACCCGGCCCCGCCGGAGGAGGAAGAGGGTGTCGGCCGGCCGGCCCTCGACGAGCAAGAGCTCACCCGGGCCGAACGCGACGTTCCGAGCGCACTGTGCGATCCCGGAAGTGACGTCCCCGGGCAGTCCGGCGAAGAGCGGGTGGGATGCCACCAGCGCGTCGACCCCGGCCGTCACGGCGTGCCCTCCCCGGATGTGGACTCCGGTCCGGACTCCGCGTCGGTCGGGCGACCGGGCCCGATCCCGGCCCGCCCGTCGTCAGCGGTGAGCGCCGCCACCTCGGCGGTGAGGTCGATCCCCACCGGACACCACGCCACACAGCGGCCGCAGCCCACGCATCCCGGCGTGTCGAACTGATCCCACCAGGTCGACAACTTGTGGGTGAGCCACTGCCGGTAGCGGGAGGACACGGAGGTCCGGACCGGCCCGCCGTGGAGATACGAGTGGTCGAGATCGAAGCAGGAGGCCCAGGTGCGGTCGCGGCGGACCTCCCCGGTGAGGTCGGTGGTGTCGGAGACGTCGCTGCAGAAGCAGGTGGGGCAGACCAGCGTGCAGTTCCCGCAGGCCAGGCAGCGCTCGGCGATCTCCTCCCAGCGGGGATGGTCGACGGCGTCGGCCAGCCGCCTGGCCAGCCCCTCGGTGTGGATCGTCCTGATGATGGCATCCGACGCCGCCGCCAGTACCCGGTCCCGGGCTGCGAGTTCGGCCGGGACCGTCTCGGCGTGCGGCACCCCCTCCAGGACGGCCGCACCGCGGTCGCTACCCACCCGTACGAGGAACCGGTGACCGGTGTCACCGTCGAGCTCGGTCAGAGCCAGGTCGAAGTGGCTGTCCGCCGACGGCCCGGTGCCCATCGACGTGCAGAAGCAGGTCGATGCCGGGGCCCCGCACTCGGCCACCATCACGAAGGCGTCGACCCGCCTGGCCGCGTAGTGCGGGTCGGAGACGGCCCCGTCGAGCAGCACCCGGTCGAGGACCGCCATGGCGGCCAGTTCGCAAGGCCGGGCCCCGACGATGGCGAGTGGGGTGGTTCCCGTGCCCGGCCCGTGGGATGCAATCTCCCCGGTCGGGGTGGACCGCCAGAGCTCCTGGGATGGGGGGAAGAATTCGGCCTTCCATGAGCCGGGACCGACGGCCCAGTCGAACAGGCGGTCGTTGCCGACCTGCTCCAGGCGGTACCGACCCGGGCCCTGGGCGTCCCGGACGCCGGCGGGAAGGTCGGCGGACGTCAGGATCGTACCGGGCATGATGGCCCCGTCCCTGACCGTCGGTCCTTTCGTCTCGAATCCCGCTTCGACCAGCCCGGCGATGAGCAGGTCAAGGCCACGACGGTCGATGGTTGCCGTGCTTCCGAACCGCATACAAGCACGGTACGGCTGTGGCGCCCGATGTAGTAGGGCCGGAGGTCACACCCGACGGTCGGCCCCCGCCTCGGCTCCCTCCCTGGTCGGTGGAGACCCTCAGAGCCCGATGGCGTCGAAGGTCACGTCAGCCATGCCGAACCCCGGCTCGACGAGCCGGGGGCCGAACCGCCCGACCGGCACGCGCCTCAGCATCAGGGATCGATAGACCCCCGCCGCCCGGATGTCCCCGGCGAGCTGGGCTCCGATGATCCGCCCGTCCCGCAGGTAGACCGAGCGCACGTCGGTGCCGTCGTCCCAGCGCAGAACGTCGTCGGGTGCGTCGGTGGTGCCGATGGAGACGATAGGCACGCCGAGGTGCTTGAGGCTGTTCATGGCCTCGGCCCCCTCGTAACGGATGTCGGCGCCGAGCAGGTTGGCGGCGGCGATGGGCGCCTGGGCCACGGCGTTGGGGAAAATGGCATGCACGTAGCGCTCCCCCGTGAACCGATCGGCCGCCTCGGCCACGTCGCCGGCGGCGACGATCCCGGGGACCGACGTCACCAGCCGATCGTCGACGTGCACGCCCCATCCGGTGGCCACCTCCGTTCCCTCGAGGAACTCGGTGTGGGGCTTGACCCCGGTGGCCGCCACCACCAGATCGGCGTTGACCACCGTGCCGTCGGCCAGGAGAACGCCGTTGGCCGCGGGATCCCCGACGATGGCTTCGGCCTCGACGCCCAGCCGCAGGGTCACCCCGCGTGCGGTCAGGGCCACTTCGGCCACCCGCGACGTGACTGGGTCGAGCACCCGGGGCATCAGCCAGGTGCGGCGACCGATCACGGTGACGTCCACGCCCAGGTCTGCGAGGAGCAGGGAGAGCTCGATCCCGATGAAGCCATTGCCGACGATGAGGGCGGTGGACACCTCGCCTGCACGCACCCGGGCGAAGAGCTCGGTGGCCGTCTGCAGCGACTTGAAATCCAGCACGCCGGGCAGGTCGGCGCCGGGCATCGGGGCGTGCAGCCGGCTCCCGGACGCCAGAACGAGTCCCTCGAACCCGATGCGGATGCCTCCGTCCAGTACGACCTCCCGGGTATCGGTGTCGATCCCCACCACTCGGGCCGAGCGTCGTTCCTCGACCCCGAGGCGCTCGCAGACGTCCCGCCCCTTCCAGTAGAGGGGGCCGTCCCGACCGGTGAGGAAGTGGTCGGCCAGGGCCGGGGGCGAGTACGGCGGGAAGGGCTCGGTCGAGAGGGCGACCACCGATCCGGACGGGTCGAGGCGGCGGAGGGCCGCGGCGGCGGTGATTCCGGCCGGTCCGGTCCCGATCACGACCGCCCGCATTACCGCCCCTGACCCGTGGCCAGTGGGGCCTCCGCGATGACGGCCCGCAACAGGCCGCCGAGGGCATCCAGGATGACCGAGCCCCTCAGGGCGGCGTCGACCGAGGGTTCACCGTCGATCACGGACTGGTCGAGGGGCAGCACCGTGGTCGACTCGAAGGTGAACCCGCCCAGGCGGTCGACGTGGTCGAGCACCCGCTCGACGTCCTCGTCCGACCGTGCCCGGTTGATCACCAGGAGCAGGCGGTCGATCCCGAGGTCGCGGGCCAGCCCCGCTGACTCCAGCCCGACCTGCACGGCATTGAACGACGGCTCGACGACAACCACGGCGGTGTCGAACCCCCGGGCCAGCGACCGCCCGAAGTGTTCCACCCCGGCATGGGTGTCCATGACCACGACGTCCTCGGCGTGTAGGTGCATGCCACCGACGGCCGAGGCGACCAAGGCCGTCTCCGGGCAGAGGCAGCCGCCACCGGCCCGGCGGACGCCGCCCATCACCACCAGGCGCACCCCGTCGGGCGCCGGCACCGCCAGCCTGTCGACGAGGTCCGAGGTGTCCGGGTTGAGTCTGAGCATCCCGCCCGCCCCCTCGCCCGGCCGTGCTCCCGTCTTCTCCTCTATGTAATTGGCGTCCTCGGCCAGTGGGACCAGCGAGGAGGCGACGGACACGGCCACTCCTAGGGTGGCGGCGAGGTTGCGCTGCTCGTCGGCGTCGACTGCCAGGACGCTCAGCCCCCGACGGGCCAGTATCCGGGCCAACAGGGCGCTGACGGTCGTTTTCCCCACCCCGCCTTTGCCCACTACGACGACCCGGTTGCCGCCCGTCCGGGTCTCGGGGGACCCGGCGCCGGACGTCCCGTGCCCACCACAGGTCTCGCACACAGTGGTCAGGTCCCGGTGCCGACGGCCACCGGGACCGTCGGCTTCGTCGGTTCGGCCATCACGTCGACCCAGGGAAGGCCCAGGTCACGCCGTTTGCCCTCAAGGTGCCGGCGGATCCAGAGTGCCGCCTCGGCCGGGTCCGGCTCCACTACGAACTTGGCGCCCACCACGTCGTCGAGCCCGCCGGCGAGCAGGTCAACAACGTGGGGGCTACCGAAGATGGAGGGCTGGACCCCGAGCACGGTGGTGATGCCCGAGGCGACCACGTACGTCCCGATGGCCACGGCCTTCTCCGAGTACCACTCGGGCGCTGCCCCTGCGAGGGGGAGCTTGTCGATATCGACCCCCAGGGCGTCGGCCAGGGCCGCCGCCAACGTGATCACCCGGCTGTTGTCGACACAACTCCCCATGTGCAGGACCGGGGGGATGCCCAGCGCCTCGCAGACCGACCGGAGGCCAGGGCCGGCCATGGCGGCTGCCTCGGGGACCATGTGCCCTGCCTTCCCATTGGCCACGGCCGCGCACCCGGTGACCAGCACCAGCACGTCGTTCTCGATCAGGCGTCGGGTCAGCTCGATGTGCTCCAGGTCCTGGGGGAGCTTGGGGTTGTTGCACCCGACCACGGCCACCGCCCCGCGGATGGCGCCCGAGGCGATGGCGTCGACGAGGGGCTTGGGCGTGCCGCCCAGGGCGTTGAGGATGGCTTCCACGGAGAACCCACCCATCATCCGCACCGGGGCGACTGGGATGCGCACCCGCTCATGGTTGCGGTCCGAGTAGGC
>Ga0182030_10008621_pt1 | contig 21068 bp, 16 predicted proteins | sample 812S3MmetaG_FD_121299 | JGI IMG/M metagenome (GOLD analysis project Ga0182030, IMG submission 121299) | Permafrost microbial communities from Stordalen Mire, Sweden - 812S3M metaG (Illumina Assembly) | ecosystem: Environmental > Terrestrial > Soil > Wetlands > Permafrost | place: Sweden...
CCGGCGACGCCGCGCTGACGATGTTCACGACATTGGAAATGTTTTGCGGGTAGACCGGCGTCGCTTCGTGCCCGTGACTGCCGGCGCGCGGATCGATGGTCGCCTCGACCTCGACCTCGATCGAGTCGATCGGCGTCTGCGTCGCCGCCGCCTGGATCAGGTAGGAGTGGTTCAGGCACGAGGCGAGCACGCCGAGTTGCAACTCCGGCGAACTCGGCCCGAGATCGTAGCCAGCGAAATCGGGCGGGGAATCGCTGACGACCTGGAAGTCGCGGATGCGGATGCGTCGCACGCCGCTGCGGCCCTCGGCGACGGCGCGCGCCTTTAGCGCCGCCGGGCCCAGGCTCCCGCCCGCTATGCGCCGCTGCCGGTCCAGCCAGGCCGCGCGTTTCTGCGAAAGGTAGTCGATCAAGTCACTCATCGGCGTCGCCAAATGTCCATAAAAACCATAGATAAACGCAACCGATTGAGTTCGTCAACCCGAAATCTCGACTTCGCGTTCGTCGATCACTGAAAAAAGTGACCGAGTTCCGGGCATGGCGGCTTCTTGAGCATTGCGAGGCTATTTTTATAGACTTTAGAATGCGCTCCGTTACGTTTGACGGCGCCCCCGTCTGCGGTCATGCAGCATCGGCGACGCGTCGACGTCCGCGCTGAGTTTCTCCCGACCCACTGGGCAGATCGTCGCTCAGTTTTATTTGTCCCTCCGCTTGGACCGCGACGGTTCGATCTTTCCGATCGGCTGCGCGTCCGCGCTTGGCAGGTGGCTGCCTGCACGATGCTGCCGAACAATTAGGAAACCGTGGTCATGCGCGTCCTAGTTCGGCACGGCTTCAACCGCGACCTGGCGGACATGCTGTTCGTGGACACCAAGCGCTGCGTCGATTATCTGCTGAAACATCGTCCCGCCTCGCCGCTCCGCTCGCCTCGGGGACCGCGATCAGGCGCGGAACGGTGAAGGCGTGAGAAGTGATCGAAGCCGCGTCCATATGTCCAAAAGTTGTCCGTTAGTCGGCCCGCCGTCCGGATTTTTGAACCCGGGCGCTTCCGACCCGGACCGCTACGCGTCGAGGAATTCACGCAGGCGATCGGCTTCGGCGTCCACCAAGTATCGCAGCTCGCGCCGTTGCATGTTCTCGGCCCTGTCGACTATTCGCCCGGCGGCTTACGCAAGTCGAGAATATTCCGCATCAAGACAGCGCCGAGAGCGCTTTCAACAAACTCACGCACACGTTCGCATCTCAGATCGCGGCGCTTAAGGAGTATCCATCGAGGGGCGAGCGAAAGATGGTCGTTCAGTATTTCAATGCGTCCGGCGGCGGGCAAGCATAGTCGGCGCGGTCAACGCCTTCTTCACGGATCGCGACGCCGTCGGGCGGATGCCGCCGCCGCGGCGGCGCAGTACACCCAACCTTAAACGCGCGCTCGCGACCGCGGCGGAGATTTCGGGGTGAAAACAACGGACGACGAAAACAATACCTTCGATGAGACGCCCGTACCGCCGAAAAGCCAAAGGGAGACGTAACCCCCTGAGGCGCCGAGAAAATCGCCTTCTTGGCTCTCTCCCGTGCCTGCCTTTCGAATCCTGCAAGCAAGCCATTGAATTTTCGGCAATAGGTTGGTTGCTCAGGTTATAAAATCATATTTATATCAATGGTTTAGTTCGTGGCGGAGGAGGCGGGATTCGAACCCGCGATACGGTTTCCCGCATACACACTTTCCAGGCGTGCGCCTTCAGCCACTCGGCCACCCCTCCGCAAACGGAGTGGCGCCCATATCACCCGCTCCCCTGACGACGCAAGCCCCGCCTGCGGACCGGGAACCTGCGGCACGAACCGCTCAGGGGTCTCAAGGCGACGAAACTCTCCATTCGAAAGGCGGCGCTTCCGGTTCATTGTCGGCGCCAAGACCGCAGCGTGTTCCACGGCGCAGCCTCTACTCAAGTTCGGCCATCGCTTCGTTGAGCAATTCGGCGAGCCGCTCCGGCTCGCGCGGAAAGCCGGCGCGGATCCACTTGGCTTGCAGACTCTTCAGCGCCGCCCCGACCCCGCGGCCCGGCGGCACGCCGCGCGCCAGGAGATCGGCGCCGGTGAACGGCATCAGCGGCGCCGGCGTGTCGGCGAGAAAGCGGCGCGCCGCCGTCCAGAGCGCATCGCCGGCCGTCGCCCCCGCGTCTACCGCGGCGAGCGCCGCGGCGTCGAGCGCCGCCGTCCGCCCGCGCTGGAACAGCAATGCGCGCAGGTCGCCGAGCGAGGGGGGCGCCTTGAGGCCGTGCAGCGTCTCCAGCGTGCGCGCCGCCGCCTCGAGGCGGTCGCCCTCCGCGTTGGAGAGCCGCAGCCGCTCGCGCAGCCGCTCGGCGTCCTCGCGCACGACGACGGCGAGCGCGGCCAGCCGCAGCAGCGCGTCGCCCTCGATAGCGGCCAAGCGGGCGAGCCGCGCCGGGCGCAGCACGCCGCCGAGGAGCGGGCCGATGAGGCCGGCGCCTTCGGCTTGCGCGATCACAGAGGGACCGTGCGGCGTCAAGAGGATCTTCAGCAGTTCCGCGCGCACTCGCTCGGCCGAAAGCGTCGCGAGGCCGGCGCGCTCGGCGATCGCCGCCGCGAAGCCGGCCGGGTCCAGCTCGCCCTGACCGAAACGCGCCGAGAAGCGCAGGAACCGCAGGATGCGCAAGAAATCCTCGCGGATGCGCTGGCGCGGCTCGCCGATGAAGCGAACCCGGCCGGCTTCGAGATCGGCGAGCCCGCCGACCTCGTCATGCACAAAACCCCGGGCGTCGAGCGACAAGGCGTTGAGCGTGAAGTCGCGCCGCCGCGCGTCGGCGGCGAAGTCGCGGCCGAACCGCACCTTGGCCCGGCGCCCGTCGGTCTCGATGTCCTGGCGCAAGGTCGTGGTCTCGATCGGCCGGCCGTCGATAATGAGCGTCACCGTGCCGTGCTTGACCCCCGTCGGCGCGAAGGCGATTCCCGCCGCCTTGGCGCGGGCGATCACCACGTCGGGCGTCGCAGTCGTGGCGAGATCGAAATCGCCGGGCGGCTCGCCGAGCAGCAGGTCGCGCACCGCTCCGCCCACCAGCCGCGCCTCCTCGCCGTCGCGGTTCAGCAGCGCCAGCGCGCGGGCGAGCGGCGGCGAGGCGAGCAGGGAGCTGTCGGCGAGCCGCCCGCCGCTGAGACGCAACGTCATTCGAAACGTCCCGGCACGATGACCCCGTTGTCGAGATGCGCCGGCACGTAACGGCCATGCCCGCGCGGCGCGAGAGCGTCGAGCGCCAGCAGCCCCAACGTCGCCGCCGCCAGCCCCGCCAGCGCCAGCCAGCTTACGCGCCCGCGCGTCCAATGCTCGACCGCGAGCGGAAATTTCAAGCGCAGCGTGAGATAGATCGCGAAGACCGCAAACGGCAGCAGGAACAGCCCGACCGATTCCAGCAGCACGCGCGGCATCAGCGGTTGAGCCTCTCCCAGAGGTTGCGCAGCATCCCCGCCGTCGCGCCCCAGATGTAGCGGTTGTCGTGCGGCATGGCGTAGTAGCGGCGGCGCCTGCCCTGCCATTCGCGTTCGTGGATCTGATGGTTGGCTTCGTCCATGAGGAAGCTCAACGGCGTCTCGAATGCGGCCTCGACCTCGTCGGCGTTCAGCTTGAGCGTATAGCCAGGCGTGACCAGCGCGACCAGCGGCGCGATGCGGAAGCCGGTTCCGGTGAGATAGGGATCGAGCCAACCGAGCGGCTCGACGAAGCGCGCCTCGAGGCCGATCTCCTCCTGCGCCTCGCGCAGCGCGGCCTGCAGCGCGGTCTCGCCGGGATCGAGCTTGCCGCCGGGAAAGGCGACCTGACCGGAATGGGCGCGCAGCTGCGAGGCGCGCTGGGTCAGCAGCACCGTGAGGCCTTCCGGCCGGGCGACGATGGGCGCGAGCACGGCGGCGGCGCGCGGAGCGGGCAGGTTCGGCGGCGGGCCGCCGTCGAGCGCGAAATCGCCGAAGTGCGGACCCTCGGAGAAGGCGTCGGGCGGGAGTTCGGGATCGAGACGCGCGCGGGCGAAAGCGCGGAAGGCGTCGGCGGTTTGCGGGATCATCGGCGAGGCCGCGCGTCGTTTATCGCCGCCAGCTTATGCAAAAGGCCGCGATTGCGGGCGAAAAATGCGCGAAAGCGGCGGACTGCGCGACGAGACATCAAGCGCTTAGCCGTGAAATGCGTGTCGGAGCGCGCTTTTTGCACAAGCCAATTCAAATTCTTAGGCGCCAAAACCCGGCATCGCGGGGGGCGCCCCGCAGCCGGGCCGCGGTCGGGAGACGCGGGCGCGAGTGTAGCGCGATTTCGTCGCAGGGGGAAATGTTTTGCCGGGCCGTGCGAGCGGCAGCGCGGAAATGGCGGGTTGACCGACGCCTGACAGGGGAAATGTTGCGGGAACAGCGGGGAATCGAAGCTCCTGCCATCAACCGCCCTCGTCCTGAGCGCCCCGAACGGGCTTCGAAGGACGCTGCAGCGCGCGCAGCCCGGCGTGCAACATGCCAACGCGCAAGTTACCCTGGGATCGGAGAGTTGGCCAAGCGGCGGGGTGGCGGCGGCCCTTGATTGGAGAAGCGGTCGTGCGAACCGAGCGTCCTTCGAGACCCCTTCGGGGCTCCTCAAGGACGACGGCGGTGTTTGCCGCCAGATAGACCTCCGCCCAGGTCCGAACAGGGTCGATCACCGCGCATGGGGCCGCCGGCGTCGACGAGGGCGGGCGAGGCGCGGCGGAGCCGACCCAGCGGCGAAAACGCCGGAGATAAGCAGTTATTTAACCGCGTCGGGCGCATGCTGCCGCGATGACGTGTCGGCCAGGTCGATTTTCGTGACCCGCCGATGGCATGACGCCTTACGTTCATCCCGGGTGCGATCCGGCAGTCGAAACCCTTTGGCGAATCGAGCGTGACGGCGATAGGCCGTTCGCAACCCGTTTGGATAGGAGTCGGGTTATGCTCGGTCGAGCGGGAATTGCGGTCAAGATCCTCGCTCCCGTGGTGGGATTGTCGCTGTTGGTCGCCTTGGTGATCGTCACCGCCATTCGGCTTCAGACGAATGTCGCCGATGCGAACCGCAAAGCCAGCGCTTTGAGCGCCGAAGTCATCGAAGCCAGCGAGGTGCGCGCGCTCAGCCGCGCCATTCAGCGCGACGCGCTGAAGATGACAATCGACCTGTGGAGCGACAGACGAGGCGATCTCGGCAAATCGATTGACGCGCGTGGTCGGCAGCTCGTCGAAAGAGCGCGTCGGTTGACCGATATGGCTGCAGCCGACGCAATCGCCTTGTCGCCCGATTTCCTGAGGTTACAGGAAACGGTGGTGAGCGAAATCGCCGCGGTCAAGGCCGCCGCCTTTTCAAACGATTTCGCCGGCGCAAGATCCAAGTTCCTCAACTCCGTTCAGGTCGCCGAAAAGGCGGCGTCGAAGGAAACGGACAGGTTTATCGAAACCGGCGAAGCCAATGCCCGCCTGTTGGTCGAGGAGGCGGAGCGCACACAAGCCACGGCGCGTTCGATCGTGATCGTCGTCGGACTGGCGGCGCTTGTCGGCGGATTGGCCGCTTCGGCGAGCATAGCGTTTCGCGGCATCATCTTGCCCATGCGGCGTGTGATGGCCTCGATGGCGAGGGTGTCGGCTGGCGACCTCGCGAGTTCGATTGACGGCGCCGAGCGTCGCGACGAAATCGGCGACATCGCCAAGGCGGTGGCGTCCATCCGCGACGCGGCGACCGAAAAGGAGCGTCTGGAGCGCCAGGCGACGGAGTTGCGCGTGCAGACGGAGGCCGAGCGAGCGCGCAATGAGTCGGAACGTCAGCGCAACGAGGCGGAGCTGGCCGCCGTCGTCGCCGCCTTGGCTAGCAATCTCGTCAAGATCGCCCAATGCGATCTGACCGCGCGAATCGAGGCGGATTTCGATGACCGCTACCAGCAGATCAAGCTGGATTTCAACGCGGCAGTCGCTCGGTTGGAGGCGACAGTCCGCGGCGTCGTAACCAGCGTGCATTCGATTACCGCCAGTTCGCAAGAGATCGCTGTCGCCTCCGACGATCTTTCGCGGCGGACCGAACTGCAGGCGGGGACTTTGGAGGAATCGACGGCGGCGATGGCGGAGCTGGCGCGCGCCGTGAACACGACGGCCGAATCGGCGACCTGGACCAAAGACACCATCTCGATAGCCAAGGCCGCCACCGACGAAAGCATCGCCGTCGTTCACCAGACCGTGGCCGCGATGGACCGCATCCTGAGTTCATCCAAACAGGTGTCTCAGACCGTCGGCGTCATCGACGAAATCGCCTTCCAGACCAATCTGCTTGCGCTGAACGCCGGCGTCGAGGCCGCGCGGGCGGGAGACGCCGGGCGAGGCTTTGCGGTCGTCGCGTCCGAGGTTCGCACCCTGGCGCTACGCTCGACCGAAGCCGCCAAGCAGATCAAGGCGTTCATCACCCAGTCGGCGAGCGACGTCTCTAACGGCGTCGAACTCGTCGGCGCGACCGGCGACGCGTTCGCGCGGATCAAGGACCAGATCGCGATCATCGACAGGGGAATCGCTGAGATCACCGGTCGGGCGCTCAATCAGTCCACGACGATCAAGCAGGTCAACAGCGCCATCTTCGAGATCGATCAGGCGACCCAGCAAAACGCGTCGATGGCCGAGGAAGCGACCGCTGGGTGTCGCTCATTGGCGGAGGAGAGCAGCCGGCTCGCGGACACGGTGCGGGAGTTCAACGTCAGCGGGGCGACGGGACCCGCGGCCTCGCGTTCGGCGAGGGTTGCGAACGCGGCGTGAAGGCGTCCGTCATGCCCGGGCTTGTGCCGAGGGGCTACAACCCCTCGATCTCGCTCGCCCGCCGCATCGGGAAAAACATTCCCTCTGAGCGCACGCCGAACCAGTCCTCGCCCTCGTGCGGCTCCGCAGCCCCCAGCTCGACGAGATCGTAGAACAAAGCCCGCTTGACCAGCGCCCACAGGTCGCCGCGGATGCGCACGTAAGGCTTGATCCCCTCCGCCGCGCCCTCCTCGAACCGCAGCGGATGCTCAGGCCCGACCCAGACGAAATCGTCGACCTGGGTGCGAAAGCCGATGCGGCCAGCTTCGTGCGCCATTTCCACCGCCAGAAACGGCGCGTCGTCGACTTTAATGCCAACCCGCTCGACCGGCGTCACCAGCACGTAACGCTCGGGGTCCTTGCGCAGGATCGAGGAGAACAGTTTCACTAGCGGCGCCCGGCCGATCGGCGAGCCCATGTAGAACCACGTGCCGTCGGCGGCGATGCGCATGTCGATGTCGCCGCAGAACGGCGGGTTCCACAGATGCACTGGCGGCAGGCCGCGCTTTCCCGCAGCCTGCGCTTCGCCAAGGCCGGCGAGCGCCTGATCCGGAGCTTTATTCCCGTTTTGCGAACTTGCCGCCATATTCTCGCGTAGATTGCGCGCCAAACCTGACCCAAGACAAAGCTCGACAGGCGCGCGCGAGTTCCTAATCTAAGGCGGACGATCCGCTTTTCAAACCGAGATTCGCGCCCCTGCCCCGGAGATCTCTTAATGCCGGTTACCGAATTCGACGCCGCGCTCGCCAAATCGGCGGAGGCGACGCTCGCGCGCGTGCGCGCGGCGCGCGACGCCATCGGGGCGGTCATTTTCGGCCAGGAGAAGGTCGTCGAGCAGACGCTGACCACCCTGCTCTCCGGCGGCCACGGACTTTTGATCGGCGTGCCCGGCCTCGCCAAGACCAAGCTCGTCGATACGCTGGGGATCGTGCTCGGCCTCGACGCCTTGCGCATCCAGTTCACGCCCGACCTGATGCCCTCCGACATCCTCGGCGCCGAGGTGATGGAGGAGGGCCACGACGGGCGGCGCTCGTTCCGCTTCCTGCCCGGCCCGATCTTCGCGCAGCTCCTGATGGCCGACGAGATCAACCGCGCCTCGCCCCGCACCCAGTCGGCGCTGCTGCAGGCGATGCAGGAGCATCACGTCACCGTCGCCGGCGCGCGGCACGATCTGCCGGCGCCGTTCCATGTGCTGGCGACGCAGAACCCGCTGGAGCAGGAGGGCGCCTATCCGCTGCCCGAGGCGCAACTCGACCGCTTTCTCATGCAGATCGACGTCGGCTATCCCGACCGCGCCGCCGAACGCCGCGTGCTGATCGAGACCACCGGCGTCGCCGAGACCAAGCCGAAGCCCGCGATGACGGCGGACGACCTGATGGCCGCGCAGCGTCTCGTGCGCGCCGCCCCCATCGGCGAAAATGTCGTCGAGGCGATCCTCGACCTCGTGCGCGCGGCGCGGCCGGAGGGCGGCGACGCGGAGCTGACCAAGCCCATATCCTGGGGTCCGGGACCGCGCGCGGCGCAGGCGCTGACGCTCGCCGCCCGCGCTCGCGCCTTGATCGACGGCCGGCTCGCGCCCTCGCGCGACGACGTGGTGGCCCTCGCCGAGCCCGTGCTCAAGCACCGCATGGCGCTGACCTACGCCGCGCGCGCCGAGGGCGAGACGGTATCGGCCGTGGTGGCGCGGCTCGTCGCCAAATACGTGCGCTGAGCGTGGCGAGCCTCGCCCGGGCGCCGCAGGAACAGGCTGCCGAGCTTGCCGACCGCCTGCCCGATCTCGTCATCGCGGCGCGGCGGCTGGCGCATAGTCTCATGCATGGCGTGCACGGCCGCCGCCGCGCCGGGCCGGGCGAGAATTTCTGGCAGTTCCGCGTCTTCGCCTCGGGTGAACCGGCCAACCGGATCGACTGGCGCCGCTCGGCGCGCGGCGTGCAGGCCTTCGTGCGCGAGCGCGAATGGGAGGCGGCGCAGACCCTTTGGCTGTGGTTCGACCGTTCCGCGACGATGAACTTCTGCTCGGATCTGGCGCCGCAGAGCAAGGTCGACCGCGCCGCCGTGCTGACCCTGGCGCTCGCCGATCTCGCAGTGCGCGGCGGCGAACGCGTCGGCCTCGTCGGGCTGTCGCGGCCCCTCGCGGCGCGCGACGTGATCGACCGCTTCGCCGAGATGCTGAGCCACCCCGGCCCGCCGCCCGAGCCGCTGCCGCCGGCCGCGCCGGTCGCGGCGCGCTCGCGGTTGGTGATGATCGGTGATTTCCTGTCGCCGCCGGAGGAGATCGCCGCGAACTTCGCGGCCATCGGCGGGTTGGGCGCGGATGGCCACGTGCTGATGATCGCCGATCCCGTCGAAGAGAGCTTTCCGTTCCAGGGTCATCTGGACTTTCTCGACATGGAGGGCAGCCCGCGCTGGCGCGCGCCACGGGCGCAGGATTTCCGCGAACGCTATCGGGAGCGCCTCGCGGCGCAGCGCGACGCGGTGAAAGCCGCCGCACATGTGCGCGGCTGGGACTTCGCGCTTCACCGCACCGACGCCTCGGCGGCCAGCGCCCTGCTCGCGCTGCACGCGCGGCTCGCCGAACCGCTCGCGTAAAGCCATGTTCGGTCTGCCCCTCGTCTTCGCCGCGCCCGCCGCCCTCGCCGCTCTCGCCGGCCTCGTCGCGCTCTACTGGCTGCTGCGCGTCACGCCGCCGCGACCGCGCCGGCAGATCTTTCCGCCCGTACGTCTGCTCATCGGCCTCGAACCAAAGGAGCCGACGGCCTTCCGCACGCCCTGGCCGCTGCTGCTCCTGCGCCTCGCCATCGCGGCGCTGGTCATCCTGGCGATGGCCGGGCCGGTCTGGCGCGCACTCGGCGCCGCCGGCGCCAAAGGGCCGCTGCTGATCGTGCTCGACGACGGTTGGCCCGCGGCGCCGAGTTGGGACAAGCGGCTTGCGCTCGCCCGCGAATCCGCGCGCTCGGCGGCGCAGGCGGGCCGGCCCGTCGCGTTGGCGCCGATCTCGCTTGGCGCGCAGGAGATCGCCGCCGCCGACGGCGACACTGTCGAGGCCAAAATCGCCGCCCTGACCCCCGTTCCCTACGCCCCGCCGCGCGCGCCGGCTCAGACCGCCTTGGCGGGCTTTCTCGCCGCCCACCCGGACGCGCAGACGCTGTGGATCGCCGACGGCCTCGACGCTGGCGACTTCGCCGACGCGTTCAAGAGCCATAGCGTCGAGGTCGCCGCCGACGCGCAGACGCCGCTGGCGCTGGTCGGGGCCGACAGCCTGCCCGCCGCGCTCGAAGTCTCGCTCGCCCGCGCCGACGGCGGGCGCCAGAACGGAACCGTGCAGGCGCTCGACTCGCGCGGCCGCGATATCGGCGATGCGCCGTTCGACTTCGGCGGCAGCGACGCCGCCAAGGCGCGGTTCGACCTGCCGGTGGAGCTGCGCAACGAAATCGCGCGGCTGACCATCGCGGGCGAGCGCTCGGCCGGCGCGGTCTTCCTGGTCGACGAGCGCGCGCGCCGCCGCCGCGTCGCCGTGGTGGCCGGCGGCAGCGCCGACCTCGCGCAGCCGCTGCTGGCGCCGACCTATTATGTCACCCGGGCGCTAACCCCGTTCGCCGACGTGCGCGAGGCCAAGCCCGGCGCCGCCGACCCGATCGGCGACCTCTTGGCCGAGCAGCCCTCGGCGGTTGCGCTCGCCGACATGAGCGTCGCGCCCGGTCCCGACCACGACCGGCTCGCCGCCTATGTCGGGGCGGGCGGCGTGCTGATCCGTTTCGCCGGCGCCCGCACCGCGGCGGGCGACGACGACCTGATCCCGACCCCGCTGCGACGCGGCGGCCGCACGCTCGGCGGCGCCTTGTCGTGGGAGACGCCCAAGCATGTCGCCGCCTTCGAGCCGCCGAGCCCGTTCGTCGGCCTCGCGGCGCCGGAGGAGGTCACGGTGTCGCGCCAAGTGCTCGCCGAGCCGACGCCGGGACTATCGGAAAAGACCTGGGCGCGGCTCGCCGACGGCACGCCGCTCGTCACCGCGACGCGGCGCGGCAAGGGGCTCATCGTGCTGTTCCACGTCACCGCCGACACGACGTGGTCGAACCTGCCGCTCAGCGGCCTGTTCGTCGAGATGCTGCGCCGCATCGTCGCCGAGGCGAGCGCCACGCCCGCCGCCGCCAACTCGCCCGCCGCGACCAAAGTCGCGCTGCCGCCGTGGCGCACGCTCGACGGTTTTGGCGCGCTCGGCGAGCCGCCGGCCTCGGCCAAGCCGCTGCCGGCGGGCTTCTCCGGCGCCGCCGATCCCGAGCACCCGCCCGGCTTCTACGGCGCGGCGGAGAGCGCCACCGCCGTCAACGCGCTTGGCCCGGGCGCAACGCTGAAGGCGGCCGACTATTCCGGTCTCAAGCGCCGCTCCGGCGGGCTCTCCGTCGCGCCGCCGCTCGACCTGAAGCCGTGGCTGCTGCTGGCGGCGTTCCTCGGCTTGCTCGTCGACACATTGGCCAGCCTCCGTCTCAGCGGCGCGTTCTGGCGCTGGCGCGCGGCGGCGCCGCTGGCGCTGGCGCTGCTTCTCGCAGTCCCCGCTCCGCAGGCGCGCGCGGCCTCGATCACCGACGCGGAGGCGGCGACCGCGACCCGGCTCGCCTATGTCGCGACCGGCGACGCCGACGTCGACGAGACCTCGCGCCTCGGCCTCGCCGAACTCACCCGCGCGCTCGACAGCCGCACCTCGGCCGCGCTCGCCGACCCGGTGGCGGTCGACCCCGCGCACGACGAGCTTGCCTTCTATCCGCTGATCTACTGGCCCATCGCCGCCGACCGGCCACAGCCGCCGCACGAGGCCGTCGCGCGCGTCGCCGCGTTCATGCACAACGGCGGCACCGTGATCTTCGACACCCGCGACGCGCTCAACCTGACGCCCGGCGGCGCCGCGACTCCCGAGACGCTGTGGCTGCGCAAGCTGCTGGCCGGCGTCGATCTGCCGGAACTGGAGCCCGTGCCGCGCGACCACGTCGTGACCAAGACGTTCTATCTGCTCGAAGGCTTCGTCGGCCGCACCGACAACGGCCAGACCTGGATCGAGGCGCTGCCGCCCATCGACCCCAAGGACCGCGTCAACAAACCCGCCCGCGCCGGCGACAGCGTGTCGCCCATCGTCATCACCTCCAACGACCTCGCCGGCGCCTGGGCCGCGCATGAGGACGGCTCGCCGTTGCATCCGCTCACGCCCGGCGGCCCGCGCCAGCGCGAGATGGCTCTGCGCGGCGGCGTCAATCTCGTGATGTACGCGCTGACCGGCAACTACAAGGCCGATCAGGTGCACGCGCGCGATCTGCTGGAAAGACTGGCGCGATGAACGATGTCTCGCTCAGCCTGTCGCCGGTGCTGCCGCTCTGGGCCTTCGTTGCCCTGGCCGTCGCGGCGCTGGCGGCCGTCGCGCTCACCGCCTGGACCCGGCCGCGCGCGGCCTTGCTTCGCGCCGTCGTCGCCGCGCTTCTCCTTTTCGCCGTCGCCGACCCCGCGCTGAAGCGCGAAGACCGCCGGCCGCTGAAGGACGTCGTCGCGGTCGTGCTCGACCGCTCCGCCTCCAACCGCATCGGCGAGCGCCCCGCCCAGACCGACGCCGCGCGGGCGGCCATAGCGGCGCAGCTCGCCGCGATGGACAATGTCGAGGCGCATTTCGTCGACACGTCCCGCGAAGACCCCGACAACAAGGGCACGGAGCTGTTCGCGGCGCTGCGCTCGGCGCTAGCGGACACGCCGCCCGAGCGCGTCGGCGGCGCCATCCTCGTCACCGACGGAATCGTGCACGACATTCCCGCCGACGCCGCCGCGCTCGGCTTCCACGCGCCGTTGCAGGCGCTCATCACCGGCCACGAGGGCGAGCGCGACCGCCGGCTGGAGCTGGTCGAAGCGCCGCGCTACGGCATCGTCGGCAAGAGCCAGACCATCGGCGTGCGCGTGCTCGACAGCGACGACCACGGCGAGCCGGCGACGGTCACGGTCAAGCGCGACGGCGAGACGCTGGCGACGCTGCCGGCCAAGGTCGGCGAGCGGCTCGACATCAAGGCGCCGATCGACCACGCCGGCGACAACATCTTCGAACTGGAGGTCGCGACGCTGCCGGGCGAGCTGACCGCCGCCAACAACAAGGCGGTCGTCACCGTCAACGGCGTGCGCGACAAGCTGCGGGTGCTGCTGGTCTCCGGCGAGCCGCACCCCGGCGAGCGCATGTGGCGCAACATCCTGAAGTCGGACGCTAATGTCGATCTCGTCCACTTCACCATCCTGCGCCCGCCGGACAAGTCGACCGACGGCACGCCGATCAACGAGCTTTCGCTGATCGCGTTTCCCGTCGCGGATCTGTTCGGCCGCAAGATCAAGGATTTCGATCTCATCATCTTCGACCGCTACCAGACCCAGGCGGTGCTGCCGCAGGTCTATCTGGAGAATATCGTGAAGTACGTGCGCGACGGCGGCGCGCTGCTGCTCGCGGTCGGGCCGGAGTTCGAGACGCCGGAGGGGCTGTACAACACGCCGCTCGGCGAGATTTCCCCGGCTCAGCCGACCGGCGAGGACGTCGTGCGCGCCTTCCGGCCCGAGATCTCGCCCGACGGCTTGAAGCATCCGGTCGCCCGCGCCCTGCCCGGCTCGGACGCGTCGCCGCCCGCCTGGGGCGGCTGGTTCCGCGCCATCGGCGCCAAGCTGACGACGGGGGTCAATGTGATGCAGGCGGGGCCGTCGGCGCCGCTGCTGGCGCTGAACCGCGTCGACAAGGGCCGCGTCGGGCTGCTGCTCAGTGACCAGATCTGGCTGTGGGCGCGCGGCTACGACGGCGGCGGGCCGTATCTCGACGTGCTGCGCCGGCTCGCGCACTGGCTGATGAAGGAGCCGGAGCTTGAGGAGGAGGCCCTTCGCGCCCGCGCGCACGGGCAGGACGTGACGGTCGAGCGCCAGAGCCTGAAGGACGCGATCCCATCCGCGCTGCTGACCGGGCCGGACGGGGTCTCGCGGCCTTTGAAGCTTGAGGCGGCCGAGCCGGGGCTGGCGCGGGCGACGGTGCATGTCGAGGACAATGGCCTCTACCGGGCGAGCGACGGCGAGCATGTCGCGCTGGTCAATGTCGGGCCGGAGAACCCGCTGGAATTGCAGGAGGTTGTCTCGACGACATCGCATTTGCAGGGGCTGGCGCAGGCGACCGGCGGGACGGCGCGGCGGCTCGGCGATGCGGCCGCGCTGCGGATCGTCGGGTTGCGGGAGTCGCCGGTCTACGCCGGGGCGGGCTATGTCGGGATCAAGCGCACGGGGGCGAGCGCGCTGATCGGCGTGTCGCGCTGGCCGCTGGCGTCGGGCTGGGGCGGGCTTATCGCGCTGGTCGGGGCGCTGGTGCTGATGTGGCTGGTGGAGAGCGGGAGGCGGTGGGGCGGCGGCCGTGATGCGGACGCCCCAACCGCCCCGCTCGCAGCCGCCTATTCCGTCTGCGTCGCCATCCAGAAGTCGGAGGACAGGCGCGGATTGGTCAGATAGGCGTAGGGCATGGTGAAGTATCCCTGCATGCCCCAGCCGGTTCCCCAACTGTTGCGCAGGATGAACCGGCTCTGGCTGTCGTCATAGCCGACGACCACGACGCAATGGCCGCCGAGCTTCTTCTCGTGATGGCCGGGCATCGGCACGACGCCGGTATTCGTCACCGCGTCCGACTCGAAGCTCTGATAGACGACGAAGCCGATCACGATCGGCAAGCCGTCCGCCAGCACCTCCTTCATCGATGTAAGGTCCTGCTGGACTTGCTGGACTTGCAAGGTCAGGTGCTTGAGGCCGTCGTCATAGGCCTGCTGCGGCGGTTTCTCCGCGAACGCGGCGACGTTGTAAGGCCAGTCGGTTTCGGGCGGGCAGCCCTGCGTGCTCACCACCTGCGCGCCGTCGCTGATCGCGGCGCCCGCATCGGTATTGACGTCGTTGTCGGCGACGCGCTCGTTGTAGTAGATGAACAGACGCGACGGCGTGAATTCCGTCAGTCCCTGCTTGATCTGCAGGAACTCGATGGCGCCGGCCCAGCCGTTGCCGGTGCAGCTGCCGAGTTGGCCCTGGTCGTAGACTGGCGGACAGTTCGGGCGAAGATCGACCGAGGGCGGCAAGGCGGCGGCCTCGACGCGCGCCGCATACATCGGAAAATGGATGCTCGGCAGTTTTGGCTTCCAGCCATAGCCTCGCTTGAGCGTCGGATGCACGTGCAAATGCTTTGGCATCTTCTTCCTCCTTGCCGGATGACGTACGTAGCTTCAGTAATGCCGTACTTGCGCGATCCCGTGACTTGTGCGTTCACGCCGGCATGCTGATATCAATGCAAAAGGAAGGCAAGCACACAACCGACTTAGGTTACATTTAAAAAGGACGACAGTTATGTTGACTTGTCACGACGCTTGCGCGTTCGGCGCCGCCTTGGGTCGCGCCGGCGCGCCCGTGCTGGACAAGTTGGGGGTCGTACTTCACGTTCCGGGATGGAACTCACGCAGGGCGCTAAAATGATGATCGACGCCAGTCATTCGGGCCAGCAGGTCGCGCTGTACGTCGGACAAGCCGCCGAACTGCGCTTGCCGGAGAATCCTACTACGGGCTTTCGCTGGTTCGTCGTCGCCGACGGCGGCCCCGCCTGCCGGCTCGACGACAATGGTTTTCACGGCGCGGACGGCCTGCCGGGACGAGGCGGCGAGCACGTTTGGGGTCTCGTCGGCGTCAGCGCCGGCGCCTGCGATTTGCAGCTCGCGTATCGTCGAGGCTTTGGCGTCGCGGCGGCGGGCGAGACGGGCTTTGCGCTGCATGTGGAGGTCAAATAGGGGGGCGCCGGGGGCGGCGCACCGGATTGCGCGAGGCGCCGATGTGGCTTGCGGAGAGCGGGAGGCGGTGGAGGCGGGCGAAGTCGCCCCTATTCAGCGCGGGCGCGCAGGTCCGGCGCGCTCGGCCGCAGCTTCGAAGATTTGGTTTGAAGTCATGGCCAAGCTTCACGCACGGCGGGCTTCGCCTTCTTCCTCCTCCTCCTCATCCTCCTCATCCTCCTCGACGTCCAATCCGGCCGTCCCGAGCATGCGCTTCAGCTTCTCCACCGAAGCTTCGCCGTAGTGATGGGCGATGGCGCTGCCGCCTTTGAACACCACCGTCGTAGGAATCGAAGGGATCCTGTATTTCTTGAAGATCTTATCTTCTAGCGACCCTTCAATATAGCCGACTGTCACCTCTCCGTCAGACATTTTGCCGAGCCTGATCGCCGTAATTACCGCCCGATTATTGCGGCCGTCGCCCTTGGCCACGAACACCACGATGACTGGCATTGCGGCCTGAAGCACTTCATTGTTGAAACTGCTGGGGGTGATCCTCTTGACATTCGACATGGCTGCGTCTCCTCGCTACGTGCCGGCCGGTTAATCGCCGACAATTTTGTTGTACCGGACGGCAGAGGCGAAGTCGTGCGAAAAGCACACAGCGATTGCGCTGAGGCCGGCTGCGCGCGCTGAGCGATTTTGCGAGGTCATTCGCGGGGCGCGAGCGGGTCGCCGTTCTCGATAGGGTCGGCTGCGCGTCGTGGGCTCGGTCGCCGTCGATGGCGGGCGCGCGCTGAACTCGGCTTGCCGCGCCCCCTCCCCCCCCCCATTCCCCCGCCCCAAACCCGCACACCCGCTCACCCGAGGACACCCATGGCCGCGCGCCAGTTCATCTATCACATGCGAGGCCTCACCAAGGCCTATGCCGGCGGCAAGAAGGTGCTCGACAATATCAACCTCTCGTTCTACCCCGACGCCAAAATCGGCGTGCTCGGCATCAACGGCTCCGGCAAGTCCACGCTCATGCGCATCATGGGCGGCATCGACAAGGAGTACGTCGGCGAGGGCTGGGTCGCCGAGGGCGCGCGGGTCGGCTACCTGCCGCAGGAGCCCCCGCTCGATCCCGCGCTCGGCGTGCGCGGCAATGTCATGCTCGGCGTCAAGGCCAAGTCGGACATACTCGAGCGCTACAACGAACTCGCGATGAACTATTCCGACGAGACCGCCGACGAGATGACCCGGCTGCAGGACGAGATCGAGGCCAAGGGCCTGTGGGATCTCGATTCCCAGGTCGACCAGTCGATGGACGCGCTCGGCTGCCCGCCCGACGACGCCGACGTGACCAAGCTCTCCGGCGGCGAGCGCCGCCGCATCGCGCTGTGCCGCCTGCTTCTCGAACAGCCGGAGCTGCTGCTGCTCGACGAGCCGACCAACCATCTCGACGCCGAGACGGTCAACTGGCTCGAAGGCCACCTGCGCAGCTATCCAGGCGCGATCCTGATCGTCACCCACGACCGCTACTTCCTCGACAACGTCACCGGCTGGATTCTCGAACTCGACCGCGGCAAGGGCATTCCCTACGAGGGCAACTACACCGCGTGGCTGAAGGCCAAGCAGAAGCGCATCGAACAGGAGAAGAGCGAGGACGCCTCGCGCGCGCGGGCCATCGCCGAGGAGGCCGAGTGGATCTCCGCGAGCCCGAAGGCGCGGCAGGCCAAGAACAAGGCGCGTATTTCGCGCTACGAGGATCTCGTCAACAAGCAGAACGACCGGGCGCCGAGCACGACGCAGATCGTCATCCCGGTCGCCGAGCGGCTTGGCGCCAACGTCATCGACTTCGACCATCTGTCGAAGGGTTTCGGCGACGCGCTGCTGATCGACGACCTCAGCTTCAAGCTGCCCCCCGGCGGCATCGTTGGTGTGATCGGCCCCAACGGCGCCGGCAAGACCACGCTGTTTCGAATGATCACCGGGCAGGAGAAGCCGGATTCCGGCTCGATCAAGATCGGCGAAAGCGTGCAGATCGGCTATGTCGATCAGTCGCGCGACGCGCTCAACCCGAACAAGAACGTGTGGGAGGAAATCTCCGGCGGGGCCGAGGTGATCTATCTCGGCAAGCGCGAGATCAACAGCCGCGCCTATTGCGGCGCGTTCAACTTCAAGGGCTCCGACCAGCAGAAGAAGGTCGGTCTGCTCTCGGGCGGCGAGCGCAACCGCGTGCATCTCGCCAAGATGCTGAAGAGCGGCGCCAACCTGCTGCTGCTCGACGAGCCGACCAACGATCTCGATGTCGAGACGCTGCGCGCGCTCGAAGACGCGCTGCTGGAATATGCGGGCTGCGCGGTGGTCATCAGCCACGACCGCTTCTTCCTCGACCGCATCGCCACCCACATGCTCGCCTTCGAGGGCGACAGCCATGTCGAGTGGTTCGAGGGCAATTTCGCCGATTACGAAGAGGACAAGAAGCGCCGCCTCGGCATCGACAGCATCATCCCGCACCGGCTCAAATACAAGAAGTTCTCGCGCTGAGCCGCGGGGGGCTCGCCGCATCGGCGCTAACTTAGGTCTCGTGTGGAGATGAAACAGCGCTCCCACCGTCATGGCCGGGTTCGTCCCGGCCATCCAAGTCGAGCCGTGCGCGAATGTTGAAAGCGTTGTCAGAGCCGCAGTTTCCAACTTTCGACGGCCGTCCCAGTTCGACGTCGTGGATGCCCGGGACGAGCCCGGGCATGACTGAGGCCGGCGATCCCTAGCTACTAAGTTAGCGCATATGCGGCTCGCCGGGGGCCTTGCGGCTATGCGGGCGGGCCGGCTATCCTGGCGCCTGCAAGGCGAAAGTAGGCGGCAATGACGGCGCGGGGTCAGGAGACGGAGCTGCGGACATTCTCCGCCAGCGCGTCGATGGCCGTTCAGGCCTTGGCGGCCGGTTCGAAGCTTGAGCGCGGACCGCTTTTGAACTTTGTCGTCGATGCGAAAGCCTTCGAGGCGCTGCCGTCGCATCCGCTGCTCGGCGGGCCGGCCAAGCTGAGATGGGGGGTCCGGCGCGCCGTCTATTACGACACCGATTCCGCCGATCTCCGGCACGCCGGCCTCACGCTCGGCGTGCGGCGCGCCCGCGCCGGTCACGTCATGAGCCTTTGGCGCGAAGGCGCGGACCGGATCGAAGTCACGAGCGCGGAGGCCGAGCCGCAGATCGATCTGTTCCCGCCGCCGGCCCGCGACCTCATCGATCATGCGACGGCCCAGCATCCGCTAAAGGTTCGGTTTTCCTCGCGCCTGCGCCGCGCCACAAGGCTTGTCGGCTACGAGGACGCTGAGATCGCCGTCGCCTTCGACGAGGGCGAGGTCGTCGCCGGCGCCGACAAGACCCCGGTCCGCGAGATCGAACTCGAACTGAAGGCCGGGCCGCCCGCGAGCCTCTATCGCTTCGGCCTCGCTCTTATGGAGGCGACGCCGCTACGCCTCAGCGTCGGCGGCGCGCCGTTTGCGACGCACGAGTCGGTGCGGGCGGCGGCGCCGGATTTCGACGCGGACGAAACGCTCGACGCGGCGATAGCGGCCCTGCTGAAGCAGGGCCTCGCGCATTTCCTCGCCAATTGGCCGGCTTGCGGATCGGCCGACCATGTCGAGGCGGTGCATCAGATCCGGGTCGCGCTGCGGCGGCTGCGCTCGCTCATCAAGCTCATCGGACGCTCGTTCCCGTCGGCGGAGACCGCCTATCTCAGCACCGAAGCCAAGCGGATCGCCGACGCCTTCGGCGACGCGCGCGACTGGACGGTGTTTTCGGATCTGATCGAGGCCGGGCCGGCGCAGAACCTCGTCGACGTAGCCGCCCTGCCCGCGCTCATCGCGCAGGCGCGCGACCGGGCGGACGCGGGGCTGACCCACGGTATCGAGGCGCTGGCGGCGGAGGCGACGACCCGGTTCGTGCTGACGCTACAGCTCTACGTCGCGATGAACGGCTGGCGCAACGCGGCCCCGGAGGCGGAATTGCGCGCGCTGCTCGATCCCGTGACCGGCTATGCCGCCTACGCGCTCGAACAAGGCTTCCGCCGGCTCAAGAAGCGCGCGCGCGGCTTCGACGATATGTCCGCCGAGCACCGCCACGAGATGCGCATCGCGCTCAAACAGATGCGCTACACCGTGGATTTCTTCGGCCATCTGTTCGAACCGGGCGCCGCGAAGGCCTATGCGGCGCAGACGTCCGGGTTGCAGGACAGGCTCGGCGAGGCCAACGACGCGGCGGTCGCGGCGCGACTGATTGCCAGCCTCGACCACGCCTGCGACCCGAAGCTCGCCTTCGCTGCCGGCGCGGTGGTCGGCTGGTGCGGGCGCGGCGGGGTGGTCGACGAACCCGCGCTGCGCCGGGCCTGGAACAAGCTGCGCAAGGCTGAGCGGTTCTGGCGCGGCGATCTCGGCTGAGCCGGCGCGGCAGTTGGAGGAGCGACCATGTCGGCCATCGGGAGAGGCGTCCGCCTCGGGGCGCTTGCGGTTGTCGCGCTGACCGCGGCCGGGCAGGTGGACGCTCAGGCGCCGACGCAATACTCCATAGCGCAGTTGCTGGGCGACGGATGGGAGATCGCCGGTTTCGCGCCGTCGCTGGCGATGGTCGGCTCGGTCATCCTTTTCAAGCACAAGGACCGCAATTTCTTTGTGCAGTGTACGGCGGTGTACGACGCCACGCGAAGCCATCTGGCGGCGGAGCGCGTCGTCACCAATTGCTACGAGATCCGATAGGAGGCCCGTCGTGAACGACCTGACCCGTCCCAATTTGGCGCTCACCGCCGGCGACGAAGCGGGCGCGCCGCAATATCTGTCGGGCTTCGGCAACGGCTTCGAGACCGAGGCGCTGCCGGGCGCGCTGCCGGTCGGCCGCAACTCGCCGCAGAAATGCCCCTACGGCCTCTACGCCGAACAGCTCTCGGGCTCGCCGTTCACAGCCCCGCGCACGAGCAACGAGCGCAGCTGGCTCTACCGCATCCGCCCGACCGTCGCGCATTGGGGTGCGTTCAAGCCCGTCGACAAGCGGCTGTGGCGCACGGCGCCGGCGCCCGAGGCGGAGACGCCTATCGCGCCGCTGCGCTGGGACCCGATCCCGATCCCGCAAACCAGCCTTTCGTTCGTGGAAGGCGTCCACACGATCACGACCGCAGGCGACGCGGCAAGCAACGCCGGCATGGGCGCGCATGTCTATATCGTCACGCGCTCGATGCAGGACGAATATTTCTACAACGCCGACGGCGAGATGCTGTTCGTCCCGCAGCAGGGCGCCTTAAGGCTACGCACGGAGTTCGGGATCGTCGACGTCGGCCCCGGCGAGATCGCCGTCATTCCGCGCGGCGTCAAGCTCAGCGTCGAACTGAAGGACGGCCCGGCGCGCGGCTATCTCTGCGAGAACTACGGCGGCGGCTTCACGCTGCCCGAGCGCGGGCCGATCGGCGCCAATTGCCTCGCCAAC
>Ga0182030_10008622_pt1 | contig 21066 bp, 17 predicted proteins | sample 812S3MmetaG_FD_121299 | JGI IMG/M metagenome (GOLD analysis project Ga0182030, IMG submission 121299) | Permafrost microbial communities from Stordalen Mire, Sweden - 812S3M metaG (Illumina Assembly) | ecosystem: Environmental > Terrestrial > Soil > Wetlands > Permafrost | place: Sweden...
AATCATCTCTCTTCGTGGGGGGGGGGGGGGGAATCTGGTAAATTGGGCTTCAGAAGAAATGCGGAGGCTGGGGGATTTCGTGTTTTATGTCCAGGCTTGGTTCTAGCGTTGACAGCACAGCACGCATCGTCATCCTGGCCTGCCCCCCCCCATGCCCCGTGGTTCTGGTACCGAGAAAAGGACGGGGATGGTGCAGCTGAAAGGGCTATTTATCCTTGCGAACCCCCCTTGCGCTGGTGTTGGCGGTAGTTATTCTATCTTCTTCATCTCATCCTTCTCAAAATCTTCATCTTGTTCTCCCATATCAAAATATATCAAAATATATCAACTTTTCCATTTTACACGGCATCGTGCATCGCGTTCCTGAATCCTCACGTCATTTACCAGTGTTGTTCCCCATGTGGAACCCTAATTTAGAAGCCCAGGACTGGCCGTCCCGTTCGTGAACCGGGTTCGCGAGGACCAATGACCGGTCGCGATGGGTCGATGCAAACAATAAGCTTTTGATGTCTGAGTTTTGGCGTCGGGTATATGCATCAGCTGATTTGACGTGTCGAGGATTGTCTTAGAGGATTGTCTTACACAGAGACATGGATCATGGTTGTATTTTGTCGTGGTCTTCGGCCTGGAAAATCACTCAGACTAGCGATTAGAAGTTAGAGCTAACTAAGTTCAACATCTGGTCTTGCAAGGGATTTGGTAGCATTGTTGACTGCTCCCATTTCTATTATTTTATTGTCAAACATATATCCGGCCGTTGAATCCCTCTGAAGTACGACTTCATTGGTCTCTTCCGGGTTTTTCTATAATGTCACGTGATACTTTGACTTCAAATCAAATAGAGTCACGGTTCTTGACAGCAAGTCAATAGCTGACATTGGAACTTTCGGTGGTAGTAGCTCCTCCATAACTTGAAAATTCTTTCATAAAATCAGCGACTTTGAGCCTGCACACCATTGTTATCAAACGCTTATACGTGTAACAGTATATGAGTCGCTGTTATCACGGTTTAGCCTTGACTCGAACTGACCCGGTTCAGATTTCACTTTGGGAGTAGAGAGAGTATTTTATACCTCTAACTTCGAGAGTTCTTCACGTGTATTTTCAATATTGCTGCTGTGCCCTTTCTGTTTTCATGACATCTCAAATCAGTTCACAGATTCAATTGCACGTTTTATTTTGAAGCTATTATTTCCAGAAAAGTCGAACTCTAATCTCATCCTTGCTTGTTGCTTTTTGGTTTTTAAACGTGAGCAGCTACTGCTTTAACCTGTGCTAAGGGTGAGCATAGGTACCTACGCCGAGGGTAAGCGTACCTAATCAGAGCCTGAGCTTGCCTGAGCAGAGCCTGAGCATGCTTAAATAGAACCTGAGTAGAGCCTGAGCATGCTTAAATAGAACCTGAGTAGAGCCTGAGCATCTTAAATTCGCCCTGAGTCAGCCTGCGTACTATGATATACATACCAAAATCTACAACTTTTGAACTTTTGATTAGTGTTCCTCGCAAAATTTTATCCAGGCCGCACAAGCCAAATAGATGTACCTCTGATACAAAATTCCTATGTAAAGGACTGTGCCCAATCGCAATGGTGGCCCAATCGCTTTTCTGAACCACCTATGGAATAAGCGGGAGCGTTGGGCATTCATGCAGAAAGCTCAGCCTCCTCCGCATCCTCACGATGATGCCCTTCCAACATTCATCATCACCAAGGCTGAGCGAAATAGTATGTCTTTTGAGTACTACCCTCAAAGATGTCTGTCGGGTTCGGCTTCTCTGCAGGCGATGTTATCGCTGCCCTTCAACTCGTTTCGACCGTTATCGATGCCCTGCGTGAGAGCGGTGATTCTTTCCTCGAATATTGAGCACTGATATCTCAACTCTTTATACTCGAAACTGCGTTCTTAAAAGTCAAATGACTCGAGGTGGACGATAAACAACATACGGAGGCGATCGCCTTACAGCAAGCTGCATGTCAATGCCAGACGACGATCGATGCGTTCTGGGAGAAGATTAAAAAATATCAGCCAAGTCTAGAGGCGGGAGGAAATAGCAGTCGCGTAAGGGATGGATGGCGGAAGATACAATAGGCATTTTGCAAGAAGGACAATTTGGCCAAGTTCAAGGCGGATTTAGTTGGACATACCGAAAGTATCGAATTGTTATTGATAATGCTTCACATGAGTTGCACGGGCATCGAAGGCAAAAGACAAGAAGAAAACCAAAAGACACTGGCCACGAAAGCACAAGAGTCTTACTTCGGGTGCATGCAGAAGCTCACGCAAATCATGGATCGCGTCTCAAGTGGAGTCGAGCAAGGAAAGATGCTTCTCGAAATGACGGCTCAGCTAATTCAGACGAATGTCCAAGTATTCCATGTCATCCTGAATATTCAATTAATAATGACGAGAGTTCCTGGGCAAGTGGAGCGCCAACAACCAGTCTACTTCATCGACGCGCTAGCGCGACATTCTTCCTTCAGTCTGGAATTTATTCTATTAGCAGAAGCACTTACTCATGTACTACGATCAAATTTCAAGAACATTCGTTCGGGAACCCAAAAAATTGATCATGGGGAGTTTGTAATTCAAGACTCAATTCTAAAGCGAGATATAAATCTTATCGACCCGTGGGAGAGCTGCTTTCGTCCCGGTCAGCGTGTGGATATGAGTATGATCTTCCTGTCCAAGAAGGATACGTGTCAATACTGCCCGGCTTGCCATCAGGGAACTAATTTTCCGGCGGACCACGATATTGAATGGTTTGTTTAGGTCACCTTCTTAAATGAGATGCCTAATACCCCTTGATCCAATCTGCTGACCTATTGTTAGTAAGAATTGCGGTGCCACTTTTCGATGGACGGTGAACATTATATCTGAAGTAAAAAGTGCTCCCGAATCCACAGTGCGGTCACCAACTCGATCGATGGAAATGCTCCCTACGCCCGTTGAACTCAGGAGAAAGAGAGGGGGCCAAGATGAGATGGCTTTGTTTCGTCGAGTTCGGGTCAAGACTTCCAACCCTCCCAAAATTTTCAAAGATTCCCCGTTCACCACAGAAGCCATTGATGAAGAGTTCCATGGCAAGGCTGTTGCGCCGCTCGATTTTGAAAGAGAACACGAAAATGAACTGCCGCTGATTGAAGGACAAATCATATGGGTGAGCTATCGTCATGGCCAAGGGTGGCTCGTGGCGGAAAATCCCAAGACGGGAGAAACAGGACTTGTGCCAGAAGAATATGTACCCCTGCTATGCTATATATCAGGAGGTGAAACCCTATTTGAGAACGTTGCGGATTCTATGCGCTAGGTTGTCCAGGAGAAAACCCACGAGCGGCTCTTTTCCTTCTCTGCAGCACATTACAATCGCGTTGCCTAATCTTCGGAGGGACAAAACGGCCAGGGCCTCTTTTCCCTATCTACAGTAAAGTACGATGGCATTATTTCTCTGGACTTCGCACTCCAACACGCTAACTCATAAAGACGCGCTACTGCCCGCGTTGACATGGACCTATCTGCTACTGGGTAACCAATAACCGTTAATCATCGATACCATTCCAGTGAGTCTCCAAAATCCTTGGCTGCCTTTGTGGATATCAAATGACTAAGCTAGTAACAAACATGAATCAAGGGTTGTATTTGTAGCGGTTTATATATTATATAACTATATATAATTCTTACCTGACTCAAGTAATGGTAAGGCGAGTATGATTAGTGTCTGAGTAAAACGGCAAGCTTACTAATCCTATACAATGTACAAGAAATTTTGATTTATGATACTACAAGTCAGACTTTATTCTCATTCTCGCTGGTTCTAATTTAGTCTATAGACATGAGCAGCGGCCGCTTTAACCTAAGCTGAAGATGAGTATGCCTAATGGCAGAGCTTGAGCAAGTCTGAGCACGCACTGAGTCAGCCCACCTACCATGCCATAGCCTTCCTAGGCATCGGCATCATTGACAATAACCTTTATTCGCAGATTTAAAAGCGATCTAGCAGGATTTGAGACTTCGAACGAACCAAAGAATTTATTCTGGGCTTTTGGCGTCCTTCAAGGCCATTTCGACGAATAAATTATCCGTAACGCCTAAACATGTGAGCAATAATCAGTCGAAATAGATAAGGCAGAACTCACTAGCTGTGCCAAGAGCATTGTATTCATCAACGAGCTCGTATTTTACATTGGGTTAAGTAATTGTATCAACTTAGAAGTATATACTCAATTAAAACAAATTTTAGACAGACAGAAGAGCAGGATTCTCCGGATAATTTGGCAGTCTACAAAAAGACGCTAAGCCTCGCTTAGATGGACTGTGCTTGACCACCCCGATGAACATGGTATTCTCGGTAGATGTATAAACTTGAGCAAGCAATGGAAACGAAGCTATGCATCATGTAATCTGTATCTAGTTTACGATTACCAATAATTCTCGATAATTGTTAATAGAGAATTTGGTCCGCAGCCACGCACACCCCCATGGACCTCAGTGAACCCGAGTTGATTTATAAGTGATAGCTCGCTGTAATAAGCCCGTTTGTAAGCACCCGCGAATTGATAACATATTAGAAAGTTAACTGAACTTCCTTTAATTCTGGTTAATTTCCGTTTTGTCACAAATTTCGTCCGATAGGCTTCGTCCGATAGGCTTCGTCCGATAGGCTTCGTCCGTAAGACACAGTTTCGTCCGGAGCTTAGTAGTGCATTTCTAAATGAAAGGAACTAGTTTCGGCCTATAAGCCCATAATGTGCGAAGTTCATTGAATTTCTTTTAATTATGGTTAATTTCTGCTTTGACACAAACCCTGCAAACTGAAAAGGTATATAATATATAAAAGAATAATACAAAAGTTCATCGAAGCCACAAGAGTTTGCATCGCCGTTTAATATAATCCACTATGATCGGAGTATCTATTAAAACCCTTTTACTGTCCCAATTCATTGCCACCACGGGTGTAGCTTTCTTGACAAGCAATGACAGTTATGGCTCCCTCAATTTCAAGGCCAACTTCGGATCTTCTCCCATGCCAATGACCATCGATGTGGACCCCCGCTTCATTGCTGAAACAAGACTCAAAGCGTCCCTCACCCGAAACCCTATCGACATCGATTTGCCACCCTTCACCGAGGGCGTACCTTCTCACAATCTCACTGCTATCCGTGATTATTGGGTCAATCAATACAACTGGTCTGCTGTCCAAAACAATCTTAACACAGATTTCAACCACTTTACTACAACTGTTGGACCTTTGCCTTCTCCATACAACTACACTCAACCGGTGCCGCTTCACTTCGTCCATCATCGTTCACCACGCAGCGACGCGATCCCACTTCTCTTCATTCATGGGTGGCCTGGCTCCTTTCTCGAAGTAGCCAAGATACTCGAGCCTCTGACACAACCACCACCTGAAGCGCCTGCTTTCCACGTCGTAGCGCCGAGCATTCCAGGTTTTGGCTTCTCACCCGCACCCACCGGCCCAGGGTTCGGACTGATAGAGGCTGGCGCGGCGTTTAAAGATTTGATGGGACAACTAGGATACGATAAATTTGTTGTCCAGGGTGGTGACCTTGGCAGTCACACCGCACGCTACATGGGTGCGATGTTCCCGGAATCTGTCATCAGTATCTTGAGCAATCTCTATGCTGTCAACCCGAATGCAACGGACCTTGCGCGGCAGGCGCAGGGAGAGACAACGGCAGAAGAAAATACCTATATTGACTTTGTTGAGCAGGGTGAGCCATTTTACAACGCTTTCTGGGGCATTCAGAAGACTGTACCGTTGCAAGTGGCAATTCTACTCGGTGACAGTCCGGTGGGAAATATCGCTTGGTCGTATCTTGGAATGAGATCATTCTCGCCTGGGTACTTTTGGGGAGTTGAGGAGCTGATCACCTGGGGCATGATGCTTTACATTCAGGGTCCGTACGGTAGTGTCAGGATATATGCAGAGTTAGAGAAGGTGAGTAGTAAATTCGAATGCTATTGAAAACAGCTGACACCACCTCAGGAGAAGACTCTGGAATATGATTTCCCTTACATCCCTGGTTCTGTTGGTATTTTGCAGTACTATGGTGATGCAGCGTATGGTGCTCCGCAGAGTTGGTGTGAAAGGACAGGGAATGTGACCTATTTTGTCAAGAAACCGGCAGACGTATTGGGTGGACATTTTCCGGCACATATCAATCCAACCGACCTAGTAGATGAGATGCGGAAGTTTTGGGGTTCGAAAGCAGGGGGTTGGAATTTTATGAACTGAGATAATGTTTTCTGGGATTATCACCACTTGTCTGTTCAGGGGTCAATGGTCTGGCTGCTATAGCTTATTGCTTTCTTACCCAAAATTTAGAATAGATACACGATAATAAAGATATCTTGCGGCTTATTACTACGATCGTATTCGACAATCCATATCAAACTGCAAAGACCAAAAAAGACGACAATCCTACCAGTTTACAAGGAATCCTTTTATTTTCCACCCTCACTGTACGACTCTTAGTCCTCACCCCTTCATACACCTTTCGAGCCCCTCCTCGACCCGCAGCCAGCAGACTGCATTCCTAAACCTGAATCTACGATCCTCCTTCCCAAGAGCTACCATCGCATTAAAGAATTTAAAAATCAAATCTCGTTAGCTGGATGAACGATACGCGCTCAAAAGATAATTGGCGTAGTCGTGAACTCTCAGAAGCTAAATTAAGCTATAAGCTCCAAATCAATTTAATATTTGAGGAAAATCCGGATCTGATACTCCACTATAGATAATACTTAATGATTTTATGAAGAATGAAGTAAAAATTTGTACTTTATTTTAGCTAGTATAAGGGTCTGAGTGAAGCTGTATATTGGTTCTATATACAAGACGTAGTACAAGGAATCGAAAAGAAGAAAGAACAATTCCTCGCGGTTTGAAGAATTTAAACTTAGATCACATGATGTCAAAGCGCGTGGTCCCGTGACACGAGCAATCGATACTCCCTTCTTCTTTGGCCTCGGCCATGTCACCTGCTCAATCTGGCCTAGCTCTGTGCTTACTTCTGCGACGTGAAAATTCGATTTACCGTTTTTCGTGCTCTGATATCAATCCTAAGGCCTCTGAGCTTGGCGTTGTGCGAATCTCCGGTTGGAAGTTGCCCGTTACGTCGCTTGTCCACAACCACTTCTGACAGATCCGTTATCAACCTCAACCACTCAATTCTCACGATGAGCGCCTCAGACCTTTACTCGCCGCTTCCAGAAGATTCTTTTCGAGTGCTCAAAATTCTTACCGCTGATGAGAACGAGATCATATGCGAGCTCCAGCACTTCACCTTCGACGAAGCTCCTGAGTACATCGCCCTCTCGTATGCCGTGAGTGAATGCGATCCCTACGGCTCAAATCTTCAAAGCATGCAAATACTAACTCTTGTCATTAGTGGGGCATACCCGAAAGGTCGGCATCAATCACCTGTGATCGAAGACCCTTTCCAGTCACTCCTCATCTTCATGGAGCACTACGTCAACTCCATTTGTTCGATCCAAATGGCATGTTCTGGATCGATGCTATTTGTATCAATCAGGAAGACAACGACGAGAAAGCCATTCATACTCGCAAAATGAACATTGTTTATCGCTCCGCGAAATTGGTGTTTGTTTGGTTGGGGAAGGCTGAGAATGGGAGCGATATGGCTATGGAAATGATCGAAAGTACGTGATTTCTTCACGCTCTCTAGCCACGATCACAACCAGGTCTACCAATCCAATCCCCCAGTCCCTGAGTATCTTCAATTAACCCTCGACTCTCTTGTAGCTGCGTCTCCCGAATTTTTCTACCAAAATATATACGAGAATGTCTTGAATTGGTTCTGAATGCTAACTTGGACGTGTAACAGCTTTGAACAAGAAGCTCACTCTAATCCTGCAAAATGGCACTTCTGAAAACATTGCCTATATCAAAGGCTGGATGGAGAATGACGAACTTACTTCTTCGGATCTACCAGCTACAAGTGACCCTATATGGCGTTCTCTTGGATTGATTTATTCTCAGACCTGGTTTACTCGCCTCTGGACACTACAGGAGGTCGTTTTGGCAAAGCAAGGTAATCTTATACCACTCTTCACTCACTTCAAGTGGCTGATGACCGGATACCATGATAGTCATAGTTGCGCATGGAACCAAGCATATTGATTGGGCCTCATTCGTCGCACTGAGCAACACGTTCTCTCGTGCTGCACTGATTGGCCTCATGACGGGAACTCCTGAAAAGGAACGAAAGCTGAGAAAGTCACTGACTGATCTACACTTTGGTGAGATTGCCCGAAGACTTCCAGAAGTCGATCAGTTCATCAAGATGCCCAATCTCCTGAGGATCTGTCGCCACAGAGATGTGACCGAGGAAGTCGATAAGATTTATGGGCTGCTCGGAATGCTCAATCCCCAGATTGCGAGCCAGATTGTGGTAGACTATTCCACGGAAGCACGACGAGATTGGTGGCAAGCCTATATCCAGTACGGCAAGCTCCAATTGAAATCCGAAGGTATGCTTACACTGCTCTCTATGGCGAACTCCAAACACAGACCCACGAAGCTACCCTCGTGGTGCCCCAATTTCAACTCGCCTCCTAGAGATGACTTCAACTTTGCTGGTGTGATAGGCTATCAAGCAGGATTTGATTCCTGGGAGGAGCGGATACATTCTCGCGTTCTGTCAGTCCCAGATTCAGACAACTTGAAGTTTTTCGGATTTCAGATCGATCGTGTCCACACCGTCGTAAGCTCCCCCGAATATTGCTACGATGCCGAGAAATGGAAAGGACCTGGTGGCACTGTCGACCAATTATTGCAATACGAAGCGAAATGCCTCGAGCTTTCGCAACAGACATACGATCTCCATGATGAAATTCCTGATGCTCATTGGCGGACGTTGGTGGCTGATGCGACGCTCCAAGCCAAAACCCCGCTGGAGCCAGGGGTCTTTAAAGACTATCAGCAACTCAAGGAGCAATGGGCATGGCAGAGCGATACAAACCACATGGATCACGTCGGGACAGCGACTCCGTCTGAGCGACAAAGCGTTCTCTCCTACTACCAGTCCATTGAGACGAAGAAAACCCGGACTTTCTTTAGCACTGATGGTAGACGAGTTGGTTTAGGACCTTCCGATTTGCGGGTTGGGGACGTCATTTGTGTTTTGTATGGAGGTGCTCCGTTGTTTGTGCTGCGGTTCGAAGATGGCGAGGAGGCAAAGGGAAATGGGGACGTTGCGACCTTGATTGGCGATGTGTATGTGCATGGTTTGATGGACCTCAAAACTATGCCTAGCGATACTCGTAGAGAGGATAGGTATTTTCTCGTTAGATAAGGATTTCACAGCCATTGCGTCAATAATTTGGTTTTGAATTTGGGCGCAAGTGAAGCCACTCGTTCTGAACAAAGTGCGTGAGAAGTCTACGTGTCTCAGTACTTTCAAAGCATCTACCTAGGTAAGTTTCGGCGACGGTTGAAGGTGTGTTCATGAATGCCTGTGATGGGGCAGCTACCCCTCAGTAAGCGATGGGCTATTTCGTACACGACACTTTGTGCATGGTGAGTGCGAAGCGTTGCATCTCCGCAGCAGATCCTATTAGGCTTAGACTTGCCTTCTTAGATAAGAGCACGACCACGTAAAGAGTCTCACCTTAAATCAGCAGAGGCCGTTCGGATGTGGTTACGCCTCAACCCTCTGGGCAGCGAATGCCTGCAAGTTTCGCAGCCAAGGGCGGTGCGGTCAGGATAAATGGAGATGCCGTTCAGCTGGGGCGTGGCATGAGCCTTTGTAATCGTTCGGCTGTCACCTGACCACCCAATAAACTTCGCCAGTCAAATCATCTTCTTTTGTCCTAGCAGTGACAAATGAATAGATAATGTGGTTATTGATTCTGGTTTTGCTCCGGAGTTATTCCCCAAGATATTTATTCCTCGTCTCTCATAGATACATGAGCTTTCTTAGAACACCGATTTCATTGTCGTCGAGCTCGGCAGCCGGTGCTATACCCTACTTCAAGCCCGCATCCTCGTGGATGTCCACTTTCTCATATGTGTCTTTGATTATCTTGGATATTTGTCTGGGATTCTTTCCAAGTTGCTAAATAGTTTCTCTACTTTCATGGGATCCCAGTTACTCTGCGGGATAGGAAGCTTGTAAAGTCTAATTTCTCCGCATATCGACCGAGGTGGCTTTTCTTCCGCAGCACCTGTGTATGAAAGATCTTCACTTGTTTTTGATCCTAGTGTAGGACGGTTAAACACGAATCGAACAAGGTTGAGGATAAAATGCCTGTCTGTCCCCTTCGGACGCGGCAAAGTTTCTCAAGATGGAGCGGGGTATGTAATGATGGGGTTGTTTACTGGGCTGTTTGAAGCTGAGGAGTCGTCCGAAATCTGGGTAGATCCCGCTTGAACTACTAGTGAGCTTGGCTCCCATAGTTTGGTCATTACAGGACAAGGTGAGCTTTGAGCGAGAATCCGCATAGAGTGAAGTTTTATGAGTCATCCTGTCCCAGCCATAGCGGACAGTGATTGGTGTGTGATATTCACCTAAATGGGATTCTTTCACATAGTGTTCCGCGTCCTACTCATCTGGTCTTCAACACAATAGTATTTAACGATAATAAGACAGCCAAAACATGAAAGAACTTGGGACCTTACAGATCTCTCCTGTAGTGTGTTCTTGAACTAGACTCTAGTGCCGCAGTTGGCCAAATGACAAGTTTTAAATTAAGCAGATTCCACGGACACCGCGACACTTGCAGGAAACTACTTTCGGAAACAGTCTGTGTATCTGCGAAAAATCCAAGTTAACGAACTAGAGACAGCCTGAAAAGATGGGTCGAGTCATGGTTTTGAATTATATGAAGATGCATAATTAGGAAAAGAAATTTGATCTGAGAACCTGTCGCCACGTGATAGGGTATTTGAATAGCTTCATTTTATTTACTGAAAATGGTACACACATGTATGTATATTAGCTCTGGATCCTAATGATCTCTGCAATTTTCTCAATTGCCGTATCAATTGAAAGAATACCTCTGAACGCACTCACTCAACAGATGGCAGCAATATTCAAAATGACAGCGGATTTGGATTGGACAAGGAAATCAAATGAACTACGACATTCTCATCTTTCCACACTGCAGGTAAATCAGCAATAAGTTTGACATTTGGAGTTTTCGTGCCCGTTGACACAATACTACTCTATACTTTTCTACGCGCCATGAGAATCTAAATCAACTACGGCCTCGATAACAGCAGTAGTACCTTCCTCTGCTCGCCATATTTTGACTATTTTGAACCCGGTCTTTCCCAATAGCTCATGCCACTGTGACTCGGTCCGTTCCATCCCATCACAGGTCTGCATCATCATAAGATCAACGATCGCCTCGCTGAATCCGCATCCCACATCCGGCAGAACCCATTCGTTGATCAACAGTCTAGAATAGTTCGGTGTGTCTTTCATCGCAGCACGAGTAGCCTCCAGGATCTTGATACTGGGTCCGTCATTCCAGTCATGCAGCACACGACGCAAGTGATAATACTTAGCTCCTTTAACAGGCTGTGGGTCGAAAAAGTCATGTGCGATGGGCTCAAACCCATCTTTCTCTGCTTGGATAACATCAATCTTGCCGATCGTTTTGGGAAGATCCTGCAGAATGAAGCGTCCTTTGACATTTGGATATTGTGCTCGTAGTCCTTTGATGGCCTGACCAAAACCACCACCGATGTCGACAAGAGTAACAGCATCAACATCGGTGCGAAGATCATCCACGCCTTCCGAGAATGGGTAAGGTGGTAGCATTCCTTTAGGGAAATTATCTTGAATGCTCATGGCTGAGTCAAAGATAGCACTGGCCTCGGGATTTTTATCATACCAGACCCAGCAAGGATCCCCCAAGACTTCAGAAAACACGTTATCTTCGGCCGAACCAGTTGTTTTGTACCCGCGTTTCTTGAGCCATTCCGGAAATTTTCCAGTAATGACCATTCGCTGGTCGAAATGTGCTATCAGCCAGTCACGAAGGGCCGGGACGTTCAATACCTGCGTAAGTGGCGTGGGCTCCCATTGTGTCAAAGCTGTTTGCTTCAAGTACCCTATAGAGCTTACTGCTCGCAGGATCCGTTGAAGAATCACAGGGTCGGCGTCTGTCTTTTGCGCAATTTCATCGAGGCTCGTGGGTTTGCTGATGATCTCGAAGAGTTTCAGATCTAGCGCAACTCGCACTCCTGCATATGCATGGTGCTTGGGAGATATTAGATTTCAGTTCAGATTGCCTACATTGATTCGTGAACTTACCTGGCAGGTCAGGCCGATGATGGAGAAAACTGGCCCAAGAACTGCCCCAAAAGTTATCTGGGCTGTGGTGGCAATTTGTTCCTTGGCGGCGGCTATCGCCCTAGCATCTCCGGGGCTTTCTTGGGTAGATTTGTACAAGCTCTCGAAGGCAGCATTCATGCTAGCCTGAAGAAATTTCAGTTGCTTAATCTCCTCAGCCATGTTTGATCCTGCTTTCGGGTGTTGAACAGAGACTGGCTTTCTTGGAACAGGTGATTCCACTTGACGGATAGATGTTAGGACTTGTTTGAGGATGTGAAATAAATTTCGAAGAAAGATTATAGAGCTGAGGAGTGTATCTTATACTTAGAGGCAGGATAGTGAAATGCTCTTATATTTCCACGATCAGTTACATGCTGAATCCTACATAAGCGCTAAATGTCTAACCTATACCAAAAGGAGATTGTGGCCAACTGCTGCATGGGCGGCTCAGGGGGCGGCTGCATGATTTCAGACTACTCTTGCAAGGGGACACACCTCATTGGCCACCCTTACGAGCTCCCTTCATGTTGTATTCTCTGTCATGCAATAGTACAACTAGCTAAATTTAATCGGCAGTTGGACAGCTACCCCGCCTTTTAGCTTTCCTAGGGTCATCTTAGGTCAATACATTCCTCTTCGATATTGACACAAATGCATGAATTTCTTATTATTCCGATTCTTGATTCTCTCCTGTTTATTTCGAAATCCACACACTTTATGTTTACCATGAAAGGGAGACAGGATAATTCCAGTTTCTCCTATAGGATCATGTGACATTCAAGATTTCCCTTTTTATATTTTTTGTGCTCGTTGGAGCCTTGCAGACAGAAGACAAGCATTTTATTCCCTTGAGCTGTTGATTAAATTCTGTTCTGTTTGCCCTATATAACCGTCCACTATTGTTGGTATTTTCTAAATTCAAGCATCCAGAAGAAGGAAACATGGAAATGTTCGATGGCCATAGAGTATCATACCGGCTCTATAATATTTTCAAAATGAGTAGTTTCGAGGTGAGATGCAACGAAACTTGGTCAACTCCTCTTCACATATGTTGCAAGTAGTCACCCCTTACTCAAGTTGCATATCTTTTGTGCTGAGCAATATTTCTACTCCCAACCAGTTATTCTTTACTCATGGTTAGTCTTTATTATACTAATTTCATCAATGCTATATAAGTCTCTAGAGATAAATCATTTGGTTCTTTGAGACAAACCCATCTTGGAAGCAAAGCTCTAGCACTTCCTTCTCCCCTTTTCTCATTAAAGACTTTTAAAGAGCAGACGCTTAGTAGACACTTCATAGAAAATAGCAAGATGTTATTCGCTCGTTTCCCGCTTTAGGTCTCCGGCGACTAATGATACCAAAATCCGTTTTATGACGAAGTTTCCTTGCCGTTCAATGTGGGTGCCTTGCCATTAGCCGTTCCATTAGCTTCACCTGCCTGCTTGGCAAGCTCTCTTCCCTGCGCGAGACTACCGTGAACTAGGTTGGCGAGACCCCATAGGTCAAGCGTAACAGCAATGGCCCGATAACCTTGCTGTATCATCATTGGAATCATCTCTATGCTCATAGCCGCACTATGCCACATTTAGATAACTGAACGTGGGGCAACAATCAAAGGGGAAACTCACCCAAATAGTGGTTTGCTGTGCTTCTGACCAGCCGCTATGAATTTGCCCATAGCCGCAGCGAAGGTAGGATGAGGTTCTCCCGCCATCTTAAGGGGTAACCCAGCATCTGCCATGTAGTCCCCTGGACCAAACATTAGAGCAGAAACGCCCTCGAGGGCGGCGATTTCGTCCACATTTTTCACGCCTTCAACACTTTCAATCTGTGCGATGACGACAACGTGCCGATTCGAAGTACCCATATTGAAGGGGTCATCCCGATACAGGGAAGCGTCCGAAATGCCGGGGGTGAATGTCCAGGGACTGAAAGATCGCGCGCCGATTGGGGCTATCGTTCCAGTTAATCTCGGTCGATCTTCTCCGAGATATACCTATGAAGAGCTACTTACGATAGTAAATCTCCTTGATAATCTTCTCGACTTCTGCGGCACTTTCACAGTGAGGAATCACAATACCCGCTGCACCTGCGTCCAGTGCAGTTGACAAGCTGACCTCATCGTGCTTTGGAACTCGGACAACGACCATTGATTTGCCTTCGGAGTGGTGTTGAGCGGCATGGATAGAACTATGGCAGCATGTATGATTAAGAATATCCTTCAGTGATATTTAGCAAGCTCCACTTACTCGTTGAGGGTCAGGCGATCGAACATTGCGTGTTCAACATCGATCCAGATAAAGTCGGGCTTTGCGGAGGCAATCACCTGGAGAGTGGTAATTCAATATGTGGCTAAGTATGTGCAAAGGTTCTGGAGCCCCTACTTTTGTAACAAAAGTGCTCGGAATTCCATGCCCGACACCGAAGAGCGTCTTACTAGGGTCCTCTTGAGCTTGACGCAGAGCTTCGCGGAAATTCCCCGGATATGTTAAGAGGGCTGAGCGAAAAGGTGCTTTGACATGCAAATCAGGCTGGTCTAAGTAACCTTGATCAGTCATGGTGAATAAGATGTAAAATTTAATTGATACTGATTGAGAAGGATAGGTAGGTTGAATAAGATAGAAATCTGGAAAATGGCCTTTATAAGAACAATTCCCATATTCATACTTTATTGTCTTTTTCCTCACAAAGGATTAGCGTGGTACAATCTCACGTCACCAGTAGCGCTTTACATATCAGCGCTAATACAGTTTATGCCGATCTTTGCTGTCTTAATTCAAAATTTTATAGTTCTGGTGCAGTGGCTGAGCTCTTGGATCGAAAACTTCCATACCACTGCCGTCGCAACTTCTTTGTTCATAGACTATTTTTGAGAAATTTTGGAAATTTTAAATTAAAGCTATATAACCCTTTTATAATTTTAGTCGCATTCTCAGAATTCAAATCTCCTAATTATTCTTGAATAAAATTTACCAAATGAGCCTCATTTCGTGAACGACACGCAAGACCCATCCTGAGAAATACACCTATTAGAGGCCTGATTATTTTTAGCCTTTGGCTGTGAATGCGAAAATAAATATCGCATAAATTGAGTCAATGCAACTCAAATTGACGTGTAAGGGGTATCTTTGCGGATGGGCTGATTGTAAGCACTAACGGCACTCGTTGAGTACAATAGATACAACAGAGTTGAACTGACCTATCAAACTACCGCGCCAAAGCATCACTTACCCGTAACAAGGATCGGTATTGGCTGACCGACTAAATGCAAACGCGATAACAAACGCGATAACTTATTCGTTGATAATCCTTACCAAGACCGCGCGTACGGAATCTGTGTAGCTGACCGCTAGATTGAAGAAAACCAGCATGCCCATAACATCTTGCTTGATCTCTAGACCGCTACCTAGCATGTGGCAGGCCCCTGGAAGATCACCAGAATTACGTGAGATTATAGGATTAGGCCCTGCTCCAGCCCCTCTAGTGTCCTTGCGGTAAACGATGCGAACCCGATCGCGAGCAGCTCAGGCTCAAACACAACGTAGGGGAGATGAAATTGTAAATACAACACAGGCAGACCAGACAAGACAGTCGCGCTACCATGAAAACTTTGTAGATTCTGGCTGCTTTAACTTTGAAGCTTTCAGTTTATATATTATCTATTCTAAATACTTTTAAAATATAGTTGCCCAGTCGCCTGACTTCGCTACCCTTTAATTTACACCTCAAAATCTCACCATGTTCATATAGAAATGATCTCTACTATATAGATATTTGCTATAATTACTTTCCTTAATTATGCTCAGTATTTCAAAGTTTTTATGGCATGATAAAGAGCAAATGGTTCATTTTTTTATATCAATTAAGAGTCAGAAGGGTGGGCTGTGAAAGTTCCATTGGAAGCCAGAAAATGAATTTATCCTAGATCTAGTAATTGGCAGCGCAATGAAACTTTCGTCGACGGTGCATCGGAGATGTGTTGGACCGTACAATCGGTTCCGGTAAGTGTCCGCCCACTTTTCTAATCTTTTTAAGTAAGGTCTAATAGAGTAGCGAGTCCTTCATCCTACTATATTACTTTTTTTCTCTAATTCTTCTTTTTTATACTAATTATATAATGGGTTATATACTAAAAACGAATTGTAAGAAGATTATATCTATTAAAAGAGCTTTTGTTTGGGCTTGGTATTTAGAAGAATATAGTCTGTCTTAGATTTTCTAGCTAAAGAATCTACTTTGCTCTATAGTAAAAGATATTATTTGCTGTTGATACAAAGCTAATAACGATAGTTTTAAATTTCTTTTTTGAAGTAGTGTTTAATCTAAACTAAATGTTTGAATAAAATGTAAGCTTCTATAATATATAGTAAATAATACAAAGACTACTTTGTATACTTTAATAATACTATCTAAATCCAAGAAGTAACTAGATTAGAATTTAGTACAAAAAATCCTTTGTAAATACGATAAAAAAAAGAGAAAGTCTTAAAAAAAGTCTTTTATTAGTTTTGTTAATAAAATAAAGTAATTAGTATGATCTAAGTAGTAGAAGAAGAATAAGAAGAATTGGAATAAGGTGTATTGGTTAGATAAAGTAATATTTTATATTGGGGAGAATAGGAATATATATTATATAATATATGGGTCTAGATTTGGGAAAAAGTGGCTAGATAAGAATCTAGTTTCTAGTTTTAAGTCTGGATATATTGTAGTAGAAGTATAATTCTGCTATTATAGAAACGAAATAGGTCTACTAGTAATTGTTTCTAAGGATAGTACTATAATAGTAGAATACTATTTAGAAATTGTAAAAAAGTATTTTGTTCTGTTTTATAGAAGAATAAAAAGGAAATATGGGAATGAAGTAATAATACAAAAAAATAATATCTTTTGGTATACTACTAAAGTAGTTAGGGCTTATTGGAAGAGAATAAAGATTTTTCTAGTATAGTAGTCTACTTAGAGTCTAGATTTATTTCTAATTAAAAATCTTTGAAAGTAGATTAAGTATACTATTAGAAAACAAAGATATAGGATCAAGAATATAGAAATGATGGAGAGAGTACTGAAGAAGTTGTAGTCTACTATAGATAGGAAATTGTTTACTAAACTTAATAAATCTATGGAAAGACAATTGGTACTAGTAATTAAGAATAAAGGGGGAACAACAAAGTATTGAATACGCTTTAATTTGAGCTAGAAATGAAGAGATTAGGCCCTGTGGTTGAAAAGTTATAATATTTTATATAAAAGGTGGTGTCCGCACGTGATGGGCGGAGACTTACCGGAACCGATTGTACATTCCGAAGTTCATAAGCACTAAAATCCAAACCGGCTACCTAACTTAAGGGAGATTAGTGGTTTGGGTTCAGGGGCGCGGCTTCAATCATCGGTGTAAATTTGAAGAAACTCTTCATTTTCTTATCAATCATTGCTAGTGGTTTCAAATACAATAGTCACAAGGATACTGATGGCTCCAGTATCGCTGTGTAATTTAGGTAAGTAGGATTTTCCATTACATGAACCCAACTGCATTAATTTCTTATCTTATTTTTCCTTTTACTTTCTTAATTTTTAAAAATTAGAAATTGGAAAGGAAAATAATCCCCCGTTTTCCTATATAGTCACATGATCTCCCCTTTCATCGACAGAGTAATTCGAAATGACTTGTATTTTCTCAATCATCCTTCTCTGCAGTCGCCAGAATGCACTAGCAAAGCTGAATATACAACAAAACCACCATAGTATTTGCTCACCCATATATTTCCCATAAATGGAAGACAAACGTTACACCTGATATGTGAGGCACAAAATATGCCACCATCTCGTGATCTCGTGGCTGACTACTGCCGCCCTCACCTGGCACTCACAGCAATATCTTGGGCCTTGAAGAACACCACAATCTACGAGATGGAATTTCTTAGCCACAATCTATAGAAGAAAGCATTAGCCAGGGTTTTATAAAAGTAAGGGCAGAATACGCAGGAGAAATAGGTGACCTTGTAGCTATTAAATAGCTTATCTACGTCAGCTCACCCCTCGTATCCCGCCCCCACATCTTCAGCTCCTTACTTCCACCCCGCGTCAAGTCTAGCACTACATGCATATTTCCTTAAATGTACCATAGGATCCTTTGAAGCTCTTTGTAAGCACTATGGCGAGCAATCAGCAATCAGCATTCAGAACACAATTCTTAAGGAATTAGCTTCCAAATTGATTGCGGCGGTGTTCATTGAGCAACACGTTATCTCTCAAGAGTGGTCTTCTTTGCCTTATGAGGAATATTAATATGACACCTGAATGGTCCGCCGCCGTTGACTGCGGCTCAATATTGTAGCGGAGGCGTTTGAGGCGTGCCGTGTAGTGCTGACTGCTTCAGGGGCTGAAACGAGAATTTATTTGCAATCGTTCTCGAGTGAAGTATCAATGTCTCTCACCACTTTCTATCCTTCGTTTCAGCGTAGGACAAAACCTACGTCAGATCGCAGTTATGGTATTCTATCCAAAAGCGCATTTTTTCCATTCAAAATCCCTTTTTAATAATGTTATTTGTTGAACCTCTGATCTATTTTCCTTGGCAAACGCTCGTTATTATATAGTAGTAGATTTTCTACGAGAGGTGGCTTTTTTTAGAGCGTGATATGATTGATAACATATATGTTATGGAGGATCTTATTTTTATTGCTACTCAATAGAACTCCACTACACAATGCTAACCCACGACTCTTCACTCCCCACCTGTACCGATTTCAAGGAAGCTACTCCTACCCTCTCATAAACATCTGTTCCCGGGGGGTTACCAACTTGGTGAATAATAAGTACGTGATACCTCTGATCCTTCACGGTTTCCATCTTGTCCCGCCCAATGACCACACACCGAAGGTCATTGACTTTGAACTCGTGCTCCTCGTCAAATATGATATACACTAGTATATCCAGTTTTGACATGGTCAGCCTCCTCGCCAATCCACAAACAGTCGCCAAGTCTCTTCCAATTCTCGACACCGAAGACTTCTCGAGCTCCGCAGCCAGCGGGCGAGCAAAGGGACTCTCAAAGTCCTCTGTCGCCCAGTTGACCTCCGTAAACTTGATCTCCATGTACTTGATGGCGCCCTCCTTGGAGAACCATGACCAGCTCGGCACGCGGCGACCCGCGGGCTGGACAATATGCCTCATTCGAGACCCATCGCGGCGCTTCCAGAGGAGACCGCGAGTGAAGTACACCGCGAAGCAGCCGTATGCGGCTCGCGTGAGAAACGCCCTCGCCAGCCGCTCCTGGAGGCCCAGGATCGCGACAGCCCGGTCCGAAGGGTGCGTGAACGCCAACCCGGAGTACCGCCCGTACAGGTCCTGGATCAGCACCTGCCTCCCATCCCGGTAGTACTCCAAGGTGGAATTGGGGAAATTGGCGTCGCCGAGGAAGGCGGCCTTGGGGCTGGAGCACAATGTAAGTAAATGAGGCCCGAAGAGGATGGAGGTAATGGCGTGTCTTTCGCAAAAGGACTTACTTCTGAAGGCGGGCCAAAGTCTCGCATTGCACCCCGGCACCGCATTCCCAGTACACCTGTGTCGAGGTGTAATAGATGGAGAGGCTCACCAACTTCTATGAGACGCGTCGGCATCATCACGGTGTCGTACTCCCGACGACACTTTGAGTCGCAGACTCGAATCCATTCTTTCAATAGCATGAACTGTTCAGGACTGGCTTGTCCTAAGAGCTTGGGCAAGCCGAGTTGTGCTCCTTGTGGGATATTCGAGCCTAAGCATAAGAGATGCTCGTCAACTTGACGATAATCGAGGCAAAGAGTTCACATACCTGGTTCGACGTATATCGAGAGCAGATTCGGACCGTTTTCGACACCTACGGTATGGCCGTTTTGACGCAATGTGATCACTCTGGATGGTAAGATATTCTCTCTGCCCAGAGCTTCAAATAATAGCCCACACAAATAGCAGGTTTGCGACCTCAATTGCAGCTTAGAAAGATCAAATTCAGGGCCGAACAGTTGTGTCGTATCGATAGCACTGCAACTGGAGCACAAAACGACACGGGCTTCTTTTCGGTCTGGCTTGACTCGATCCCACTCAATCAACTCGAACAGTTTGATGGCAAACTGGGTATTTGGAACCGATTCCCAGATGTCAACAAGTTTGCTTGATTGTTGGAATCTCTCGGGTCAGTTAATTATTCTAGGCTAGATTTTTCGCCGAACTTACAAACTAAAACCAATCAACACGAGGTTCTGTTAAAAAGGGGTTTCACCTGCTGGGCACTTACTATCTAGACAGACTTAGTGTTATTGGTAGAACGAGCAGAAAGGAGCGGGAAGGATGGTTCACTAACATTCTAGGTAAGAGGGAAAACTTAGTAAATTATGCCTCCTACTTGGTGGAAAAGAGAGTACTCACGTACTATTACGATGTCATACGTCAGCTCCGCAAGTGAGATCTCCTCAGGCGGTCAACTTCACCTACTTCCTGGTGCATCGTATTTCTCGAATCCTGTGTGCTTCGGGTCTCGGAGTCAAAACCTGTAGGACGACGCACTACCAAAATATTCCCATCCAATTCCTCTTGGTTAGAACCTGAGGTGAGGTGAAGAGTCTGCGAGTTGCTAGGTGTAGTTTGATTTATAATTAGTACATTCTAGAAACATCTATATGCTACTATAGCTTAGTAATAGACTAGATAGAATCCTCTAGTTGATTTCTAAGCAGCAAAGTCACATGACTTTGCCACT
>Ga0182030_10008624_pt1 | contig 21059 bp, 18 predicted proteins | sample 812S3MmetaG_FD_121299 | JGI IMG/M metagenome (GOLD analysis project Ga0182030, IMG submission 121299) | Permafrost microbial communities from Stordalen Mire, Sweden - 812S3M metaG (Illumina Assembly) | ecosystem: Environmental > Terrestrial > Soil > Wetlands > Permafrost | place: Sweden...
CCAAATTGGCGCAGGGCTTCATCTGGACCGACGTGGTGGCTTCGGGCGCGCTCAGTCTCGGTCAACACATCGAGTTGCAATGGCAGGTAGCCGAGTAGTGCTACCCGCCCCCCGACAGCCTGACGCGGCGTTCAGCGGGCACTGAGCGGTGTTCGCGCTCAACGGACAGGTAGCGCTCGTGACCGGCGCCGGACAAGGGGTGGGCGCCGGCGTGGCCCGTGCCCTGGCCGCCCGGGGAGCGGTTGTCGCCGTCAACGACCTTGATCCGGACCGGGCGGCCGCCACGGTGGCCGCCATCGGCGGGCACGCCTTCGCCGCGGCCTTCGACGTGAGTGACGCGAACGCGGTGGCCGCCGGCTTGCAAACGGTGACGGCCACCGCCGGTCCGGTCGACGTGCTGGTCAACAACGCGGGCAAGGGCGGCCAACACGGGATCGGGCGGTCGCTGTTCCGTTCCAGCGGACCGCAGCACTGGGACGCCCCCTTGGCGGTCGACTACCGCGGCGTTTTGCACTGCACCCGGGCGGTGATCAACGAGATGTGCGAGCGGGGCTGGGGGCGGGTGGTCAGCGTCGCTTCCGACGCGGGCACGATCGGCATGCCCATCGGAGTGTCCGCCTACGGGGCGGCCAAAGGGGCGGTCATCGCCCTGATGCGCCATTTGGCCGTGGAGATCGGTGGCAGCGGGGTCACCGCCAACACCATCGCCCTCGGTCATATGGAGGGCTCGGCTGACTCCGCCTACCGAGACAGCATCAGGGCCCGCGTCCCCGCCGGGCGACTCGGTCTGCCCGATGATGTGGGTGCCCTCTGCGTGTATCTGGCCTCCACCGAGGCGGCGTGGATGACCGGCCAGACCATCCATCTCAACGGCGGTGAGATCACCTCGTAGTGGGGGAGCGCCGCAAGCTACGAGCCGGGGGGCCGATCAGATGGGAATGCCGCCGCGGGCCACCAGTTGGGCGGCGATGACGTTGCGTTGGATTTCGTTGGTGCCTTCGCCGACGATCATCAGTGGGGCGTCCCGGAAATAGCGTTCGACGTCGAACTCGGTGGAGTAGCCGTAGCCGCCGTGGATGCGCACCGCGTCCAACGCGATCTCCATGGCCGTCTCCGACGCAAACAGCTTCGCCATCCCGGCCTCCATGTCGCAGCGGGCTCCCCGCTCGTATTGCTCGGCGGCGAAGAGCACCAGTTGGCGGGCGGCCACCAGTTTGGTGGCCATGTTGGCCAGGTAATGGCCGATGGCCTGATGCTTCCAGATCGGCGTCCCGAACGACTCGCGCGCCTGCGCGTAGGCCAGCGCGTCGTCGAACGCGGCGCGGGCCACCCCCAAAGCGCGCGAGGCGACCTGGATACGGCCCGTTTCGAGGCCTTTCATCATCTGCGAAAAGCCTTGCCCTTCGCGTCCGCCGAGGAGCGCGGTGGCCGGCACCCGGAAATCGTCGAAGGTCAGTTCGCAGCTTTCGACGCCTTTGTAGCCCAGTTTCGGTAGGTCCTTGGACACCGTGAACCCGGGGCCGTGCTCGACCAGCAGAATGCTGATGCCTTTGTGGCGGGGGGTGGCGCGCGGGTCGGTTTTGCACAGCAGCGCCACCAGGGCGGAGCGGCGGGCGTTGGTGATCCACGTCTTGGACCCGTTTACCACGTAGTGGTCGCCGTCGCGCGTAGCTACGGTGCGCAGGGCCTGGAGGTCCGACCCGCCCCCCGGTTCGGTCAGCGCCATGGTGGCGCGCACCTCGCCGGTCGCCATGCGCGGCAGATAGTGGCGGCGTTGTTCGTCGGTCCCGAACTCATCGATCAACTTGGCCACCACGGTGTGGCCGCCCATGGCGCCGGCCAGGCTCATCCACCCCCGGGCCAGTTCTTCGGTGATGTGGACATAGCACGGCATCGACACCTTGGTCCCGCCGAACTCCTCGCCGATGACGAGGCCGAACACTCCGAGTTGCTTCATCTGGTCGATCCAGCGCTCCGGATAGGCGTTGGCGTGTTCGACGTCGCGCACCTCGGGGCGCACGTCGCGCTCGACGAACTCGCGGACGGTATCGACCATTTGCTGCTCGATGTCGCTCAAGTTGGCCATGAGATTCCTCGGGTTCTGGGACACAGTGCGTTCACCACGACGCGCGGGCCGTCATGGTGGCCGACCCGTACACATCAAACGCGGCCAGATCGGTGCTCGCTGCGTCGTCGGCCACCCGGCCCCGCACACGCAACGGACCCTCATCGAAGGCGGGCCGCAAGGCCCGGAAATCAAACGTCCGCAACGGTTGGGGCTGAGACCGCCGGCACAACTCGGCCAGCGCGATGGCTTGCAGGGGACCGTGGACCACCAGGCCGGGGTACCCCTCGACGTCGGTGGCAAACCGGCGGTCGTAGTGGATGCGGTGCGCGTTGTAGGTGAGCGCCGAAAACCGAAACAGCAGCACCGGGTCGACCGCCAGGTCGAGGCGCAGTGTCCACGCCCCCTCGTCGAGGGGTGTGGGCTCCGGCGGCGCCAGGGGACCGGCCGATGGTTGCGCCGCGGCGCGGTAGACCAGGTCCTGGTGCTCGTCGATGGCCTCGGCCAGCCGGTAGTGCACCGTGACAAACACCAACGGGCCGCTGCGCCCCGACTTATCGGTGACGCCGGTCACGGTGCCCTCCCGGGCGATGCGATCACCGATGGTCAGCGGCGTTGAGGTACGCACCCGTCCCCCGACGAACATGCGCCGAGGGAGGGCGCCGGGCGGCAGAAAGCCGCCCCGGCGGGGGTGGCCGTCGGGTCCCAGTTCTCGTTGGGCGACGGCGGGCAAAAAATACAGCCAATGCCAAAGGGCCGGCAACGCGTCCCCGGCGCCGGGCGGCGGCCCGGGCGCGTCGAGCAGGGCGTGGAGCGCGGCGGCCGGTCCCGGCGCCACGGTGTCGATCGTGCGCTCGGCGACCGGAGTCCACTGGCTGAGATCGCCGTGGCCTGACGGGAAGGGCCCGGCCGGTGGCGTTCCCGGTTCGTCGCTCGTCGTGGCCACCGCCGACTTCTATCACGAACGGCCGACGCCGACCATGACCCTTTCGGCATGACCGAGTGACGCGTCGGGCTGAGCGCGAGTTCGCCCCCCCGACCTGGAGGGCGAACTCACGAGGGAAGCCTCAGCGTGAGGAGGCGGGTCGCGCCGGCCAGCGGCCCTGTCCTGCGGCGCCTCCGCCGAATCCTGTGGGGGGCCCGCTCCGAACCCGCCGTGGCCCGCTCCGAACCCGCCGGGGCCTGCTCCGAAGCCGCCAGGGCCGGCAGGGTCGGCCAGCGTGGTACCCGCCGGGGCGAGGAGCACTCGGGATGCGGCAACGCTACGGGCGATGCCCGAGCCTGACGTGGGAGATGTCGGCTGAGCGGGCCGGGACGCCTCCACGATCACCTGGTCGCCGACGGCCAACGAAGCGGCGGTGGCGGTGGCGACGGTGTCCACCTTGGTGGACGTCGGGGTGGTCACGGTGACCGAACCGGACGCCGTCTTGAGCGTCAACGATCCCGAGGTGACGGTGCTGACCGTGCCCTCGAGGGCACCCCAGCCTCCCGCCCCAGGGGTCTGGGAGGCGGCCGAGGTGGGCAGAACGGTGATCTGCGATGCGGTCACACCGCCCGAGGATGTGCGCGTGCCGCTGACCACCACGGTGTCACCGGGCGCTACGGCCGACAGCGTGGAGGCCGACTCCACCTCGAAGGTGGTGCTGGACGAGGTGGCCACCTTGACGGTGGTGCTCTTGGTGGTCGTTGACGTGGACGGAAAGGTCACCGTCACCGTGAAATCGGAGCCGCTCACCGAGGCCACCGTGCCGACCACCCCGCCCCCCGCGAACCCACCGCCCGGGAAGCCGGGATGTCCGAAACCACCGCGGGGACCACGGGCTCCGGCGGCCGGCCCTGGGTATTTCGGGTCCGCGGCCAGCACCCTGGCCGCCGTCGTCCTGGCGGCCGTCGTCTTGGCTGTCAGGGTCGCCCCGGCCAGCGCCGAGGGGTGACCGCCGGCGTTGGCCTCGACGATGCCCGCGCCAAGCAGCCCCAGCCCGATCACCGCCGCGCCCAGCCGGACGCCGTAGCGCGCCAACGGTCTCGGAGGCGGCGGCGGGGTCATCTCGGACCCTGGGCGCATTCCAATGTGATCCATCGTGATTTCGCTCCTCGGTGTCGTCTGGCGCGTCAGATCCGCGCCAGGTCGTCGCACCCAGCATCCGGGGTGCGTCGCTAACCGCTCGCCATGGGAAACATAAAACGCGGATAAGACCTTGGCGGGCGGATGTTGCAGAAAGGTGTTGGGCGGTACCGTCGGGTGTTGTGAGCGAGCTCGTGCTGATCGAGGACGACCCCGGGATTCGCACTTCGCTGGGGCGGGCGCTGGGCGAACGGGGCCATCACGTGACCTGCGCAGCCACCGGCCTCGAGGGACTGACCTTTGTCATGGAGCAGCACCCGGCGGCCGTGGTACTCGACCTGGGCCTCCCCGACGTCGACGGCCTGGACCTGCTGCGCATGCTGCGGGCGGTGTCCTCCGTGCCGGTCATCGCGGCCACCGCCCGGGACAACGACGAGGCCATCGTGCGCACCCTCGACGCCGGCGCCGACGATTACGTGGTCAAACCGTTCTCCGCTGACGAACTCGACGCCCGCCTGCGCGCCGTGCTGCGACGGGCCCAGGCCGCGTTCAGTTCGCCCATGGTCGTGGGGGCCCTGCAGGTCGATCCGGCAACCCGGGTCGCTTCCCTCGACGGGGTGACGCTCGATCTGAGCCGCAAGGAGTTCGACCTGCTGGCCTTCCTGGCCGCCCGGCCGGGCCGGGTGGTGTCGAAGCGGGAGCTCATGGCCCAGGTCTGGGATCAGCCCTACGGGGGGGCCGATAAGACGGTCGACGTCCATCTGTCATGGTTGCGGCGCAAGCTCGGTGAAACAGCGACCAACCCGCGCTACCTGCGCGCCGTGCGCGGTGTCGGGGTGAAACTCGTCGAACCGGCGTCATGAGGCGCCGGTTGGCGGTCATCGTCCTTGCCGTCACGGGCATGGTGACCATCGCCTTCCTGGTGCCCCTGGCCCTGGTGGTGCGGGTGGTAGCCGCCGACCGGGCGGTGTCCGCCGCCGACCAGGAGTCGCGTTCGCTGGCCGGCGTACTCGCCGCGGTCCCCGACCGGGCCGCCATCACCGCCGTCCTCGACCAGCTCAACACCGACAACCCCCGCCAGGCGACCGTCTTTCTGTCGAGCGGAGCGCCCATCGGCGCGCCGTTGAAATCCCCCTCGGGTGAGCTGGCCCAAGCGCGTTCGGGCCGCGCTTTCACCGCTTCGGGTCCCGGCGACGAGCGACGGGTGTGGGTGGCCGAAGCCGAACCCGACGGCGCCGTGGCCGTCGCCGTCATCGCCGTACCGGCCCGCCTCGTCGACCAGGGCGTGTACCGGGCGTGGGCGCTACTGGCCCTGGTCGGCGCCGTTGCCATCCTGCTCGGCGTGGCGCTGGCCGACCGCCTGGGGCGCACCATGGTGGGACCGGTCCAAGACCTCGAGCAGGTCACCGAGCGCATCCGCGACGGCGATCTGGAAGCCCGGGTGGAGCCCCGCGGGCCGCCGGAGATCGCGGATGTGGGCCGAGCCGTGAACCACCTGGCAGACCGGATCGGCGATCTCATCTCCCAAGAACGCGAAGCAGCGGCCGACCTGTCCCACCAGCTGCGCACCCCGCTCACCGTGGTGCAGTTGGAGGCCGACAGCATCAGCGATCCCCAGGAGCGGAGCCGGGTCGCTGCCGCGGTGGGCGCGCTCACCGATGCGGTCACCGCCGTCATCAACGAATCCCGGAGACCTCGGCGGAGCGCAGCGTCCGAACCGAGCGCTGATCTGGTGGCCACCGTGCAGCGCAGAATGGCGTTTTGGTCGGTGGTGGGCGACGAACAGGGGCGCCACCACCACATCACCCTCCCTGACGCCCCCTGCCTGGTGCGTGTCGAGCAGGGGGAGCTCACTGCGGTGGTGGACGCCATCTTGACCAACGTGTTCACCCACACCCCGCCGTCCGCTTCGTTCGCGGTGACGGTGGAGGCCGGCGATCCGCTGCCGCGGCTGCGGGTCGACGACACGGGGCCCGGCATCCCCCAGGCGCCCCGGCGGGGCCGCAGCGCCAGCGGGTCGACCGGCTTGGGGCTCGATATCGTGCGCCGCGCCGCGGAGCGCTCTGGTGGGTCCTTGCGTTGCGGTCGAGCAGGGGGGAAAGGAGGCGCCCGGGTCGAAGTTCACTTCGGGCGCCCGCGGCGTGCGGGGGGCGCACCCCAGCCGCTACCGGCGATGGTTCACGAATAGCCAGGACCGGTCTTGACGCCGGCGCACAACGGGGGGAACCGGTTGCCTAATCGCCGAAGGCACTTTGTCCCCTCCTATCCGTGGGCAGCTCAGGTCGGCTGATGACCGGACCTGGAGGAACCGAGCGACGGCAGGTGGCCGCCGTTCTGCTGCTCGCGTTGGATCGCTACGTATTTGGACAGGTGCGCAACGGTCGCCGTGTTGCCTTCTGTCGGGAGGGGACTGGAGTGAGCAGCCGGAACGGTCGCTATCCTTCGAGGGAGGCCGCGGCGATGATGGGGGCGTTGAGGTGTTGGCTGGCTTGGGAGCCGGCGAAACTCGCAGACCCGAAGTCGAAGATTCCGCCGTCGGCGGCGACGAGGCGGTAACCGGTGCCGGCTTGGGTTGAGGTGATGCCGACGATGGGGGCGTTGAGGTGTTTCCCGCCGAGGGAGCCGTAGAAGGGGGCGTTGAAGCTGAACACCCCGCCGTCGGCGGCGACCAGCCAGTAGCCGCCGGTTTGGGCATCGACGGCGGCGGCGACGATGGGCCGGTTGAGTGGGTGGGCGTCCGCTGTGCCGTAGAGGGCGGCGTCGCCGAAGTTGAACGCTCCGCCGTCGGCGCTGAAGAGCCAGTAGCCGCTGTTGTCGGGGGTGAGCGCGGCGGCGACGATGGGGGAGGTGAGCGCGAACCCGGCTTCTGATCCCAAGGTGGGCGCGTCACCGAAACTGAAGACGCTGCCGTTCGCGCCGGCCAGCAGGTAGCCGCCGCCGTCGGGGGTGACGGCGACCGCGGCGACCGGTGAGGTGAGGCGGCGGGACGCGACCGAACCGTAGAAGTGGGCGTCGCCGTAGGTGAACACCCCGCCGTCGGCGGCGGCCAGGAAGTAGCCGCGCCCGTCGGGGGTGGCTGCTGCGGCGACGATGGACGAGTTGAGGGGTTGGCCGCCGGCGGAGCCGTCGAAGGCGGCGCTGCCATGGGCGAACACGCCGCCGTCTCGGGCGGCCAGCCAGTAGCCCTGGGTGGCCGGGAACACGTCGACCTCGGGCAACGGCGGCGAGTTCGGGGCCTGATCGCCGACCGAGAGGGAGCCGTCGGTGTCGCTGGCCGGGTCATAGGTCATCGACACCCCCCAGTAGAAGCGTCCGATCTCGCCGAGACACGCGGAGGGGAAGCTGACCGAGTACCCGGCGTTCGGGCCCGACGGCGTAAATCGGCCGACGGCGTTACAACTGTTGTTGGAGTAGAGGTAGCCGCTGCCGCTGGTTCCGCTGGTGAAGGCTTCTACCTGGGGCTGGAGGCTGCCGGCCAGGTTGGCGAGTGACACGAAGGCGATGGGTCCGTTGGTGGGCGACGGATTGTTGCCCGAGAACAGCATCCAGGTCGGCCCGGTCGAGGAACCCTCGATGTTTGACCCCGAGACGATCGACGCCCAACCGGGGTCGGTCAGCGGGTTGGACAGCACCGCGGTGGTCGCGCTGAAGGTGATGGTGGTGCCGGTGTCACGGGCCGACGCGGAGATCAGGTCGGCCTTGGGCTGGTTGACGGGCTGGCCGTTCTCGTTGATTTCGTCGCCTACCGGGTCGCTGATGGTGCTCGACGCGCTCGCGGCGTGCACACTGGCCGCCTTTACGGCGACCGGCGCGGCCGCCCAATGCCCCCACGGTTTCTTCTCCAGGCCGGCGATCCGGGTCTGAGCCGAGGTCGAAGAGGACCCAGCCGGGTTGGGGGTGGTCGCACTGCCCGATGCCGGCAACCCGGCCGCCACCAACAATGGAGCCGCCAACAAGCCGGCCACGGTTACCCGGTGCAGGGTCTTTCGCATGTCTTGTACGCCCCTTCGTGTGCACACCCCCGACCGGATGTGTCCCCGCTGAGACTGACACAACAACCACCAAAACAACTACCCGCGGTTCGGGCTTTGCGCTCTCCCACCACACTGAGCGGTCGGCGCACGGTCCGAGCGCCGAAGTTGTCGAGAGCGAGGGGCACCTTTTTGTGCTGTCAGGGTTGGTTTTGATGTACGGACCGCCGTAGCAGCTGCGTTTGGGGCAGTAGTCCATGGTGGTGATAGTCGCTTCGTAGCCGTCGGCACTGGTTTCCCGGTGTCGCCGTTGTTCAGGACGCGTAGCCGGTATCGAACAACCGTGAAACACTTCTCGCCAGCCTCGCCGTAGTCGCTGTTCTGGTAGAGCGGCCAAGGTGTCTACTGCGGTTGCGTCTGCGTATTTCGTGGTGGCCAGTTCGAGCCGACCGACCAGCGACTTCAGCTTGTCGATTCCGGGTTGGAGCGCCGGGGTTGCGGCCTGGAACGTGGAGGCCCGTCCCCGGTCGGTCTTGATGACCGCCCGTTCTCGTAACACGAGCACCGATCCCGCCGAGGGTCTATGGTCGACCTTCATGACTAGTCCGATGAGTTCAGGCGGGGAACAGACGGGCATCAGGGTACGAGCGAAGTTCTACCCGATCGCCTTCTGACTGTTCTTCTTCAAGACGAGGTTGTGCCTCGATGGGGGAGCGCCCGACACGAGGCCTTGGGGCGAGACCTTCATCCCAACTTCGCCAGGCCACCACTCAGTCCGCTGCTACGTGCCGTACCTGTATTTGCGTCATATGGGCGACTCCACCGTGGAGGTTGACGTTCCCCCCGGCCGGGTAGTTACTGTCCAGTGGCGGGCGCCTTGGTTGGTCTTCCTGAAGGGTAAATGGACCACTGTTGATGCCCCGCAGATCTGACCAGACGGTCATGGTCATGGCATCGCCCTCTACGTCGACGGTGGCTGCTCCGCCACCTGCCTCAGCTGCACGGCGCCAACTTGGCGACGTCCAGACGTGGCCGCACCGACCGCATCTCCAGTGCGGTGCCCGCTCTGCTTCCCCGGCGCGAGCCTGAGCCGCGTTCGCTGGGTCGAGGCCGCACTAGGAGACGAGCCAGTCAGCTACATCTTCGAGTTCGACGAGTTCCGCTGAGACTTCGGCCATCAGTTCGGGGGGCAGGCCGCTCATGGTGGAGCGCACCAGAGCGACCGAGGGCCCCGGGGTCCATTTGGTCCACGCCAGCTCGGCGACAGTGCCGCAACTGAGTCCGACGCACACCATGCGATCGGAAAGGACTCCGATGCGATGGTGCTGCTCGTACCACGAGCAGTCGGCTACGACCTCATGGCAGCGGTCCCGCCATTTGCTGATCCCCAACACGGCTGCCGGTTCGCTGACGCCCGACGAGGGGCAGATGCCAACCAGATGCCGCCCTTTCTCGTCGAGGTACGCCTCCATGGCTGCCACCGCGACGCCGCGGTCCGGCACGACGATGAGCGTGTGGCCGCCCGCAGCGAGCTGTCGTCCGACCTCGTAGGCAGCGTCGATGTAGACGTGCGGGGCTATCCCTGCGGCGGCGCCGACTCGTTGGATGTTTGTCGGGCCGATCACCGCCACCCGCAGGGCGGGACCGTCGTTCAACGGCCGGTGGCCGAGAGCCATAAGGCGGTATCTGCCGTGGGCAGCCGCAGGACCGACGGGCGAGTTGCATCGTGGAAGATGACCTGGGTAGCCGTGGCACCGAACGACTTCCTTGTCGGGGTCCACGCCTCATCGGTCGTCAGGTTCAGATCCCAAAGGGGGTGGTCTGCCCCCGCCAGGTCCAGTCGGAGTCGTTCGCCGGACGCGAGCTGCCGCCCGACCGGTCCCAGCGCCACACGGTGACACCCCGGCGGATGCACGTGGTTGCCGTCGCCCGGCCGTGCCGTCCGGACACGGCGGACGCCCTCGAGGAGGTTGGTCGAGCAACCGTCGGTGTCGACGACGCACAGCCGTGCGCACAGATCGACCGAAGGCGCATCGGCGGACATCCAAACATCGACCCATACGTCACCGAGGAGGACCACGGGATCGCGCAAGGCTCCGCTCGTGTAGACCAGCAGGGAGGGAGATTCCTCGGCGCCGCATTGGCATGCCGGCCCCATGGGCGACACTTCGGCCAGGCAGCATCCGTGGCCTCCCTGGCGAGCGGCCACCATCCACGGGTCGTAGGCCACCACGTCGGGGAGCTCATCTGCGGGCGCCGCGTCGTCGAGACGCCCGTCACCGAAACGGGTCGCCGCTCGCCCACCCGAGTGCAGGTACAGCGTCGTGGTCGCTTGGTCCGACGGCCACTCCTCCAGTTCGCGCCAGCCCTCCCCGCTGACCCAGACCCGAATGGGCGCGGTGAGCGACGGCGCCGGTTCGCCGTAGAAGATCTGGCGCCACCACTCGACGTGGAGGTCGACGATTTCGGGCCCTGCCGGGGGCGGGTGCGCTGGGGCGGCGTGGGGTTCGCCGGTCGGCGTCCAAGGCATGTGCCGCCACGGGCCGAGGACGAGTCGCTGCCCGGCCCGCGCCGTTGAGGTCGTTGCCTCCGCTCGCAGACCCTCGAAGTTGCGAATGGTGCCACCCACGAAATGGTCCCACCACCCCCCGACGTGCAAGGCGGGAACACCGATTTGCGAATAGAGGTTCTCGGCGTTCCATTCGTCCCAGAATCCGTCGTCGCGCGGGTGTCGACACCACTGCTCCAGCCACGGCGAATAGGTGTTGACGGCGCGGTCGAGTTCGCTGCCAGATTCGTAGGCGAACCAGGCATCTCTCGACGCCAGCTGCGAACGCAACGCTTGGAACGCCGAATGGTCGTTGGCCCGGCGGGCGCCGTCGAGCCCCATTTCCAGTGCCCATTCGACGGTGAAACCGGTCAGCGCCCCGCCCCGGTAGGCCCAACCTTCGTAGACCTGCGACCCGGTGAACGCGGGACAGATCCCCACCAAGGCGCGAGGGGCGCGGGCCGCAGCCAACAGTTGGATGAGGCCAGGGTAGGAAAACCCGTAGCTGATCACCCGGCCGTCGCACGCGTCGAGCCCCGCCGTCCAGTTGATTGCCGCGTGACCGTCGGCTGCCTCGTGTCGAAACGGGAAAAACTCCCCCTCCGACGACCAACGCCCGCGGACGTCCTGGACGACCACCACAAATCCCAACCGGGCGATCCAAGCGGGATGGACCATGGCGACGTCGCTGTCAGCTCCCGTCTTGCCGTAGGGCAGGCGAAGCAGCAGGGCGGGGTGCGGTCCGGCTTCGGTCGGCCGGTACACGTCGGCGCGCAGCGCTGCACCGTCCGGGGCCCGGCAGGTCAGGTCGCGCTCAACCTCCACGGAGCCGGCGAAGGAAGCGTCGTTCATTCAGCGGTCAACTGATCGTGCTGGGGACCGCCGAGGGGCGCCCGACGCCCCCGTCTTCGACGAGCTCTTCCCTGACGCTTTTGCGGGCCAGCACCCAGTAGAGGACGGCCGATACAAAGAAACCGGCCGGGATGCTTACGTCCGCACCGCTGAGGGCGTTTGAGATGGGACCGGCGTAGACGGTGGTGTCGATCATCAGCAACGACACCCCGATCCCCGCCGCCAGGGCTATGAATGCCCAGATGTTGTAGCCATTGTTGCGCCAGTAGACGCCGGTGCGCCGCTCGTGGAGTGCATGGGAGTCATAGCGGCCTCGGCGCATGCTGTAGTCCGTGACAAAGACCGCCCCCCACGGCGCCAGCCACACCATGACGAACAGCACCATGTCGGTGACGAACTTGTAAAAACTGGAGTTGAACAAGGCGATCGCGGTGACCGCCGCGCACAGCACCGTATCGATGGCTACTGCCTGTGTCCGAGTGATTTTGAGGCCGAGGGCCTGCAGGGTCACTCCGGAGGAGTAGAGGTCCAGGCCGTTGATGGCCACCAACTGAATGATGGCAAAGATCAGGTAGGGCGATACGAACCAGCCGGGGAATGCTGCGGGCAGGCCGCCGATGGGGTCGCTGCTGTCGGCGGAGATGGTCGCTACCGCAGCGCCCAGAATCATGAGCAGGGTCATGGGGATGGCGGCGCCCAGGGTCACTGCCCACAGGTGCGCTTTGCGAGACGTCTCCCGGGGCAGGTAGCGGGAGTAGTCCGGGGCGTTACTCATCCAGGAGATGCCCGATTCCGAGAACGCAACCGCCAAGCCCAGAATGACGATGGGGAAGCTGGCGCCCGATCCGTGGGACAAGTGCATCTTGCTCCCCGTGAGGGCGGTCAGGATAATGAAAAAGACCAGGCAGGGCAGTAGCAACACTTTCATGCTCTTGATGATCATGGCGTGCCCGAGTCGGGGTAATACGAACTGCAGGATGCCGACGCCGACGATGGTGGCGAGTTTGACGCCGGTTGACTCCGCTAGGCCCGCTCGATGCAAAAGCGCTAGTCCGGCCAAGACCGCGAGGTACAGCCCGGTGATCTCGAAGGTCACTTGGGACACCCAGTTGAAAAGAGCGACGACCCGACCCCCTCGAAGACCAAAGGGGGCGCGGCTGATGGTGAACGCGGTGGTCCCGGCGGCGTTGCCGGCCAGGCTGGCCCACGCCGCGGTCAACCACGACACGTTGGCAATGATGATGACCACGACGCACTGCACGAAGTCCAGGCCAACCGAGTAGATCAGCGCGCCGAAGGCGACGGTCTCCACATTGATCAAGCCGCCGGCCCACATCCACATCAGATCGGCTGGGCGACCTCGCCGGTCGGCGTCGGGGATGATCTCAATCCCATAGCGTTCGCCCGTGACCTTGTGACTCAGCTCATGCGCCGCGTCGGTCGTCTCGGTGTCTTGGGTGGTATCTCGGACCATCTTTCAACCTCCACTCGGTCAACCCAGGGCATGCCCCAGCACAGCGGACTCCAGCACAGCGGATTCCGGCGCCAAATCGTTTTGGCAAACATAAGATAGCCATGTGTCGGGTCGATGACCGCAGTACGTCGCGCGTGTTACCAAACGGCCGTTGCCACTAGATTGGCGTGCCGATGCCCAAAACCCCCGCGGCCGACGGGCCCCGTAGCCGGCCAGCGGGCATCCGAGATGTGGCAGCCGCCGCTGGCGTCTCTCCGACGACGGTGTCCCACGCGCTCAACGGTCTCGGTCGCCTCAGCGAGCAGACCCGCAACCATGTACTGGAAGTGGCAACTCGGCTCGGTTATCGCGCCAACCCGAGCGCCCGCAACATGCGATCGAGCTCGAGCGGCATCATCGCCGTCATAAATCAGCTCAGCGAGGACGCAGCGTGGGGGGCGGCCGATCTGGAGTACATCATGCGGCTCAACCAGGCGGTCTGCGCCGCGGCGTGGGCCAGCGACTCGTACCCGACCCTCCTACCGGCCGGGGCCGACGCTCGTACGCTGGCCCGTATGCCGCTCGACGGCGCCATCCTGGTCGACCCCCTGCTCGGGGATCCCACCCTCGAAGGACTCGATTCGCTCAAAATACCCACCGTCACCGTCGGCCGTGACGATCGAGGCCAACCGGGGCGTGCCTGGTGGGTGGACAACGACATCCGGTCGTCGACCCTCGATGCGCTCGAACATCTCGCCCGAGGTGGCGCGGAGCGGATTATGTTGCTCGCCGCGGATACGGGTCAGTCCTATATGTCGGACGCGGTCGACAGCTATGTCGAGTGGTGCGAGCGCCAAGGGAGGCGCCGTCGCCTGGTTCAGCTTTCCGCTCCGTTCCAAGCCGACGAATGCTTTCGGGCGGTGAGCCGAGCGTGCAGCGCTCGTTGGCCCATCGATGCGCTCTACATCGTGGCTGAGGCCTTCGTACGCCCCTCGGTCGACGCCGTGTTCGCTGCCGGCCGGTCCATTCCCGGAGGGGTTCAAGTGGCGGTGGCCTCGGACAGCGCGGTAGCACGCTCGACCCGCCCGGCGCTCACCGCGCTCGACCTCGACCCGGAGTCGATCGGCGCCACGGCGGTCGATCTGTTGCTCCAACGGAGGTCAGGGGCCGTCGGACCCCAGACCGTCACCGTGGCAGCCACGTTGGTCATTCGCGAGTCGACCCTCGAGTCCCCGACACGACTGGCGCTGCCCCGGTGAGCCAAGCTCAGGACACCACGGCCTCCACGATCCGGTAGTCCCGTGCGTCGATCAGTCCTCGATTGCCAATCCGCAGCTCGGGGATGGCGCTGACGGCCAGCATGGCCAGCATGGTGGTCGGTTGCTCGAGCACGCAGCCAAGTTCGCGAATAGCCTTGACGACGTGGCGCAGTTCGTCCGCCATGTGCTCCACCGATGCCTCCGACACCAGGCCGGCGATAGGCAGGCTGAGCTGGGCTAGGACTTCTCCGTCGCGCACTACGGCCATCCCGCCTCCCATCGAGCCCACCACACGCACCGCGGCCATCATGTCGGCATCGTTCATGCCCACCACCAGGAGGTGGTGCGTGTCGCGAGCGGTCGACTGTGCGATCGCTCCGCCTGCGAGCGCTAAGCCGTGGACAAAGCCGAGGGCCACCTGCTTCGGCCCGCCGTAGCGGTTTACCAGCGCCACTTTGGCCAGATCGAGGTCGATCGATGCAGGAACCTGACCATCATCGACAAACGTCTCGACGAGCAGGTGTTCGGTCGGGACGACTCTGTCGACCATGCCGATGGCTCTCACCGTGACCCGGGGACCAGGGGCCGAGATGCGAAAATCGGCGACCGACAAGTCCTGCGGGATGACCACGGATTGGCGGGCCGCAGGCGGGTAGGCGTAGCGGCTGGGATCCGATTCTTCGTCGCCGGCCATCGCCACGTCCGCCCCATCCGCCAATACCCGGTGCGGTCGCAGGTCGTGGAGATCCTCGACGAACAGGATGTCCGCGAACCGTCCCGGGGCGATCGACCCGATGTCGTGGCGAAGCCCGAGATACTCGGCGGGGGCCAGTGTCGCCGCTTGGATGGCGGTGAGGGGATCTACCCCGTGGGCCACGGCCACCCGCACCGCGTTGTCGAGGTGGCCCTCCTCGAGAAGGAAGTCCGGGGCCACGTCGTCGGTGATGAACATGACATGGCGGGTGTCGACCTCGCTCGACGCCAGCAGCGGGGCGAGGGCGGCCATGTCGTGGAAGGCTGATCCTTCCCGAAACTGAACCCACATGCCGGCTCGGAGCTTGGCCACGGCGTCGGTGGGGTTCAAGCTTTCGTGGCACGAGTCAACGCCGCACGCCGCGTACGCCTGGAGGCGGTGGTCGTTCCACCCCGACAGGCTCCAGTGGCCGGTGGCCACCATGCCCCGCTGCAGCGCGGCGGCGATCACGGCGTGCAGGTCGGGATCGCCGTCGAGCACGGCTTGCATGTTCATGACCTCGCCCAGTCCGGCCACGCCCGCCTCGTCGAGCAGCGATTCCACGTCGTGCGGAGTGAGGCGTGCTCCCGAGTCCTCCAGCGCCGGTAGCGGCGGCACGCACGAAGGCACGGCGAGCAACACCTTCAAGGGCAGGCCGCTCGACTCTTTGAGCATCCAACGGATGCCATCGGCCCCGAGGACGTTCGCCGTGTCGTGGTTTTCGATGAGCACGGTCGTGGTGCCCGCCCGCAGCACCGCCTTGGCGAAAGGCCGGACCGTCACGAGCGTCGACTCGACGTGGACGTGGGCGTCCACAAGCCCTGGAACCAAATATGCGCCCGCGGCGTCCAGCACCTCGGTGTCCGGGCCTAGGGTGCCGGCCACGTCCCCCACGCAGGCCACGCGGCCGTTGGAGATCGCCACGTCGGCAGAGAGGATCTCTCTGGTGTGCACGTTGACCAGCCGCCCCCCCCGCACGATGCGGTCGGCGAAACGGCGACCCATACACACCTCGGTCAGCACGCGCCCAACCTGCCACAACGGCTGGCGACCGGTGAAGCGGATTTGCCGTGCAGCGGCCATGTGCCGTCCTCTCTGCAAAAAGGTTTTGGCATCATAGCGCCGGTTTGCGATGTGGTGTAGGGAGCCGGGTCTGCCACTGTCCCATCCTCGCAAACGTGGTGGTCCAAGGACCCGTTCAAGTCCGGGTGTCGAAAAGGGGGAAGGGGCGCCCCGGCGACGCTGGCGACGTGACACATGGAAGAAGGAGGTCGCCCGCTCCGGGTGACCTTCACCTATCTCCAACCAGCGTCCCCAATAGTGGCCCGGCATGGGCCTGCGGTGCTCCATCCCGATTCACGGGCCGCTGTGCGGGACATGACCTTGGTAGCCGGGACGCTGGGCACGGAGGGATCTGGCCCGCAATGGCCACGCTGGCCCCGCCCGTGGGATGCCAGTCACCTCCCACATCCCATACGAGCCGTCCTTCTCGACTGGACCGAGACTGGCGATCGGCGCGTTTTGGGGTCGCTCTCGTCCCATCGCACCTGGTCGGCTGCTCAAAACAAGGAGTTCAAGCGATGACTGTCAAGGTTGTACGCCGTCATCTACGAGGAACGTCCTATCCGCTTCCGTCCGTTCCCCGGAACCGCCGCCTTCAGGTGGCCCTGACCACGGCGGCCCTCATCGTTGTCGTGTCGGCTTGCGGGTCGTCTACGAAAGTCGGTTCGGGTCCGGGGACCTCGGCCGCAAGCAGCACGGCGGTAGCTGCCAGCTCCCCGTCCATCGGCGCTAGCGCACCCGCGAGCACCTCGAAGTCCGACGCAGGGGGAGGCCAACCGAACGTCTGCTCACTCCTGACTGCCGCCCAGGCCTCGTCGATCGTCGGGGTGACCTTCATCGCCGCCACGCCAAAGTTCCGTGGGAAATTTTGCACGTACGCCGGTCCGACGGTTCCGATGAACGTGACGCTCATGGTCAACTCAGGCGGTACCGCACCATGGACGGAGGAGCTTGCCACTCTGACACAGGACGGTGGTGACACGCCGGTGGCGCTGAGCGGGCTCGGCGACCGGGCCGCAGAAACGACCGGTTCGCTCGCCACTCAGTCCGGTAGCTGGATCATCCAGGTCGATGCAGCAGACGAAAGCTCGGTCAATGGAGGAAACATTGGTGGAGATTTCACCAAATCGATCGCGGTCGCTCATGCGATCCTCGCCGCCCAGCACTAATAGCGACGGTGTCGATACCACAGGTGGAGCCGGACACGTCCGTCAGGGGGTGTTCGGGCCTGTGAACTGCGGAAATCCTGTGCCCGGGCAGTCGTCATGAGGTGCCGTAGGTGAGGGGCTTTTCATCCGCTGGCGCGGTTGCCGAGGTGGCGCCCGATGCAATGGTGGCGTTCGATGTAGCGGTGGCGTTCGAAGTAGCGGTGGCGTTCGATGTCGTCCATCCGCCCCATGTCGATGATCGGCTCAGCGCAGTTGGTGTCGATCGAGGTGACCAGACGTCCGCCAGCGTGGGCTGGCGCCGGTCGACGGTGTTTGCGCTCGGCGCGCTCGCCGCAGGATGCTGAACGCCCGGCGAGGCGACGCCGTGCGCGACCAGGTCCGCTCCGGGGAGCGCAGCGCGAGCGGCGCTTGACCTGACGCCCCCCGCCGGGCTCCCTCCGGAGGCGCCATCGTGGATCCCGGCACTGCTCTGCGGGCCGCCCGCCGTGCGGGATTTGGCCATCCCCGAACTTCGCGGTCCCGCCCTGCGGGCAGCTGCCCCCACGGGCCGGGTGTCGGCGGGGTCGGCTCCGGCGCTCGTGTCGGCGGGCACCGACGCCTTTCCCGTTGTCGTCGTCGCCTGAGCGCTTTGTCGTTCGGATACGGGAGCGGCTAGCACGCTGCGCTCAGCCACGCCGGCGGTCACTGACGCCACTCCCTGCCAGGTCACGACGGTAGCCAGAACGGTTGTTGCTGCCCACCCGAGCGCACCCCAGCTGCGCCGCTGCATACGCCCATCTTGGTGTCTGAGTGGCCTCGATCGGCTTAAGAGGGCCCTAAATCTTGCCTGCACTCCGCGGCGAAAAGACCCAGCAAATCCCCAGCGTTCTGGAAGTGCGCACGCAGAATGCCGCCGCAGTGTGGGGTCAAGTGATCCAACCAGCGAGGTAATCATGGGACAGCTCCAAGGCTGCGGAAAGCAGACCAACAAGGGGATGCGGGCGCTGCATTCGTTGGTGCCCATCACCGTGGCCGTCGCCCTGACCGCCACGGCTTGCGGTTCGGCTGCGACCGCTTCCACCAACGCCAAGGCGACGGCGACCACCGCAAGCCCGGCGACGACCGCCAAGAAGCCGAGTGGCGCGACGCCCTCCGGTAGTGGCGGTGGCGGTGGCAGCGCTCCTTCGGGCAGCCGGCCGAGTGGCAGCCCGCCCAGTGGCACCGGCGGCAGCGGTGGCGCCTCGAGCGGCGGTGGCCCCGGCGCCGGCGGCGCGTCGAGCACCGCGGTGACCGGCACCGGCTCCTACACGCTCGCCGGCGGGACGGCCACCAAGTCGGCGGCCACCATCACCGCTGCGTCCACCAACGAATCCGGTGTCGTGGTGAAAAGCGCCGGCAAACTGACCTTGAGCGATGTCACGGTGTCGACCACCGGCGCCAGCTCGTCATCCGACGACAGCAGCTTTTACGGCCTCGACTCCGGGGTGCTGGCCTTCACCGGTTCGTCCGTCAACGAGACCGGAGGGTCGGTGACCACCACCGGCAACGGTGCCAACGCCGTCTTCGCTTACGGCTCGGGCGCCACCGTCACCATCTCGGGCACCAAGATCACCGCCACCGGGCAGTACTCCCACGGGATCATGGCCAGCGGCGGTGGCACCGTTGCCGCCAGCAACCTCGATATCAGCACCGCAGGTGGTAGCAGCGCGGCGGTGGCCACCGACCGGGGTGGGGGCACGATCACCGTAAACGGCGGGACCTACAAAACGACCGGCAGCACGTCGCCCGGCCTGTACTCGACCGGCACCATCACGGCGAGCGGAGCGACCTTTGACGCCACCGGGTCCGAGGCCGCGGTCGTGGAAGGTTCCAACTCGATCACCGTGACCGACAGTTCGCTCACCGGAAGCATCAGTCGGGGCGTGATGATCTATCAGAGCTTCTCCGGTGACGCCCAAGGCGAACAGGGGCGCTTCACCGGGACGGGAGGCTCGCTCACCGCGCTGTCGGGACCGCTGTTCTACGTGACCAACACCAGCGCCATGATCAAACTCAGCGGGGTGAAGCTGTCCGCTTCCTCGGGGATCGTGCTCAACGCGGCAGCCGGCAACTGGGGAACGTCGGGATCGAACGGCGGCAACGTCACCCTTGATGCGGCCGGCCAAACGTTGCCCGGAAACGTTACCGTTGACAAACTCAGCACCGCAGTGCTCAACCTCACCGACGGTTCCAGTCTCACCGGAGCTATCGACACCGCCAACACGGCCAAGAGCGTCACGCTCAGCCTCGACAAGACGAGCAAATGGACGGTCACCGCCAACTCCTACCTCACCGTTGTCGACGACAGCGCTGCGATATCGGGAACCACGATCTCCAACATCATCGGCAACGGCCACACCGTGTACTACAGCGAGAGCGCGAACCCATCACTGGGTGGAAAGACCTACACCCTGGCCGGCGGCGGCACGCTGACGCCGGCCTCGCAGGCCTAAAACCACTCAAGAGCTTTCGAGGTGAACGCTTTGATCTCCTCGCCGGTCGCGTGCCGAGGTTGTCCCGAGCGCCAGGAGGCTTTGTCTCGCAAGCAGACCGTGAGTTCACGAGCCGAGCCCCATGAGCACCGAATGAGGGTCACCGTCCCCGGCTGTTGCCAGCTCGCGTGGAGCTCATGGGCGAGCTGACGGTACTCGTCGCCCTCACGGAGGGTTTCAGCCGCCGCGGACAGCCGCACCGTGTCCGATCGCCGCTGGTCCTCGTCGGGCAGCGAGCAGCGCAAGCGGAGGTGTTCGTCGCCCGCAGCGTTCTCCGCGTAGCGGGTGTTGGTCACCTCGCCCACGATGATCGCCGAGGTGAAGTCGTAGGGGTGGTCGTGGATAGGCGGGCCCCGGCGCCCGCGCTCGCCGTTTTAGAGTCCGGGCGCTCGTTCATCGAAGGCAAGCTCCGTGCCAAGCTGCCCGCGGGTAAGGGCTACAGCCTCAGTCTCAACCTGTGGACGCTCGACGCCATGCCAGCATCGACCTACCGAGACCTGGCCGAATGGACCTTTGAAGTGTCCGGCGATCCCCTGGACATCTGACGGGCCATCGTCCAGCAATACTCAGGCGGTGACAACGGTTATCTCGAGCTACCAGTCGGGCAGCGCTGGCGAGTCCGGCGTCCTTGCTCGACGGCGAGGGTCCAGCGCTCACTCGCGCGTACGGCCGTAGTTGTCATTGACAGCTCCGTCGAACCGATCCGGCGCTTCCGAGGTCCTGGGCTTTGTGTGAGCGATGCTGCTCGCTGGCCAGCATGCTGGAGTAATGCAGCTCTGCCCTTCGTTCCCGGTTTCGAATCGTCGCCTGCGTCTCCGCCCGCTGGAGCATGCCGACGCTGACGCGGTCGTCGCCTACCGCTGTCTTCCTGAGGTGTGCCGCTACGTCCCGTTCGAGCCGATGGACGGGAGACCGTCGTTCGCGACATTGGGGGGCGGTGGGCGACGCAGCAGATCACAACGGAGGGCGATTTACTGATCCTCGGCGTCGAACTGGCATCGGCGGGCCACGTCATCGGTGATCTGATGCTGCGGTTCCAAAGCGCCGAGCACCGCCGGGGTGAGGTCGGCTGGGTGCTCCACCCGGACCATTCGGGGCAGGGCTACGCCACCGAGGCCGTGCACGCCCTCCTGCACTTGTCGTTCGATCAGCTCGGGTTGCGACGTGAAGCCCACCTGATGGCCAACGAGTGGTTCAAGGGCGGATGGAGCGACGAGGTCGACTTTGCCCTCCTGGAGGACGAGTGGGGAGCGCAGCACAAGGCAGGCGGTCCGTCCTGGTGTGGTCTGCAAGCCGGCGAGTGAACGCGCCACGTCGAACGGGACGCATACCGCTCGCGACCTCTGGCCTGGACCAAAGGCCAGCCGATCGC
>Ga0182030_10008625_pt1 | contig 21057 bp, 18 predicted proteins | sample 812S3MmetaG_FD_121299 | JGI IMG/M metagenome (GOLD analysis project Ga0182030, IMG submission 121299) | Permafrost microbial communities from Stordalen Mire, Sweden - 812S3M metaG (Illumina Assembly) | ecosystem: Environmental > Terrestrial > Soil > Wetlands > Permafrost | place: Sweden...
CCGACGAGGAAGACGAAATCCGCCTTCCCGATCTCCAGATCGATGTCGTCCAGTGCGCGCGTACCGTTTGGATAGGTCAGCGTTACACCGCGAAGTTCGATCACGTGCTATCCACCTCGCACCATAAAGGATGCTCGCCGCCGCTCGCTGCTTTACGTTTGGGCTGCGCCCAACGGAAGAGGAGTTTTTCCGAACGTCAATCCTACATACCTGCGAAGAATGAACTTCGACCTCAGCGACGAGCAAAAAGCGATTCAAGCGCTGTGCCGTGACTTCGCGCGCGAGGTCGTCGCGCCCGCTGCGGAAGAGCTCGATCGCGAAGCGCGTTTCCCCTACGAGATCGTTGCGAAGATGGCGGAGCTCGGCTTGATGGGGCTGCCGTTCCCCGAGGCCTACGGCGGCGCCGGAGCCGACACCGTCAGCTACGCCTTAGCTGTGATGGAGCTGGCACGCGCGGATGCGTCGGTCGCGATCACGCTGGCCGCGCACGTCTCCCTGGGCGCGTCACCGTTCTATCTGTTCGGTACGGAGGAGCAGAAGCAGCGCTATCTCGTGCCGCTCGCGCGCGGCGAAAAGCTGTGGGGCTTCGGTCTGACCGAACCCAACGCAGGCTCCGATGCCGGCGCCACGCAGACGCGGGCGGAACTGCGCGACGGCGCCTGGATCATCAACGGGACCAAGGCGTTCATCACCAATTCCGGGACCGACGTCACCGGCGGCACGACGATCACCGCGGTCACGGGCGTCGACGAGCGTGGCCGCAGCGAGATCTCCAATCTGATCGTGCCCCAGGAGACGCCCGGCTTCACCCGCTCCAAAACATACCGCAAGATGGGCTGGCGCGCGTCGGACACGCGCGAGCTTTCGTTCGCCGATGCGAGCGTGCCCGAGGCGAACCTACTGGGCACGCGCGGCCAAGGGCTCAAGCAATTCCTGAAGATCCTCGATGGCGGCCGCATCTCGGTCGCCGCGCTCTCGGTCGGTCTAGCGATGGGTGCGTTCGACGAGGCGTTCAAGTATGCGCAAGAGCGGCGCCAGTTCGGCCAAGCGATTTCGAAATTTCAAGCGATCCAGTTCAAGCTGGCCGACATGCGCATGGAGATCGAGCATGCCAAGCTGATGATTCTCAAAGCCGCGTGGGAGAAGGACGAAGGCCGCGATTTTGCCCTCAACGCGAGCCTCGCGAAGCTCTACTCGGGTGAGCTCTCGCGGCGGGTCGTCAACGAAGCCGTCCAGATCCATGGCGGCTATGGTTTCATGGATGAGTATCCGGTCTCGCGGATGTATCGCGATCAGAAGATCAACGAGATCGGCGAAGGAACGAACGAGGTCCAGCGACTCGTGATCGCGCGCTTAATGGGATTGTGATAACTATGCGACTCTTATTCGGCTTCATGCTCGGCCTAACGCTAGCGCTTTCCGGTGCGCCGGCGAACGCCCAGTTGCCTACCGACGCAACGGCCCCGGCATTCACGGCGCAAGTCGCGCAGGGCGGTACCATTTCATCGTTCACGCTTGCCACGGCGCTCGCGCACGGGCCGATCGTGCTGTACTTCTTCCCGAAGTCGTTCACCAGCGGCTGCACGGCGGAAGCGCACGATTTTGCCGATCACATCGCCGAGTACAAAGCGCTCGGCGCGACGGTCGTCGGCGTCTCCGGCGACTCGATCGAGACGCAGGTGAAGTTCTCGACGCAAGAGTGCCGCTCGAAGTTCCTCGTCGCGGCCGATCCGGGCTTGAAGATTGCGGGCGCATACGATTCGAAAGTGCTCGGGCTCTACGCCAACCGCACGTCGTACGTCATCGCACCCAACGGTAAGATCGCGTATGCGTACACCAGCCTCGATCCCGACAAACACGTCGCCAACACGCTCGCCGCCCTGCGCAAACTAAAAACCGCAACCCCCTAGCCCCCATGGCAGTTAGGCGGCACTCGTAATCAGGTCGATGCGGGCGGCGCCCGTGCGTTCGGCGGCGGCGGCGAGGGCGGGGCTGGCTGTGAATAGGATCGTTTGTGCATCGAATGCGTTGTGCGCAATGATCGGGATACAGCGCTCGATGCGCGTGTCGTCCCAGTAGGCGAACGGATCGTCGAGCAGCAGCGGCGGCAGTTCGAGGCCTTCGGCAAACATGCGCGCCATCGCGATGCGAATGATCAGGTAGACCTGATCGCGCGTACCGGCCGAAAGCACGTCGAGATCGACGATCGCGCCCGTTTCGGGAACGCGCGCTTTCACGATGAACGTCGCCGGATCGACGCGGATCTCGCTGTAGCGTCCGCCGGTGACTTTGTGCAGCGCCTCGGAAGCATAGGTCTCGAGCCGGCGCGCAAAGGCTTGGTGCGCCTCGTGCGTTAAGCGCGAAACCGTTGTGGCCGCGAGGCTCAGCGCGCGATCGAACGTTTCTATGCGCGCGATCTCGGCGCGCATACGCTCGACGTCTTCTTCGATCGGCGCGAGTTCGGGAATCGCGCTCTCGCCGAGCTTCAGTTCGACCGTCAGCGTCGCGGTCGCGAGTTCGGCATCCCGCATCAAGCGATCGAGTTCGGCGACCCTGGCATGCACTTCGTCGCGCAGCGCCCGGCCGTACGTGTCGGCCGGCGCGATGCCGGCGGCTGCTAACGCATCGCGCTCGGTGACCAGCGCGAACTCATCGTCGTCGCGCAGGATCTCGCTGCGCTGCAGCGCGAGCATTGCCATCCCGTTGTCGACGCCGTCGCGCTTGCGCCGGCGCTGCGCGCGTTCGTCGGCGATCGCGCAGCGTTCCTGGCGCGTGCCGGTGGTGTCGGGGACAATGGCTTCCGCCAAGTCGTCGAAGACGCCGGCCGCGCGCCACTCCGCATCGCGCAGTTCGGTCGCGCGCGTCGTAGCGCGTTCGGCGTTCGTCAGCATGCGCAGCAATTCGGCCAATCGTTCGCGCCGGTGCGCGAGATCGTCGATGCTCGATACGCCGAGCCGGTCGAGAACGCCGGCCACCGTCGTACTGGCGTTGCGCTCGGCCGTGAGCGATTCGTCGGCGACGCGTTGCTTCTTCGCGGCGGCGCGGGCGTTGCGTATGCGCTCGCGGCTGCGCCAGCCGACGACGGCGAACGCGACTGCCGCGACGGCGGCGAAAACTTCGGTGAACGACCACCAGTGCGCGATCGCCATCGCGATCGCAAGCACGAGAAAAACGCCGGCGACCGTGAGCGCGACGCCCGCGAGCGTGCGTCCGCCGCTGCCCTCACGCCGCGCCGCAGCGGCCTCGTTGGCAGCTGCGGCCGCCGCCGTGTGTGCCTCGGTGGCTTGTTCCGCCGCCGCGCGCAAGGCTTGGAATTCCAACTCGTCGATCGTACCGGCATCGGCGCGGCGCGCGGCGAGTTCGCTGCGTTCGACGATCGAGAGTTGCGCGGTTTCGGCATCCGATTCGGCGGCAACGGCAGCGCCTTCAGCGGCGCGCCAAGCATAAAACGCGGCATCGAGTTCGCCGATGAATTCGGCCGGAAAGTCGGCCACGTCGTCGTAGCGCGCGCGCTCCGCCTGCAGTGCTGCCAAGTCGTCGCGATAGACGCGTAACTGTTCCAGCCGCGCGCGCAGTTCCGCAGCCTGCAGGGCCTTGAGCTCGCGCTCCGCGCCCGCGCGCCGTTCGGTCAGCCGGTCGCGATCGCCGACGGTATCGGCACGGCGCTCGCGGAGTTGTGCCAGCGCATCGCGCCGGTTGCGCGCGGCATCGGCCTCGGCCGCGCGCCTGGCAAGCGTCTCACGCAGGCCCTTGAGCGGGTTGTTGACCGTCGAGCGCGGCGTGCCGACGTGCGCTTTGCGCGCATCTTCAAGCCGCTTGACCGCGCCGAGCGCCGCGTCTTCTTTGGGGCCGCCGTCGAGTGCGCGCGCGAGTGCCGTCGCGATCGATACGTTGCGTTCGGGATCGATTCCGACGCTCTGCTGCAGCACGCACGACGCGTTGATGAACGCATCGTAGGGAATTTGCAGGTGCACGTCGCCCGGTGAGATCGTGCGGCCGAGCGCGGCGTCGGCCGCTACGTCGTTGCCGTCGCGATCGTAGATGTGCACGCCCTTCGCGTCGCGCGTGTAATCGCGCCGCACCTCGAACGCACGCCCGTCGGCGAGCTCGTAGAAAAGCGTGGTGGCATAGGCGCTGCCGTCCCACGGTCGCCACGCATCTTTGCGGCGTCCGCTGCCGTAGAGCGATGCGACGATCGCGGCGGCGACGGTCGATTTGCCGGCTTCGTTCGGACCGTAGATCACGTTGAGGCCGTCGGCAAAGGCAAACGTACGGCCGCTCAAACGGCCGAATCCCGCCACCGTCAAACGGCGCAGCTTCACGGTGCGATCTCCACGCCGTCGAACGCGGCCACCACCAGCGAGAGCGCGCGGCGCGCGTCTTCGTCGCCGCCGTCGGCGGCAGCGAGCAGTTCCGCCACCGCCCGGCCGCGCACGTTGGATTCGTGTGCGATCGCGGCGTAGTCGGCGATGACGGTGTGGTCGAGCAGGTCGAGCGCGCCGAGGTTGCCGCCGCAGCGATCGGCCAACAGTTCCCGGTCGACGCGCGTCCCGTGTTGCACCGCACCGCGCAGGGTCGCGCGCACGTAGTCGTTCTTCCCGAGACCGTCGAGCGCGCGCTCGCAGGCGGCGATGACGGTGCCTTCATCCGGCGCGTCGTCGATCGAAATGGCAATGTCGTGCAAATGCGTGCGGGCGATCGGCACGCTCTCGATGCCGATCGAGGAATCGTCGTGCACGCTGACGACGAGCGCGCCGTGCTCGCCACGTTCGCCGAACTTGATCGGCTCGGGCGAGCCAGGATAGGCGAACACCGGCCCTTGCGCGTCGCTGACGATCGAGCCGCCGTGATAGTGCCCGGTTAGCGTTAGCGTTGCGCCCGCGGCGCGAATCTCGGCGGCCGTGAACGGGGCCGTCGCGCGTTTGCCGGGCGGGCAGCGCTCTTCGTCGCTACCGTGCACGAGCGCGATGCGCGTGCCGCTGCGGTCGAACGAGGCGCCCGCGAACGGGCGGCCCGGTTCGGCCGGGGTGTGTCCGTAACCATAGAGCGTGATCCCGGCCGCGAGCGGTACGGCCGTCCACGACGCGTCGGCAAACACGCGTACGTTCGGCGGCAGATCGTCGCGCGCGTACAGCGAACGTGCCGCGAACGGGTCGTGATTGCCCGGCGCGATGAACACCGGTTTGCCGAAACGCGCGAACGCGGCGAACAGAAAACGCGCGGTCGCCGGACCGGCGCGTTCGCTTTCGTAGAGGTCGCCGCCGATCGTGAGAATGTCGGCGTTGCGTTCGAGCGCGAGGTCGACGATGCGCTCGAATGCGTCGGCGAGGGCGGCGCGGCGGGCACTGCCGCCGCGCACGTCCGGGAAGACCGTTTCCAAATGCACGTCCGCGGCGTGAACGATCGTCGTCGCCATCGCGGACTACTTCGCGTTAGGTAGTGGTGAGATACTTCCCGTACCAGGCGATCATCTTCGCGTAGGCATCGGTGGCGTCGGCCGCGTTGTAGCTGCCGCGCGTGTCGTCGAGGAATCCGTGCTTGCCGTCGGGGTAGGTCGTCACGTCGTGCGGACCCGCGAGCTTCGCGTATGCAGCCTGCACGTCGGGCGCTGCGATGCCCGCGTCCAGGCCGGCGTAGAAGCCGATCACGGGCGTCGTGACCTTGGTCGCCCAATCGAACGCGCCGTCCGGCGGCGGTTCGGTCGCCTTTCGATCCGCGCGTACATAGCCGTAGAGCACCGACGCCGCGTCGTAGTCTTTGTTGCCGACCAAAGCCTGCAGCACGATGCCGCCGCCCATGCAGTTGCCATACAGGCCGACTTTGCCGCGCGGGGCCTGCGTGCGGATCCACGCTTTGCCGGCCAGCAAGTCGCCGTTCATCTTGTTGCCGGCGTACAGTGCTGCGACGCCCGGGGCCATGAGGCTGAGGTCGGTCACGCCGTCGCCGCTGGGCGGGTTCGAGCGATCGAAGATGCCGGGTGCGATCGCGATGTAACCGAGTTTTGCAAACCGGCGCGCGAGATCGCGATACTGCGCATCGACGCCCCAGATATGTGCGCAGAGCACGATGCCGGGCGTGGTCGCCGTGACCTTCTTCGGCATCGCGATGTACGCGCTGATCGTCGCGTCGGGACGCGTGAGCGTTCCGTGCTGCGTCGTGATGGCCGGATCGTTCTCCGGCACGATCGGCGGATGGGGATGCCCGAAGTCCGCGCTCTGGGCGTCGGCGGGAACGGCGTTCGCGGCCGCGATCAGCGCCGCCGATCCGCCCATGAATGTGCTTCGGTCAATCGTTGCCATGAGAATCTCCTAGTGGATCGATGCGGAGTTGCGTTGCCGTTCTAGAACGAGACCGTCGCGGCACGCGTCAGCGTGACGTTGTTCGAAATCGTCGGTGCGACGGATAAATAAAACGTGACCAGCTGTTGGAGGTAGGTCGTCGGCGCCGGCATGGTATCGATCGGCACGACAACCTTGTAGCCGCGTTGCGCCGCGTCGCTGGCGGTGTTGAGTACCGCGCCTTGAGCGACCATGCCGGTAACGATCACGGTCGTGATGCCCTTGCCCTTGAGGATCTTGTCGAGGTCGGTGTTGATGAACTTGTCGGCGGTCGAAGCAACGAATGGTTCTCCGCCGAGCGGCGCGACTTCCGGCAAGATATCGGTCAGTTGCGCTCCCGGGAACGCCGAGTACACCACGAACACGCCCTTCGCACGCGCCGTCGCGAGCAGCGACTTCACGATCGGCAGCGACGCGACGCAGCGCGGCTGCGGCGAGCAGTTTTGCCGCAGGAAGTCGAGCACGAGGAGAGCCGTGGTCTTGGCATCGAGCGCCGCCGCTTTCACGGCCGGCGGCGGCGGGATCGTGACGTTGGTCCAATCATCGACGATCGTCTGCGCGCCGGCGGAGCCGGCTGGTCCGAGCACCCCCGCCGAAAGCACGGTCAGGGCGAGAATGCAGGCGAGGATGCGGGAGCGGACGATCGTTCTCAACGGGAGCTCCTAGCGGTAGAGTTGCCCGCACGCGACGGGGCGTGAGCCGGGCGTGTTGTTGCTGTAAACGACGACGACGTAGTTGCCGGAGAGGAGGCGGTCCCCGGTCATCGGCACGCTTCCGCGCGACATCCCGTGGACCATGTCGGCACTGCGCGTGACGATCCCGGGCTGGACGTTATCGCACGATTTGCCGCGCTGGATCGCAACGGTTTGCGTGCGACCGGGCATGGTGCCCTCGAGCGCCGTGACCATCCGGGTTTGGACGCCGTTACGGAAGAGGGTGACGAACCCGTTCTGCCCCGAGTTGTTGATGGATTCGACGCCGCGTTGGAGGCCGGCGCCCAACGGGACGCCGCCTTGAGCGAAGGCCGGCGCGCTAGAAAGCAGCAGCGCGGCCGCAGCCAAAGAGAAAATCATTTTCATGAAGCGCCTATCCCCTTGCAGAGCGATTACGAACCCTCCTTCGGCGCCCGGCGGAGGGGAGCCGGCTAGCGGCGAGCGTTCGGGACCGGGACGACGATGACGGTCGAGCGTTCCGACTGTAGCCCGGCGGTGATGGCCGCCTGCAGCTTCGCGGGGTCGTCGATGCGCATGGCCTCCGCACCATAGCCGCGCGCAACTGCAACGTGGTCGAGGGCCGGAAGATCGGTGCCGGGATGGTTCTGCGAATCCTTGTCGACGCCGAGATGACGTTCGATCGAGAGCTTCACCGCGAGATAGCCGCTGTTGTCGACGACGATCGTGAGCACCGGCGCCTTCTCGCGAGCCGACGTCCAGAGCGCTTGCGGCGTGAAGTGAAACGTGCCGTCGCCGACGACCGCAACGACGGCGCGATCCGGACACGCGATCTTCGCCCCGACCGCGGCCGGAAGTCCCCAGCCGAGCGAGCCGCCATTCGTGCGGAAGACGCGCGAACGCTCGGGAAAGGCGGTGTGGCGCAGCAAGGCGCGCGACGACGAGATTGCTTCGTCGAAGATGAGCGCGCCGGCCGGCAACGCCGCGCCGAGCGCATCGGTCAGCGCGACGAGTGAGACCGCGCCGGCTTCTTTAGCGAGTTCGTCGTGACGCTTGCGGTCCTGCGCGTTCGCGGCGCGATACTGCGTGCGCAGATCTTCGAGCCGCGCGATGCGTTCGGCGCGACTCTGCGCGGGCAAACCGCCGGCCGCAGCCGTTGCCGCCAAGAGATCGGTCAGCACGGCGCCGGCGTCGCCGGCAAGCCCGACGTCCGGCACGATCGACCAGCCGATTTGGGCGGCGTCGGCCGACGCGTGAATGAGTTTCGCGCCCTCGGGCAATTTCGCCGCGCTCTCGGTCGAGAACGGGAAGAACGCGCGCGCACCGATCACCGCGACGCAATCGGCGTCGGCAATCAGCGGCCGTTGTTCGCCGTACTGTCCGAGATAACGCGCGTCGGCGACCGGATACGGAAGTTCGGAAATCTGCGTGCGCTCGATCGCGAACACCGGTAATTCCAACGCTTCGGCCAAGGCGCGCACGGCGGCCGTGTGCGCTGCCGTCGACGCGCCCAACACCAGCATCGGGCGGCGCGCAGCGAGCAGCAGGCGAACCGCGGCGGCGACTGCAGCGGCATCGGGCCGGCGTTCGAGATGCGCGTCCGGCGTTGCCGCAAAGGCGCTTTGCTCAGCCGCACCGGCCGAGGCCGCGGGCCCGGCTTGAACGTCTTCCGGGATCGAGAGATACGTCGGCCCCGGCGGATTTGCCGATGCCACGTTGATCGCGCGCCGCAGATCGGTACCGACGGCGCTCGACGTGAGGCTCTGCCAGGAATGTTTGACGAAGCTGCGCGCGAGCGACGGCAGATCGGGCAGCGCGCAGAATCCGTCGGCCGCGAGGACGCCGGTGTCTTTGTTACCGGCGGTGACGACGATCGCCGAATTGTCGCGGGCCGCGTTGTAGATCTGACTGAGACCGTTCATCGTGCCGACGGTCGTGTGCAAGCCGACGACGCCGACGCGATTGCCGGCACGCGCGTAACCGTCGGCCATTGCGACGGTCACCGTTTCTTGCAGCGTGAGGACGTAGCGGATCTCCGCATCGGCGCGCAGCGCTTCAAGCAGTGGCGCTTCGGTCGATCCCGGCAAGCCGAACATCGTGTCGATGTTGTTGGCTTTGAGCGTAGCGAGGAAAGCGTGCGCGCCGGTGGTTTGCGTTTCGATCACGATGTTATCCCTTGGGTGCTTTCCAGATGATGTCGGATGCTTTAACCGTGTGATCCACGTCGCCGTAGGTGACGCCGGCGTCGATGAGGGCTTGAATTTGGCTCGGCACGATGTCGATGCCGAACGTCGAGCGCGTCATCACCGCCAATGTCTCGGATTTGATCGAGGTGTAGCGAATGAGAATATCGCCTGCTTCTTTTGGATGAGCGTTGGCCCAAACGGCGGCGCGGCGCAATACCGCGACAACCTTCGCAGCGACTGCGGGCTGCGTTTGCAGCCAATTCCCGTTCGCGAACCACGTCGTTGCCGGCATCGTTAGCGCGATCGCATCCATCGGCGCTGCCAGAAAGCGCGCGACGGACTTCGCGTCGGAGACGTACGGTTCGGCGAGCGTCGCCGCGTCGATGCGATGCGCGGCAATGGCCGGCGCCATCGTGGGAAACGGCAATTCGAGCCACTTCACGGTCTTGCTGTTGCCGCCGTTCTTGTCGATCCACGCCTGCGTGGCATACATCAGAACGTTGCCGAGGCCGTTAACGCCGATCGTCTTACCGTTAAGATCGGCGGCCGTCTTGATCGGCGAATCGAGCGCGACCATCGTCACGTCGGTCGGGGCGGTACTGAGCGACATGCCGGCCGGCGCGATGATCTTCACGCCCAGGCCTTTGACGGCGCCCTGGGCCACCGGCCCGACGGCCGACAATCCGATGTCGAGCGCGCCCGAAATGACCGCCGCGACCAGGGCGCCGCCGTTGGAGAGCGGCGTGATCTCGACGTCGAGGCCCGCTTGCTCGAACCAGCCGAGATCCTTGGCATAAAAGGTCTGCCCGGCCGATTCGACCGGCTGGACGCCGATGCGGACCGGCGTCAGCGTGGCCGCGAGTGCCGGCAGGGCCAAGGCCGCGGGGGCGGCGGCGACCAGCCCGAGCGCCGCGCGCCGGCTCAGGAAGCGTTCGTGCATCATGCCACCTTTGGAGTGATGCCGGAGGCCGCCTGCGAACGCAGGGGTATGCAATTCGATCAATTTGCTCGCGAACTGGACTCGGCGGTACGGGCACTGGGTGCCCATGATGCTCGCGAGGAAAGCGACGCGACGAAAGCATCGTGGACGCTCCGCGAGCGCCGCGTCGACGTCGCGTTGCTGGCGCCGCTCAACGTGAGCGTTGCGCTCGTGACCGCCGGTCAGCCGCCGGTGACGACGTGGTATCCGATCGATGCGGCGCTCGTGCCGGTCGTCTCGCGCCGAATCGCTGGTTATTTGAGCGAAGCCTAAGCGCGCCGGCTATGGAGAGCCCAGAGCCCAAACACGCTTCGCTCGCGGGCCTTGCAATTGCGTTCGGCCGCGTCTCGGCGACTGCGTTCGGCGGCGGCCAAATGCCGGCGATCCGGCGTGAAGTCGTGCGCCGCAACGGTTGGCTCGACGACGAAGCATTCCTCGAAGTTCTGGCGCTCGCGCAACTGCTACCGGGCTCGAACCCGAGCAACGTCGCCGTGCTCGTTGGTTCGCGCGTTGCTGGATTGCCCGGTGCAACGGTCGCGTTCTTCGCGACCATGCTGCCGGGGTTTGCCATCTTGATGATCCTCGGTGCGTTCGCGCTCGATTCGCACTTGCCGTGGATGGGCGGCGCGTTGCGCGGTTGCGCGGCGATGGCCGTCGGTCTGACATTGGCGAACACGATCGAGCTGACGGTCAAGCGCATCAACGTCGTCGATATCGCGATCGTCCTCAGCGTCGTTATATTCGTACTCGTGCTGCACGCCTCGCTAGCGCTGACGCTAGCCATTTTTATTCCGGTCGCGCTCGTGTTGACGCGCCCGAAAACGAACGCCGAATGACGCTCGGGCGATTGGCGCTGGTCTTCACGATTCTCTCGCTGTTGGGTTTTGGCGGGGGCAACGCGATCATTCCGCAGATGCACGCGGACGTCGTGGATCAGTACCATTGGATCACGTCGGCGGAGTTCACGCGTTTCTTCGCGCTTGGTAAGCTGGCGCCGGGCCCGACGACGACGATGGCGGCATTGGTCGGTTATGCGGTGTCCGGCCTGACCGGTGCGATCGTCGCCACGATTGCGGTTTTCGTTCCAGCGGCAGTCGTCGTCTATACAGCCGGTCACTGGTGGGGAAAACTGCGCGGAAATCCGTGGCGCGAACGATTTGCGCGCGCGATCAAGCCGGTCGTGTTGGGGCTGCTCTGGGCCGGCGTCGTGACGCTTGCGCGCGGCGCGACCGACGCGCCGATCACGATCGGGATCGCGGTCGTTGCGACGATCGTTATGCTGCGCACCGACTGGAATCAAGCGATCCTCGTTCTCGCCGCGGGAGCGTTCGGTGCGTTCGTTCTTCACTAATCAATCGCGTTCGGCCGAAGTGCCGCTCATGGCCGGGGCGTCGCTGATCCTCGTCTACCTCGCGGCCGTGCCGGTTGCGACGATGCTCTATGCGAGCTTTCACACCGGTTTCTTGAGCCCGGACGCGCACTGGTCGCTGGCAAACTACGCGCGCACGTTCGGCGATCCGGCGTTCTACCGGCTGTTTGCCAACACGATGGTCTACGGCGCCGGCGTTGCCGTGCTCGCGCTCGCTGCGGGTTTCGGTCTCGCGTTCTTGTACGCGCGCACGGACGCGCCGTTCCGCGCGCTCGGCATAACGACGGCAATGGTGCCGCTGATCGTACCGGGGATTCTCAACACCGTGGCGTGGCTATTTCTCAGCTCGCCCCGCATCGGGATTCTCAACACGATCGCCGAGGCACTCGTGCACGTGCGGCCGTTCAACGTGTATTCGATGCCCGGCATGATCTTCGTCCAAGCGATGCACGTCGCGCCGACGGCGTTCATCATGGCGGTAGCGACGTTTACCTCGATGGATCCGTCGATGGAAGAGGCCGCCATCGCGTCGGGCGCGTCGAGTTTTGTTGCGTTCCGGCGCGTGACGCTGGCGCTTGCGCAACCGGCGATGGTCGCGTCGGGCTTGCTGCTCTTCATCCAAAGCATCGCATCGTTCGAAGTCCCGCAACTCATCGGCGTGCCCGCGAACGTGTCGGTATTTACCACGCAAATCTACGGTGCGCTGCAAGCGTTTCCGCCGAATTATGGCGGCGCGGCGTCGATCGGCGGCGTCGTGCTCGTGCTCGCAGCGGCCGGCGTCGCGTTCGTGAACCGGCTCAATCGCGCCGGGCGTCACGCGACCGTGACGGGCAAAGCGTTCCGGCCGCGGCGCATCGAGCTCGGGCGCTATCGGCCCGTTGCGGGCGCGGCGATCCTGCTCTTTTTTACGGTCGTCGTTGCGATGCCGTTGGCGGTGCTCGTCTGGTCGTCGCTGCTGCCCGGTTTCGAGGCGCCGTCGATCGCTGCATTGCACCATCTGAGTTTCGTGAACTACGCGCAGATGTGGACCTATCCGCTGATTCGCCAGTCGCTCGTCAACAGCGCGATCACGTCGGTCAGTGCGGGCGCGATCGTGACTTTTCTGACGGCGATCGTCGCCTACGTCACGCTCAAATCACGTATCCGCGGCGTGTGGCTGCTCGACGTACTCGTCTCGCTGCCGATCGCCGTGCCGAGCATTCTTATGGGCGTCGGCATCTTGTTCTGGTATCTCGTCGCGCCGTTGCCGTTCCATCTCTACGGCACGCTGACGATTTTGATCATCGGCTTCGTGACCATCGGCATTCCCTACGGCATGCGGTACGCTACATCCGGGCTCGCGCAAATTCGCGACGAACTCGAGGAAGCGGCAACCGTGAGCGGCGCCGATTGGACGGAGCGCTTTCTCCGGATTTACGTTCCGCTCTTGATGCCGTCGTTGATGGCGGCGTTCTTGACGACCGTGATCATCGCGTTTCGCGAGATCTCAGCGGCCATTTTTCTCTACTCGCAGGGCACGGAGGTCGTCTCGATCGCGATTTTCGATCTTTGGTCGAATGGTCAATATCCGGCGATCGCCGCGCTCGGCTGCGTGCTCGTCGTGCTGTTACTGGGTCTCGTGGCGCTCGTTCAACGCCTGGGCGGACGGATCGGTATCGGGGCTCAGTGAACCGCGGCGCGCTCGAGGTAGCGTAGAACCGCGGTTTCATCGAGCGCGATGCCGGGCTCGTACTCCGGCGCGTTCTCGATCTGCTCGAGGTCGCCCAGCCCGCAATATTTGTAGATACGATTGGTCGCGCTGACCAGTCGCGCCGGCCGGTTCGGATCGCTGTTGAAGTGCTGGCTGATCGTGTTGGGCGGAACGTAGATCAAGTCGCCGGCTTCCCACTCGTAGCGCTTTTCTTCATCTTGCGCCTTCCAGTGATACGTGTCGGTGATTTCCACGTCGCAGTCGACGTGGATGTCGTAGCCGCGCCCTTCGAGGACGTACAAACTTTCCTCGGCGAGTTGCCGGTGTTTGCCCGAGCGGCTGCCCGGCGGGATGATCTGCATGTAGATGTCGACGGTCTCGACGCGCGTGTTCATCTTGTCGTTGACCATGTGCTTGATGAGCCCGTGCGGGGACATTTCCCACGGCATCTCATCGGGCGTGATGATCTTTTTGCGCGCGGCATCGCGTACCGGACGTTCGGCAGCGTCGGTCAACGCCTCGACGTAGTAGGCGGCGTTCTGTTTGCCGCTGAGCCAACTCTTCGATTCCCCATAGGCCATGGTATACGTCGTTCCTAGTCGCCGTGCGAGTGCGAGTGTTCGTGTGAATGCGTGTGCCCGTTGCCATGATCGTGATCGTGGTCGTCGTTCCAGGGATGATTGAAGTCCGCATCTTCGCGCGGAACGAAATCGCCCTGGGTCGCCGACGGTTCTTTCGCGCGCTCCGTGACGCGCTGCTGAAAGAGCATGTTCATGAACATGTACATCGGTTTCGTCTTGATCACGAGCGCGCGCGCCGGGGCATGTTCGTCGGCGTTGTTGTGCTGGTGAACGCAGTTATTGTGCACGACCGCGATGTCGCCGGCTTTCCAGTCGTACTTGATGCCGTCGTGGATTTCGTAGCCGCGGCCGTCGAGGATGTAGAAGATCGCTTCGTTCACGTGGCCGTGCATCTGCGACTTCGCGCCCGGCGCGTATTCCTCGAGGTGAATGTGCAGCGTCTGCGCGAGCCCGTCTTCGGGCTCCATGAAGTGCTTGGAAAACGTCTGCGGTCCCGACTGGAACGTGACCGAGCCGCCCTTTTGAACGCGCGGCAACTCGCGCAGGCGCTTGAGCTCGTGTTTGAGGCTATACTCTCCGCTGATCTCGCGGACGAAGACCCGCTTATGGGCGGAATCGTAATGGGATTTGTTGCCCATCGGTGAACACTCTCGACTCTCAGCACGGCACGCAGCTTAACAGGGCTTCATTTGGCCCTCCAAAAAAGGCCTCCCTGCACATGATCTCGGTCAGCAAACTCAGCAAACGATTTGAAGGCAAGAACGGCCATACCGCCGTTAACGGGATCGACTTCGAGGTTCCGTCCGGTAAGCTGTTCACGCTGCTCGGCCCAAGCGGCTGCGGCAAGACGACGACGCTGCGCATGCTCGCCGGTCTCGAACGTCCGAGCGAGGGTCGCATCGCGATCGGCGGCCAGGTCGTCTTCGACTCGGAATCGAGCGTGTGGGTGCCGGCAAACAAGCGCCCGATCGGCATGGTCTTTCAGTCGTATGCGATTTGGCCGCACATGAGCGTAGTGCAGAACGTCGCGTTTCCGCTGACGGTCGGGGCCGGACGCCCAAGCGCCGCCCAGGCGCGCTCGCGAGCGCTGGCGATGCTCGAGCTGGTCGGCTTGGCCGATGTCGCCGACCGCTCCGCCACCGCGTTATCGGGCGGCCAGCAGCAGCGCGTCGCGCTCGCTCGCGCGCTGGTGCGCGAACCGCAAGTGCTGCTACTCGACGAGCCGCTCAGCAACCTCGATGCGCAGTTACGCGAGCGGATGCGCGGCGAGATCCGGGCCATCCAGCAAAAGCTCGGGATCACCGCCGTCTACGTCACGCACGATCAGAGCGAGGCCCTGGCGATCAGCGATTTGATCATGCTCATGGATCGCGGTTCCATCGTCGAGACGGGCATGCCGCAAGATATCTACCGCCGGCCGCACGCCGAGTTTACGGCCAACTTCATCGGCGTTGCGAACGCCATCGACGGAACCGTACGCAGTTCGGATGGGAACGGCGTCGTCGTGACGGCGGCGCAGGGTCTCGTGCGCACGGCGCCCGTTCCGGGCTTGCGCGCCGGCGACTCCGTGCGCGCCTTTATCCGCCCCGAGAATTTCGATCTTTCGCGCAAACGCCACGGCGAGGACGATTGGGCGGGCACCGTTCGCTTCAGCATCTACCAAGGCGACTGTTGGGACTATACGGTCGACGTCAACGGAATCGACGTGCGCGTACGCGTGCATAAAGAACGCACCGGCCTCGGTCACGGTGATACCGTGCATCTCCACCCCGACGGAGCTGAAGCCGTGATCATGCCGACGCGCGATGGCGTCGTGTACGCTCTCGCCGAAAGGAATCTCTAATGTCTCTCCGATTCGGACTCTTCCGCGTTGCAATCGCGTTCTGCATCATCCCCGCGCTGCTGGCCGCAGCGGATCCCGGCGCGGCGAAGAAAGAGGGCGCCGTCGTGTGGTATTCGACGATGGAAACGAAAGACATAAACGTGACGGCGAACGAGTTCATGCGCACGCACCCCGGCATCACCGTGCAGTTTTTGCGGTTGGGAAGCTCGCAACTACCGGCGCGCGTCATCACCGAACAGCGCGGCGGAAAATTCAACGTCGACGTGGTTTCCGGGGACTTCTTGCAGGTCAATCAATTGGTCCAAGCCGGCGCTTTCGATAGCTATCGCATCACCGGCAGCGACAAATTCATCAAAGGCACGGTCGACCCGAAAGGCTACTGGACGAACCTCTATCAGAACACCACGGTCATCGCGTGGAACCCGCAACGGCTCGCCGCCGACCATCTCAAACCGCCGACGTCGTACGCCGATTTCGCCAAACCCGAGTGGAAGGGTAAGTTCGGTTTCGATATCGGCGCGGTCAATTGGTACATGGGCATGCTGCAACAGAACAAGAGCGGCGGTGCCGATTTAGCGAAACGCATCGCCGACAACGCACCGGTGAAAACGACCGGCCACACGCAAACGATCACGTCGCTCGAGACCGGCGAGTTCGATGCTACGCCGACCGCGTACGGCTACATGGCCTTTCAGGAAAAGCACGCCGGTAAAGCGGTCGACTTCACCAATCCGACGCCCGTTTTTCTGACGCTCACCCCGATCGCACTTGCCAAGAACGCGCCGCATCCGAATGCCGCGCGCATCTTCATCGACTGGATCACCTCACGAGATGGCCAGACATTCCTCATCAAACACGGCGGCGGTCAGGTCTCATCGCGCACCGACGTCGACAACAACTCGGCGGTGTTCGATCCCAAACACCCGTTCATACTTATCGATGCGCCCGACCCCGCGCAGTACAATGCCTTAGAAGAACAGTTCCGCACGTTACTCGGCCTCCCGGGTTAAGTCACAACGCGCGTTCCCAAGTTTCGCTAGTGAGGTGGGGACCGAAGAGGTCGTTGGACTCGGTCGTGGTCATGATGAAGCCTTCGCTGGCGTAGATGGCGCGCGCCGCGGTGAGGACCGAGTGGGTCCAGAGCACCATCTTTTCGTAGCCGGCTTCGCGCGCGAAGGTGAGGCAAGCGCGAACGAGGCGGCGGCCGAGACCGCTGCCGCGCACCGATGGTTCGGTGAGCAGCATGCGTAGGCGCGCGGTCGTTGCATCGTCGTGGACGACGAAGACGCAGCCGCAGCGCACGCCGTTGCATTCGGCAATCCAGCAGCGGTCTCGATCGGGTTGGAAGTTGGCCACGTACGCGCCGAGCACTTCGGCGACGTAGCCTTCCATGTTGGCGTTGAAGCCGTATTCCGCTCCGTAGAGCGCGCCGTGCCGTTCGACGATCCAGCCGTAGTCGCCGGGCTCCGGGTCGCGCAGGATGATGTCGTCGGCGGGTTGGTCCGGTGCTAACGCTTGCGCGATCGTCGCCATTGCGCCGAGCACCCGTTCCTGACGCTCGGGCGAGAGCGGTGCGAGCAGTGCGACGATGTCGTCGTGCGAACGCTCGTTCAGCGGTGCGAACGCCGCGCGACCGGCGCTGGTCAGGGCGAGCACGGCCCGGCGGCCGTCGGTCGGTGACGCGGTTCGTTTCACCAAGCCGTCGCGCTCGAAGCGGCGCAGGATGCGGCTCAAATAGCCGGCGTCAAGGTCGAGGGCGGCCGCGATGTCGCCCGGCGAGGTCGCCTCGCGGTTCGCCAGTTCGAACAGTACGCGCCCCTCGGCCAGGGTGAACGGCGTGCGCAAAAAGTTCTCGGCCAGCACCCCGATGCGCTGGGTGTAGAAGCGGTTGAAGCGCCGGACGCTGTCGACCCGGCGATCGAGCACGGTGGCCATGGCGCGTATTTAGTTGACGATCGTCAAGTACCTTGCGTTTTGGCGAAGCTGATGGACCCTGTCTCGATGCCGCGCCACAAACTGGCGAGCGCGGCGAAGAACGCGCAGGCAGTCGCGATCGCCATCGTCGTGACGACCGCCGTCGAGCTGATCCCGTTGCCGAGCGCCGTGGTCCGCTCGTCGAACGCGAACACGACCGCCACGAGCACGGCGCCCGTCGTCTGGCCGGCCACGCGGGCGATCGACTGAATTGCCTGCGGTGCGCCGCTGCGCTCGCGCGCCACGCTGTTCTGAATCGAGCGGTTGTTCGGCGATTGGTAGAGACCGTAGCCGATTCCGCACAACAACATGCGCCACGCGATGTCGAGCGGCGCCGGATCCGCTCCCATCAGCGTGGCCGTGAGCAGTCCCACGCCGAAGACGCCGAGGCCGATCGTCGCGAGTCGTGAGGAGTTGTAGCGGTCCGCGAGACGGCCGGCAATCGGCGCCATCGCCGCCGTCGCGAGCAGCCACGGTAACAGCAGCGCGCCAACTTGCAGCGGCGTGTGCGACATGACCGTCTGAAATGCAAACGGCAGTGCGATGTAGGCAATCGTTTGCGAAACAAACGACGCGTAGCAAGAAAATACCGCTAGCGTGAAGCGCAACTGCGCGAACAGGTCGACCGCGAACATCGGCAGCGGCGTCGCCAGTTGGCGCCGGATAAAGAGCCAGCCGACAAACGCGGCGGCTACGACTTCGCCGATAGCGAGCGGTGTCGCACCGCCGTGTCCGAACGCGTCGAATCCGAACACCGCCAAGCCGAACATCGCGACGCTCATCAGCGCACTCACCACATCGAACGTTTGCTTGCGGCCCGGTACTTGCGGAATCGCTTTCACCGCGAGCACGTAGACGCCGATGCCGATCGGAATGTTCAGTGCGAAGAGCCACTGCCACGGACCGAACGATAGTAGCACGCCGCTCACGATCGGGCCGGCCGCCGCGCCGATAGCAACCGCCATCGCAGCGAAGCCCGTGGCGCGGCCGAGCATTGCCGGCGGATATACGAGGCGATTGATCGGCGACGCCGTCACCGTGAGCGCCGCACCGGCGAGACCTTGCACGAAACGCGCCGCGGTAAGCACGTCGAGCGAGTGCGAGAGCGCGCATCCGATCGAGGCGAGGATGAAGATGATGAGGCCGCTGCGGAACACGCGCCAATAACCGAGAATGTCGCCGGCCGCGGCGAGCGGCACGATCCCGATCGTGAGTCCGAGCTGATAGCCGTTGATCACCCAGATCGACGCCGCCGCGCTTGCATTGACATCGTGCGCAATCGTCGGCAGCGCGGTGCTGACAATTGTCTGATCGATCATCGAGAGCACCGCAGCCATGCTCGTTGCGATGACGGCCCACCGGCGTTGCGAAGGGCTGACGACGCCTAGGGGCTCATCCACGTCCGCGCTCTTCCCGCGAGCATTTCGCGATTCCTTAGTGAAAGTTGCGCGCACGAACCTTGTCGGTGGTGCCGGCAGTTTCGAGCGGCCAGCAGCGCTTCATGATCACATCGATCGCGCCCGACTCTTTCTGCAGCACGCCTTCGACGATCAGACATTGCGACGCGCGAATCGTGCGGCGATACCGCTCGTAGATATCGGGACGCACGATCACGTTGACCAAACCCGTCTCGTCCTCGATCGTGAGGAAGACGAAACCCTTCGCGGTTCCGGGCCGTTGGCGCGTGATCACGAGGCCACCGATCTTGCAGACGAGATTATTGGGCATCGCGGGCAAACGTTCGGCCGCCAGTACGCGGCGTGCGTCGAGTTCGGCGCGGAAGTGGGCGATCGGCTGCACGTCGGCGACGCCCGTCGCGGCGATGTCGAGCGCGGTGCGTTCGATTGCGGTCAGCGCGAGGAGCTGCGGGGGCGGCTCGTCATCGATTTCCATCGCGCGTCCGAGCTCGCCGCGCGCTTCACGTTCGTCGAGCGCGCGCAATGCCCAGATGGCCTCGCGCCGCGTTTCGTACCACGGTGCGAAGGCACCGCCGGCGGCGAGGTTCTCGAGTGGTTCGCGCGCGAGCTTCGTGCGGCGTGCGAAGTCGAGCAGGCTCTCGAACGGCTGCGCTTCGCTAAGCGCGCGCTGGACGTTCTCGCGTTGCGCCTCGCCCATCCCGCGCACGAGATGAAAGCCCAGCCGCAACGCGCCGCTTGGATCGACGAAGCTCCACCATTCGCTAGCGTTTACCGCGATCGGCTTCACGATGACAGCGTGCCGGCGTGCGTCGTTCACCAGCACTTCGGTCGAGTAGAACCCCATCGGCTGGACGTTGAGGATCGCCGCGCAAAAGATCGCCGGCTCGTGGCACTTGATGTACGCCGATGCGTAGGCAAGCAATGCAAAACTCGCCGCGTGCGATTCCGGAAAGCCGTAGTCGGCGAAGCCTTCGAGCATGTGAAAGAGCCGGTCGGCGACCTCGCGTTCGATGCCGTTTGCCACCATGCCGTTCACTAACCGTGGGTAGATCTGGGCCATGCGGTCGCGCGAACGCTTGTGGCCCATCGCGCGCCGCAGCTCATCCGCCTCGCCACCGGAGAAGCCCGCGGTTTCCATCGCCATCCGCATCCCTTGTTCTTGGAAGAGCGGCACGCCGAGCGTTCGTTCGAGAATCGGCTTGAGCGACGGATGCGGATACGTCACCGGTTCCATCCCGCTGCGCCGGCGCAGGAACGGGTGGATCATGTCGCCTTGAATCGGTCCCGGGCGGATGATCGCCACTTGCATGACGATGTCGTAGAAACACACCGGCTTTAAACGCGGCAACATCGACTGCTGCGCGCGCGATTCCACTTGGAAGACGCCGATCGAATCGGCGCGGCAGAGCATTTCGTAGGTTGGCTTGTCGTCGATGGGAATCGAATCGAGGGAGAGCACCGGCCGCTCGGGATAACAGCGCGCGTGCAGTGCGAAGGCATCGCGCAAGAGCGAAAGCATGCCCAAGCCCAGCAGATCGATCTTGATCAAGCCGAGATCGCTCAGGTCGTCCTTGTCCCACTGCACGATCGTGCGATCGCGCATCGAGGCCCACTCGATCGGCGCGACGCTCATCAACGGATCGCGCGTGATGATCATACCGCCCGAATGGATCCCCATGTGCCGCGGAAATCCATTGACGCGCCGGCAGAGCTGCAGCAACAGCGACCCGATCTCGCCGCCGATCGGACCGCGCAAGGGCGGCGTTCCCGGCACTGCCGCAAGCACGCGTGTATCGTCGACCGCGCCGAAGCCCGGTGCGTAGGGTGTGCCGCGGGAAGGCACGATGTTGCTGCCCGAATCGAAGTCGCGCCGGCGCGCCACCGACGCGGGCAGGTTGAGCGCCGCAACCGGTGCCACGCCCATGCTCTCCGAGAGCGATTCGCTCGCATCGTATTCGCGCACGATCTGATCGACCTGACCGAGCGAGAGACCCAGCGCTTTTCCGAC
>Ga0182030_10008626_pt1 | contig 21056 bp, 14 predicted proteins | sample 812S3MmetaG_FD_121299 | JGI IMG/M metagenome (GOLD analysis project Ga0182030, IMG submission 121299) | Permafrost microbial communities from Stordalen Mire, Sweden - 812S3M metaG (Illumina Assembly) | ecosystem: Environmental > Terrestrial > Soil > Wetlands > Permafrost | place: Sweden...
CTTAATCGCAATCCGGATAACTTTTTCGCCGAAACCGAACAGGTCGCCTTTTGCACCGCTCATGTCGTGCCGGGGATCGACTTTAGCAACGATCCCTTGCTGCATGGTCGAATTCACTCCTACGTGGATACCCAGATTACCCGCTTGGGCGGCCCCAATTTCCACGAGATCCCCATCAATGCGCCCATCGTCCCGGTGCACAACAACCAACGCGACGGATTGCACCGCCAAGCAATTGCCCGCGGACGCGTGGCCTATGAGCCTAATTCTTTGGGAGGCGGGTGCCCCTTCCAGGCGGGCGCCGCGGGATTTGCCTCCTTTCCGAAGGCCATCGAGCTTAACAACGAGCCGGTGGATAAAGTACGCGGCAAACCGGAAAAATTTGCCGAACACTATGCGCAAGCAAAGCTCTTCTTCGAGAGCCAGACCGCTGTGGAGCAAGCGCATATCCGTGGTGCATTTCGTTTCGAACTGAGCAAGCTAACGGTCCCCGCGATCCGCATGCGCATGGTCTCATCGCTCCTCAATGTATCGAAGGAGTTGGCGACGGGCTTAGCGAAGGACCTGGGAATTGAGTTGCCTGAACCGATGCCGCGCGCGATCAAAGGTGCGCCAAAACCGGAAGTGTCGGTCTCCCCTGCCTTGTCCTTAAAGGCGCTGCCCGGGGATGGCGGCATCGCCACCCGCAAGATCGCCATTATCGTTGTAGATGGGGTCGAATCTGAGCCGATCACGGAGCTTACCGAGGCGTTGAACGCCGCGGGCGCAGTCACCCGACTGCTAGGCACGCGTCTGGGGACGGTCAGCAGCGAAGACGGCGAGCCACTCGAAATCGATGCCACCCTCGAGAACTCGCCCGCCGTACTTTTCGACGCCTTAGTGCTGCCCGGTGGCAGCGAGGCGGTCGATGCGTTGATTCGCGATGGACACACGCTCGAGTTCGTTAAGGACCAATACCGGCACTGCAAAACGATCTTAAGCTTAGGAGACTCGTCAAAGATTCTCGCCAAGGCCGGCATTCCGTTCACGCCCCCCTCCGGGGAGGAGGATCCCGGCTTACTCATCGAGGGGCAGGAAGGCAGTCAAGCCGACGCCCAGGCCTTTATCGCAGCGATTGGCCGACACCGGCACGTCGAGCGCGACCGAGACCCACCGCTTGTCTAGACATGTTCAATGATATCAACCGCTTTTTTAAAGTAGGAGAATGTTATGTCCCTGATTGATAAAGTTGTCGCGGCCGTCACACCGCCTGAGAGCGAAGAAACCCGGTTGGAGGCCCGGGCGAAAGCCCGCGCCTCCGCCGTTAAAGGCGACTGGCTGAGTATGGTGCTAGATCACCATGAACAGGTCGAGGCAGCGTTTGCGGCGGTCAAGGCCGCAACAGATCCAGCCTCTCGCGTCCGTACGTTAAAGAAGCTGGCGACGCTTTTGACGGGCCATTCCGTGGCCGAGGAAGCGGCACTGTACCCAGCCCTCGCCCAAGCGGATGAAAAAGGCCATGCCACGAAAGCATACACCGAGCAATCGGCGGCCAAATTGCAGTTGGGACTTCTTCAAGACCTGCCGCCCATGAGCCAGGAATTCATGGACAAGCTCAAGCACATCGAGGGAGCAGTCGCCCATCACGTCTATGAGGAGGAGAGTAACTGGTTCCTCGATTTGAAAACCAAAACGCCCTCGGCGGACCAAGTCAAGTTGACGAAGCGGTACCAGGAACAATTTGCGCGCTACATGGGAGATGACTCCGACGTTTAAACCGCGGAGCCTTTAGGTCGTGGGTCCCAAGGAAGAAATTCACGATATTATCGTCGTGGGAGCAGGACCGGCGGGACTCACGGCCGCAATTTATTGCGGGAGATTTCGGCGCCCCTGTGTGGTGCTGGAAGATGCTCATTCGCGGGCGCGCTGGATTCCAACCAGCCATAACATCCCGGGTTTCACCGCGGGTATCGGGGGGGAGGAGTACCTCGCCAGGCTGAACCAACAAGCGATGCAATTTGGCACTCAGTCTCGTCATGCTCACGTGTCTTCGCTCACTATAGAGGAGGGCATTTTTCGTTTGCACACCGATGACGGAGCGTTGTTGAGCCGCTATGTGCTGCTCGCCACCGGCGTGCGCGACAAGCTGCCGCCGATGGAAGGCGCAGAGGATGCGGTGAGGCGAGGAGTGTTGCGCGTATGTCCTATCTGCGATGGGTTCGAGGCCATAGATCGACGGATTGCGGTCATCGGCGATGGGGCGGCAGGTGAACGCGAGGCTGAATTCTTGCGAAATTACTCCGATCGAGTCACCTTGCTGGAACTCGCGTCACGCCACGGCCGGAAGGATTGGACTCCGTGCTCGGGCGGAATCGAACGCATCAGCGTTATGCTGTCCGAGCTTAAAGTCAAAAACGATCGCGTGACTCTGTCAACCCCGGAAGGGGAGAGAAATTTCGATGTGGTTTACCTGGCCTTAGGGTGTAGACCGCAGCATAAGCTCGCGCGTTGCCTGAACGCTCAGTGCGATGAGCGTGGCGCCTTGCTGGTGAATGGCCATCAAGAGACCTCCGTCCCCCGCCTCTATGCGGCGGGCGATGTGGTGCGTGGCCTCAATCAAGTCGTCGTCGCCGCCGCCGAAGGCGCAATTGCGGCGGTCGACATTCACAATAAGCTTCGCGCGACCTGAAGACGCATCCTTTCCCTCACCCAGATGAAGGTTTGCGCGGCTGCAACGAGCCCACCTGGGGCGAGCACAGTCGGCGCACGTACATGCCAGGCCTGCTGAGGGATTGGATTACACGGAGGTTTTTGTCAGGTATCAGCCATGAGCTCGGGAGGCGCTTCTCGTACCGGGTGAGCAGGTGCGCGCCCAATCGGGGTATGAGCGCAGTGGCCGGACTCGAAACGTTTTGCCTGCTTCCGCAAAACAGACTGCGCCCCGGCGAACGGCCCGGATTCATTTCGCTGAATCCGCACGATTCGTAAAACGGGCATTACCAAGCCCGGTACCGATCGTCATCACACCCCAACGCTTGATATCGCCCATGAAGGGCACTTCACTTAAGCCTTGCACAACCGCGTCGTTATGCATCAATGGGGACATCTCATGGCCGTCGATCTCCGGAATCGCTTCGCGCAACAACGCAGGCAAATTGAAGCTCTTGTGCTCCCAATTTCCTGGCAGGTTTTGGCTGCCCTTCTCAATCGAACCGTCTTCGCCGATGCGGCCGGGGCAACCAATGCCAATAAATGGCGCGAGCTTCACTTTATCTTTAGCGGCGCGTTTGACCATGCCTTTCAGCATCTCAACCAACCGGTCCACGGCCTCGTCGCGATTCGGACCGTCATCGGCATGGCGCCACAGTTCAGATTCGATCACCTTACTCTTGCTAAGATCCTCAGCTTTTCGAGCATTCAACTGGACAATGCCAACTCGAATGTTTGCTCCCCCGATGTCAACCGCTAGAATACCATCGTGCCCCGCAAGCATCCACGAGGGTGCCAACTGGATGCATCCGATCAACCCTGCCTCGTCAGGATGATGCCGAATCGGGACTAACTCAATCGTTAACCCCATGGCCTTTAGTAAGACGGCCGTCCGTCCGATGGCCAACTCCCCTATGCGGCTTGCACGCAATCCACCGCCGATGACGATGCGCTCCGTGCCTTTCCACGCCTTCAATCGCATGAACTGCTGGATAACCTGAGCGAACTCGGTTGCGAATTCTTCAATCGCGCCAAGCACTAACCCGGCTGCCTCTTCATCGCCCTCCGCCAGTAAACGATCGAGCTGCTTCTTGCTGATTTCGGCGCTTGGCACTTCGCCGAGGGGGTCTTCATCGAGTTTCCTGACTTGTTCGCGGGCGGCTTCCAGAATTGCGCGAAATGCGCGACCGCTCGCTCGGTCTCCAACGAATCCATTCTTATCACTTATCTCCGCGTTGTAGCCGTCAATGTCGACCTGTGTGAGCCGACAGGCGCCATGCATCGCTATCCCAGCAGGCAATTCATTTCTAGATGCGACCATTACACCCTCTCAGGCGGGATCGTTTCGTAGAAAGGGCTTCTTGTGCAGCGCTGTGACGTATTTTCAAGATTCTTCATTTCTCCGCGCGCATGTTAGGCCATGCGGTCTTCCGGAGGGATTGGTTCTTACCCGCATTGCGATGTCAGCCGCCGCTGATATGAATTAGGACCGCCCGCCCCTTTCGCCGCGCGTAATGCAGAGGTGCAATAAGGGGTCGTAATTGGCTCCAACTATGCGAGGTGTTTTATGCCACGGGCGTTATGGAAAGGTGCAATTTCATTTGGACTCATCTATGTACCCGTAGAGCTCCACACGGCATCTAAGGACAATACGTTGCCACTTCATATGCTCGACAGCCGCGACTTTGCACCTGTGGGCTATCAGCGAGTTAATAAAAAGACCGGCAAGGAGGTCGATTGGTCTGACATTGTCAAAGGTTATGAGTACAAGAAAGGCGAGTTCGTCGCACTTGCCGACGCCGATTTCAAACATGCCAATGTGAAGGCGTCAGAGACGATCGAGATTGACACCTTCTGCGATGTTTCTCAGATTCCTTCGATGTACTACGAGAAACCTTATTACCTCGCCCCCTCCAAGGGTGGCGACAAAGTGTACGCGTTGCTGCGCCAAGCACTCGAAGCCACTAGCAAGGTGGCGGTTGCGACCTTTGTGATGCATCAGCGCCAGCACCTGTGCGCCATCGCTCCCCAGGGTTCGTCGTTGATGCTATTGACCCTGCGCTTTGCGGATGAAGTCCTTCCCGCAAGTGACAACAAGCCGGCCGCGAAGATCAGCGCAGCCGAATTGACCATGGCGAAGCTACTGGTACAAAGCATGGAGGGGGAGTTCTCTGCGGGCAAGTTCAAGGACACCTATCGTGCGGATCTGAAGCGCCGAGTGCAGGAAAAGATTCGCAAAAAGGAAACGCATTCTTTGGATGTGGAAGAGCCCGCCACCGAAACGCGGCCTAAAGCGCAGGTGCTCGATCTGATGGCTGCCCTCAAAGCGAGCCTCAGTAAGTCTGGTGCGAAGCCGCAATTGAGGGCGGCAAGGGCTACTAAATCGCGAAAGCGCGCGTAGCGTGCGTTGCGTATGCAGCGATACAAGCGCGTCAACAGAGCCCGGGACTTATGAAAGCGTTCATCTTCGATTTCGATGGAACCCTGGTGGACTCCGTGTACGCCCACACGTTGGCGTGGCAAGAAGCACTTGCGGCATCGGGGATGTCCTGCCCGGCCTGGCAGATTCATCGGCGGATTGGGCTGAGCGGCACGCTCTTGGTCATGGCCGTCGCGCGTGAACACGGGCGTACTTTGGACGATGATGAAATCAAGCGGTTAGATAAACGTCACTCGAAAAACTTCCGCGCCCTCGCGCCTGAGTGTCCTCCATTACCCGGCGCGGTCGCGTTGCTGGCGCATCTCAAAAAAGCGAAGATTGCGCATGGAATAGCCACGTCAGGCAAACGGAATGAGATCAAGGGCGCTTTGAAGTCCCTTTCGTTGAGTTCGGATGCGATCATTGTGGATGGGAACATGGTGCGCGAAGTAAAGCCGGAGCCTGATCTGTTCCTGCTGTGCCAAAAGAGGCTCAAAGTGGCACGCGCGGACTGTTTGGTTGTCGGCGATGCCGTGTGGGACATTCATGCGGCGCGACGCTCGGGCATTTTATCTGTCGGACTATTGAGCGGCGGGTTTGGCGAGCAAGAACTCTACAACGCAGGGGCCATGCGCGTTTACAAAGATACCAGGGCGCTTCATGAAGGCATTGAGGAGCTAGGTTTCGAGTAGATGCTCTCAGCGCTGACACGATGGCCGGAAAATCCCCACACATTATTGCGTGAATGTCCGCCTAGTCGAGACGTGGCGATCGTGCAAACAATGCGCCATCTTTAATCCACCAGAGGAGTTTCAAGATGGCTACTAACCCTCCGAGCGGCGATGGGCACCGTAACGGCGCAGTCAAGGATCGCAGTCAGGTGAGATCGCCCCTGAGTGACAAAGAAACCAAGCGTGATGACAGCAGCGGCAAGTTCATGGCGCAAAAGAAGAACGGCAAGTTCAAAGGCGTTCGACGCGAGAGCTGAATGAAGGAAAGTTACGCTGCGTCGATAACGGACTTGTGTCCCGTCGACGCAGCAGCCCGTAGAACCTCGGAGCCTGAAAGCTGCCAATATGCCCAAGCACAGGGTAAGTTCAAAAAGCACTCAGGCTTCCCTGGCGCGCTATCAGGAAAAGCGAGATTTCAGCAAGACTGCTGAGCCCAGCGGCAGGCTAGCGGTCACGCAGTCGACTCAGCTGCGCTTTGTCATCCAGAAGCACGCGGCAAGCCACCTTCACTACGACCTTCGCCTGGAGCTTGGCGGGGTGTTTAAGTCGTGGGCGGTCACCAAGGGCCCTTCCACGGATCCTGCGACCAAGCGACTTGCCGTGGAGGTTGAAGATCATCCCTTGGACTACGGGGACTTCGAAGGCACCATTCCCAAAGGCCAATATGGGGGTGGCACGGTGCAGCTATGGGACCGCGGCTATTGGACGCCTATTGGAGACGCCTCCGCCGGATTCTCGAGAGGGGACCTAAAATTTACCTTAAAGGGCTCACGTCTCAAAGGCAGTTGGGTGTTGGTACGCCTAAAGAATGACAGATCGGGTGGGAAGCGGACGAACTGGCTGTTGATTAAGCACCGGGACGAATTCGCCAGTGCAGAAGAGGCCCAGAGGCTTCTTGATATGGATAAATCGGTCGCGTCCGGTCGGTCGATGGGGCAAATAGAAGCGGGAAAGGGCCGCGCTCCGGCACCTTTCATGTTAGCCGCGGATGCCATTAAGGCAGACGCGGTCTGGCGCAGCAATCGAGAGAACAAGGCGCAAAGCATCCTTGAGCCTGAAACAAAAACGCAGGCTGGAAAACCAGCGAAGGCTAAGCGACTGAAGGCTGCGCCGACATTGACATCAATGCCGGCCTTCATCGAGCCGCAGCTCTGTAAATTGGTGGAGCGCCCACCGGCGGCTGCTGGGTGGGCTCATGAGGTTAAGTTCGATGGCTATCGCGCGCAACTTCGCGTCGCGCGTGGAGTTGCGCAAATCCGGACGCGGAGCGGCCTTGACTGGACCGAACACTTTGCTGCCATCGCAAAACATGCTGCGGATTTAACGGACTGTATTTTAGATGGCGAGGTGTGCGCGCTCGATCAGGACCAGATGCCCAGTTTCGCGGCTCTGCAAACGGCACTGTCGGAGAATCAGTCTGAGAATCTGGTGTTTTTCGCGTTCGATCTTTTGGTAGAGGCAAACAAGGACCTGCGAACCTTCCCGCTTTCAGAGCGCAAAGCGCGATTACAGTCCTTGCTAGAGCGCTCCGAGGTCGGAGACTCGATCCGCTACGTCGCTCACTTTGAATCGACTGCGGACACTGTGTTGCTGTCGGCGTGCAAGATGCACCTTGAAGGGATTGTCTCCAAACGGCTTGAGGCGCCGTATGTTTCCGGAAGGTCCGGCGATTGGACGAAAGCCAAGTGCCGCGCGGGTCACGAGGTCGTGCTCGGCGGTTGGACCACTGAGGCAGGCGGACTGCGCTCCCTCCTTGCGGGTGTTAACCGCGATGGGCACCTTGTGTATATCGGACGTATCGGCACGGGTTACAGCGCCGCCGTCGCTTCTAAATTGTTGCCAACTCTCAAAAAGATAACCCGAAAAGAATGTCCATTTGCAGGTGCTAACGCCCCTAAGGGTGAGAGCAACGTCAGGTGGCTTAAGCCCACGTTGGTTGCGGAAATTGAGTTTGCCGGGTGGACCGCCACCGGCATGATTCGCCAGGCGTCCTTCAAGGGGCTGCGTCGTGACAAGCCGGCCCGTGAGGTCGTTGCCGAAATGCCGACCGCCGTGACATCCGGGGAGGATGTACCGGATCAGGCTTTGGCCGCAAAGGTCAAACATTCGGCGCGCAGTAAAAAGGCCCCCTCGTCAGCTTCAGATAACCTCCCCCCGACAGCCGCGCCCAAAGGTCTCGCGGTTGTCATGGGCGTGACGATTTCCAAACCGGACAAAGTGCTGTGGCCTGACGCGGGCGATGGCACCCCCGTGCACAAACTCGATTTGGCGCAGTATTACGAGGCGGTTGGGGAGTGGATGTTGCCCCACTTAAAAGGACGTCCTTGCTCGTTAGTACGTGCACCCGACGGCGTTAGCGGGGAGCAGTTCTTTCAGCGCCACGCAATGGCGGGTATCTCCAATCTGTTTAGCCTGGTCAAGGTCAAGGGTGATAAGGCCCCCTATGTGCAAATCGATCGGGTTGAAGCCCTTGCCGCGGTTGCCCAGATCGGAGCGTTGGAGATCCATCCGTGGAACTGCGCGCCGGACAACCCGGAAGTGGCGGGCAGACTGGTGTTTGACCTAGACCCGGCACCGGACGTGAAATTTCCTGCCGTGATCGACGCGGCGCTCGAAATCCGCGACCGGCTTAAGAAAGTGGGATTGGAGTCTTTTTGCAAGACCACCGGTGGCAAGGGGTTGCACGTAGTCACGCCTTTGAAGTCTGGCAAGGACGCTGTGCTCTGGCCGGCGGCCAAGGATTTTGCCCACATCATCTGCGCGCAAATGGCCCAGGATTCGCCTGCGAAATTTCTCGATACGATGTCCAAGAAAGATCGAGTCGGGCGGATTTTCCTCGACTACCTACGTAACGACCGCACCTCCACGGCGGTGGCGGTTCTTTCCTCGCGGGCGCGCCCCGGTGCGCCCATCTCAATGCCCATCGATTGGAAACTTGTGAAGAGAGGATTAGAGCCGGCGCGGTACACCGTGCGCTCAGGCGCGGCTATCCTCAAGAAGTCAAATACTTGGGCCGGCTACGACGAAGCCGCTCGCTCGTTATCGAATGCGATACGAATTGTGACCTCTTAGCGTAGAACCGCGGTCATTAAAGAAGAGTCCGCTTGGCGAGTACCTGGCCCGCTCGCAATGCGGCACTGCCCAACATGCAGATCAACATTGTTTTTGAGAGAATGAGATGCCTGCTGCTTTTCCGGTTGGTGGACGGTGCCGCACAATGCTAATCGCCTTCGGCGCGAAACCTGGAGCACGACAAAACAATTGCAAGTGCTCTGCAGCGGCTTTTTCTTGTACGCGTGATCACGTTCACAAACTCCTCGGTGAACCGATGCTCAAGTGCTCTTGGCGACGCGAACATCGGTTCACGCAAGAAGGAATTATCTTTTCCCTTGCTGTACCAGGTAAGCGTCGCGAGCCCGTAGCAGTTGCGGGTGCTCAGACCGTCGTGAGCAATTGCGTAACGTCGGCCCCCGCAGCTGAGTGCGAATTCCCACTATGACTATGGAATGAGAGCGTACATTAGGTCACATTGAAGATTAGCTATCCTTAAGAGCGTTTCAACGGCGTTCCCCTCGGCGCCCCCGAACGTTGTGAATATCACTAGATAAAGTCCCAAATATCATCAATTTTAGGTATCCATACAATGAGCGGAAAAGCCGGTATTTGTAGGCTTGCGCTGGCTTCTGCCGTTCCGACCTGTCCAAATGCGACATTTCTTCCAACGGTCGCTTTTTCTGATCGCCTTGTCACTTGATACAGTCGCAGGCTTCGATGGGATCCTTCAGGCCGCGTCGGCAAAGTGTGCCAACCTTGACAAGCCTCATTGGGCGCGCTGTCCTACATCGATTTTGGCCGCCCGCTGGTCTAATAATGCAATTCGGCGACCGTATACCATTTCAAAACTGTCACCAGGATCGTTAATGAGTTCCTCTGCATTTCCTATTGTCGGCATCGGTGCCTCCGCAGGCGGCCTAGATGCTTTTCACAGGTTCTTCGATCACATGCCCGCCAACTGTGGCATGGCCTTCATCATGATTTTGCATTTGCCCCCCGATCGCAAAAGCATGCTGCCGGAAATTCTGGCACGGTGGACTCCCATGCAGGTGGTGGATGGTGCGGATGGCACATTGATCCTGCCGAACTGTGTGTACGTGCCCCCGCCCCATTCCATCGTTTCCTTAAAAGACGGCCGTCTCGTTGTGCGATTCGTGTCGGAGGATCAACGGGTGCCGCGGCCGATCGATGCCTTTTTCGACTCTCTCGGGGCTGCGCTTGGTGAGCAATCGGTGGGAATCGTGCTTTCCGGGACCGGCAGTGACGGCGCGTTGGGCTTAAAGGCCATCAAAGAGTGTGGGGGTCTCACCATCGCGCAAGGAAGCGACGGAACTGCACCCCAATATGGGGAGATGCCGGCCGGCGCCATCGCGACAGGATCGGTCGACTTGGTCGCACCGATCGAAGAAATTCCGGGTCACTTGCTGCGCATCAAAGGCGATGGCGCCAATCACGAAGTGAATGTGGACGCCGCCAAGAACATTGATGCGGTCAGACTGAAGATATGCGCAATCCTTCGGGCGGCAATCGGCCATGATTTCAGCGGTTATCGCGATAAGACCTTCCTTCGTCGAGTGCAACGACGCATGCAGGTGGTCGGCGCCGCGACCTTGGATGACTACACGGCACGATTACAAAAGGACCATGAGGAAAGCATCCTCTTGTTTCGCGATTTACTCATCCGCGTCACCAGTTTTTTTCGCGATAAAGACACTTTCGACACCTTAGCAGCTCTGGCCATTCCCCAACTGTTCGCCGGCAAGCAAGCGGATAGCGCCGTGCGAGTCTGGGTCCCGGGCTGTGCCACCGGCGAGGAAGCGTATTCCCTGGCGATCCTGTTGCGGGAGCATATGGATCACTTGATCGTCGTTCCCAAAGTGCAAGTGTTCGCGACCGATATCGATGAGTCCGCCATTGCCACTGCCCGCTTAGGACGATACCCATCGACCCTTTTGAATGGCCTCTCCACCGAGCGTTTCGAACGCTTCTTCAAGCCCGTGCCTGGCGGTTTCTTGGTCTCCAAAGAGATACGGGAACTGTGCACCTTCTCGGCGCACAATGTGGTACGCGATCCGCCATTTTCCCGAATGGACTTGGTGTCCTGCCGCAACTTACTCATCTACATGGAGAGCGACCTACAGGCCGCCGTGATTCCGGCGTTTCATTATTCCCTCCTGCCGGGCGGCATCTTGTTGCTAGGCGGTGCCGAGTCAACCGCGAAGCACCAGGATCTATTTGTCCCGCTCGACAAAACCGCGAATATCTTCAAGCGTCGGAACGTCAAGAGCCCTACGCTCAAACACGATTTATATCATCCCGACGTCTCTTTGCAGCGCGCAGCGTTGGAGACATCGCGGTTGCCTGGGATCGAGCGGTCATCCGTAATCGTACCGAGCCCCGATATGCCGCAGCCCCCGTCGAACGTGGCCATGGTAACCCCCTCTGATTTCCATTCCACGGGGGCGTTTGACAACAAATCGACCGCTCCCGCACCAGCGCTCCCCGGAGATGGGGTACCGCCATTGGCGCCGGCGCCTTCTGATCTGGAACAAGCAAAGCAAGAATTGCTGCGATGGCAGGAACAATTTCAATCGCTCGCAGAGCAACACCAGACCGCTCTTGAGGAACTCCGTAGTTCGAACGAAGAGCTTCACTCGGTAAATGAGGAGCTGCAATCGACCAACGAGGAGCTCGAGACCTCCAAAGAGGAACTTCAGTCCGTCAACGAGGAGCTGCACACGGTCAATTCGCAGTTGTCCGACAAAGTGGGTGAACTCGATCAAAGCAACAATGATCTGCGCAATTTGTTCGAGAGTACGGAGATTGCGACAATATTCCTCGATCGTCATCTCATCATTCGCAGCTTCACCCACGCGATTACGGCGCTCTACGATTTGATACCGGGCGATGTGGGACGTCCTTTAACTGCGTTTGTAACCCGGCTCGACTACGCGCACTTAAATAAAGACGTTGATCAAGTACTTGAGACCCTCCAACCGCTTGAGCGCCGGATCGAACGCACGGATCGATCGACGCACTACATCATGCGCATTTTGCCTTACCATGAGCCCGACAATACGGTGAGCGGTGTGTTGGTGACCTACGTCGATGTGACGAGCCTGGTGCAAGCGGAGGCGGCCATGCGGGAGGCCGACGTTCGCAAGGACGTCTTTTTGGCAACGCTGTCGCACGAATTGCGCAATCCGCTTGCGCCCATCCGTTCCGCCGCCCGTCTACTCGAAACTCCCAACATCTCAGCGGCTCAATTGAGTCGTGCGCAGGCGATCATCTCTCGGCAAGTTCATCACATGAGTTCCCTGCTGGATGACCTACTCGATGTCTCGCGCATCACTCGCGGCTCATTCCCGCTTAAGAAGGAACTCGTCGATGTAAAATCTTTGATCGAGGCGGCCGTTGAGGCGGCGCAGCCGGCCATGGATGCCAAACGTCATACGCTGCGCGTGGAAATTCCCGCAAAGCCCATTCTGGTTAACGCGGATCCGGTGCGACTGGCGCAAGTCATGAGCAACTTATTAACCAATGCGGCTAAGTACACTCCGACGGGCGGGATCATCACCGTTGGCGGCTACCTTGAGGCGCAGGATCTCATTGTGTTCGTGCGCGATAATGGGGTGGGGCTCGCGCAGGAAATGATTCCCGAAATCTTTGAGATGTTTACGCAAATCAAATCGCAAAATGAAGCCTCGGAAGGCGGGTTGGGCATCGGATTGGCTCTCTCTAAGGGTTTGGTGCAGCTGCATGGGGGGCAGATCGCGGCACACAGCGCTGGCTTAGGGACTGGCAGCGAATTCGTAATGTCTTTGCCGAGATCGCTCGTTGTCGAGACGTCTGATTCAAACGCCACTGAGTTCAACGGAGATTCGAGCACTTCTAGTGCACGGCGCGTGCTCCTGGCCGATGACAACCGCGACGGCGCGGAAAGCTTAAGTATGCTGCTCGAATTGGCGGGCCACGAAGTGCATCTTGCCCATTCTGGCGCCGAGGCGCTGGAGCTCGCCAATCAAGTGCGACCCGATGTGGCGGTACTGGATATTGGCATGCCGGAATTAAGCGGCTACGAGGTCGCTAAGCGAATTCGCCGCGAGCCTTGGGGTGCACACATGATATTGATCGCCCTGACCGGATGGGGCCAGCAGAACGATAAACTCCTTGCCGAGGCCTCGGGCTTTGATCACCATTGTACGAAGCCGGTCGACCCCGATGAGCTGCAGCGTTGTTTCACACCCGCGTGTTAGTCTATCGTCCTCCGGTCGCGGGAGCGCCCCTGCGCTAATCTTCGCTCGAGCTGTTCGAAATCCAGTGGCTTAACAAAATGACCATCGAAGCCGGCAACTCGCGTCCGTTCACGATCCTCTGGCCGTCCATAGCCGGTGAGCGCGATTAACCCCACCCCCTCTAGCCCGTCGAGTTGTCGCAAGCGCCGCGCCACCTCATAACCATCTAGGCCGGGCAAGCCAATATCGAGAAGCACAAAATCCGGACGGAGCGTCGCCGCTCGCTCCAATCCCTCATGCGCCGAAAACACCGCCTCGCATTCATGCCCCTCCAGCCTGAGGATCTCGGCGAGCGAGGTTGCCGCATCGACATTATCGTCGACGATTAATACGCGTCTCCCGGTACGACTTGAATCGAGAGGGTCTGACGAGACTTCGGCGCTCGGCCGACACCGGGGCAACGTAATCTCAAAAGTCGATCCGTGGCCGACGCCGGCGCTTCGCGCGACACACTCTCCGCCATGCATCTGGATCAATTGCTTGACGATCGAAAGCCCTATGCCTAAGCCTCCTTGGGCGCGATCCAGGGTCCGCTCGCTCTGCGTGAAGAGTTCAAAGACTCGCGGCAGAAGATCTGCGGAGATTCCGACGCCGTTATCCGTGACCTGGATGGCCACGATGTCGCCTCTTACTTCGGATCGCACGCGTATTTGGCCATGCGGGTCAGTGTATTTCGCGGCATTGGTGAGTACGTTCGACAGGGCCTGCACAAGCCGGCCTGAATCGCCTTTCACGTAGACAGGCTCGTGAGCCTGAATAATCGACAATTCATGCTGCTTCTCGCCCATCAACGGCGCCACCGTCTCTCTTGACATTTCGATCAGATTTTTAAGGTCGACGATTTCCATTTTTAGATCAATGCGCCCTTGCGAGATTCGGGACACATCGAGCAAATCATCGACCAGCCGTGACAGTTGGCCCACTTGGCGCTTCACGATGCGGACGGCGGCGTACGCCGGACTATCCGGGGGTATCGTGCGCGAGCACAGTTCCGCGGCATTGCGAATCGGCGCGAGCGGATTGCGCATTTCATGCGCAAGTGTCGCCAGAAATTCGTTCTTTCGTTGATCTTGCTCGCGGAGTTGGAGATTGAGCGTAGCCAAGTGCTGTTGATCGCGCTTCTGCGCCGAAACATCGACCGTCACCCCATCGAAGTGAGTCGGCGTGCCATCGCTCGCATAATCAGTACCGCCGAGCGCGCGTATCCATTTGATCGCTCCCGTGCTCGGGTGCACGGTGCGGTACACGATGTCATACGGAGTTCGATTGCGGATCGATGCATCGATCGCGTCCCGAGTCTGGGCACGGTCCTCGTCGTGAATCCTTGCATAGAAATCATCGATGGTGATGCGGGCGGCGGGCGGGAAGAAAAAATGATCCTTGACCCGCTCGTCCCATTGAAGTTCATCGAATGGCAGGTCGCAGTACCAAAAGCCGACTCCGGAAAGGCGAGTCGCATAGTCCAGCCGCGCGCGGTCCAACGTGCGCGCACGGTCCGCCTCGGCCCGTGCGGTGACGTCGACCCCTTGTACTAAAATGCCGTTAACAGAGCCATCGGGGTCGGTGATGGGTTGATACACAAAATCGAGGTGTCGTTGCGCAATTGGGCCTTCGGGTGAGGCTTGAACGGCATATTTAGCGTCAAGTGCCGCGAAGGGTTTGCCGGTTCGATAGACCTCATCCAAAAGCGCAAGATACCCTTGAGCCACAGCGTCGGGCAGCGCGTCGGCGACTTTACGACCGACGACCGGGCGATGGCCAACGAGTTTAAGGTAACCGGGGTTTGCAAGCTCGATCAGATGATCCGGGCCTTTGAGTACCGCGAGGAAGGTCGGCGCTTGATCGAATAGCTGGACGAATCGCTCACGCTCGGCCGAAAGCCGTTGTTTGGCCAGCACTTGTTCGGTCGTCTCGCTGCAGATAACGAGGACACCCCCCACGCCGCTGGGAGATTCCGGCTCATCGATCGGGCTATAGCTATAAGTCCAATACACATCCTGCAGCTTGCCGTGACGAAATATGGGCACCAGTTGATTTTCGTGCCAGGTTGCCCCGTCCCCCCGCATCACCTGTTCGATCTGTGGGCCGATGATCGGCCAGATTTCCTCCCAGCACTTATGACCGGGTGCCCCCAGGATGGCGGGGTGCTTTTCGGGACCCAGCGAACGAGAATAGGCGTCGTTATAAAGACAAGTGTGCTCGTGGCCCCAGAAGATGAACATCGGATGCTGGGTTGCCAGCATCACGCGCACGGCCGTCCGCAGGCCTTGCGGCCAAAATTGGGGCTCACCCAGCAGGGTATGCGCCCACGGATACGAGCGAATGCGCTCGCCCATGGCGCCGCCGCCGGCGAGAAATTCCAGGTCCATCCCCGGATCGGATGTCAGTTGCTGGGCCATTCCATACAGCCGCTCAGTTGTTAAAATTCTTATCGTTGTTGATTTTGAATGCAACGTAAACCGATGCCGACTCCCCGAATATCCCATCCCTGAAACGGGGTCTTTTTTGGGAAATATAGGGAATATTCATTCCCTGTCAAGTAACTATTGCATTGCACCATTTAAAGCGACAATCTAGTTGGATCTCAGCGGTTGAGTGCCGATGCTCCAGGGCCATTGGCGGCCCTGCTCGAATTGGTTGCTATATGTGGAGGAATTGGGGGCGCGGGTTCTCGGGCCATCAGCGCTTAGTGGTCTAGCAACTGCACGAAATGGGTGAAAGAAGCCGCCGCTTTCATGGCCGCAAGTTCTGCGACGCACACCGGCAAACCCAGCGTCTGTGTGGCGACTACCGAACCCGGGGCGTGCATCTACTGAATGGCCCCTACGATGCGAAGATGGACTCAACGCCCGTGCTCGCCATCACCGGCAGCACCTTTAACGATCTGGGCGGTAGTGTCGATGAGTGTATTGATGCCACCGCCGACGATGTCGAATAGAAATTGACAACCCTCTCAAGCATTTCCCCGAACTTTGCATAGGTAACTTGCGGCTGTTCAACTTCATGATTAATATCAGTTTCTCGCTACCTTGGCACTGATAATCAACTCTGCACCGCTCTGGGTCGCGATCATGGATAAAAGGTCGAGCTGGACGACTGTCTCTTCTGACGTCAACCCACCCGCCACTTTCGCAAAGCGGCGGCTTTGGTCATTGCGGCTCATCCTTTTAATCCTGGCTTCGGTCGCGCTCCTGGTCGCTATGAGTAGCGTTGCCACGTGGAACTTGCGTGCACATCGGATCGAATCCGAGTGGACGCGTCACACCGAGCAGGTGCGGTATGAACTCTCGCGAGTTCTGCAGCTCTTGATTGATGCCCAAACCGGGTCGCGTGGATTCGCCCTGATCGGGTCTGAGCGGGCGCTTAAGACCTACGAAGAAGCCACTCCGCTGATCGCGCCGGCCATCGGCCATATTAGAGAACTCATCGCCGACAATCCCAAGCAGAGGCCGCTTGCCGATCAATTGGACGGGCTCGCTCGTGACCTTCAAGCCTTCAGCGGGACCCTTGTCAAGGAGGCGCGCAATGGCAATGCCACCGAAGTCCGGTCGCTGATCGAGGGCGGTCATGCCGATGACATCATGGTCACCGCGCGCGCGCTGTTGGCGCAGATGCAAGCTGAAGAAGACCGCTTACTCATTCTGCGGCGAGACGCCGAGGATCGGGCGCGACGCGACGCCACGCTCGCGCTCTGGGGAACGGGCGGTCTCGGTGCAACGCTGTTGGTGTTAATGGTCTATCTCGCGCGTCGGGATGAAGCGAACCTGCATCGTGCTGAACGGGAGCTTGGGACCACACTGCGCAGCATCGGCGATGCGGTGATCGCCACCGATGTAGAAGGCACGATTCGATTCATGAACCCTGTTGCCGAGCATCTCACGGGGTGGAACGAGGCGAGCGCGCGAGGCCTGCCGGTGTCACAAGTCTTTCGAATCATCGGGGAGGACACCCGAGTTCCCATAGAGAGTCCCGAGCGGCTGGTTCTGCAACAAGGACGGACGGTCAAACTCGCCAACCACACCATCCTCATATCCAAGGATGGCACCGAGCGGGCGATCGCCGACTCAGGGGCTCCCATTGTCGGGGATACCGGCAAGACCGAGGGGATGGTGCTGGTGTTTCGAGATGTGTCAGACGCACGCCGTGCCGAGCGCACGCTGCGGCTGCGCGACACGGAACTGCAAATCATCAACAACTATGCGCGTTTCCCGGTGGCTCATTGCGACACCCGGCACCATTACTTGTTTGTAAATAATGCCTACGCGGAACGTCTGGGTCTGCGGCCCGAAGACTGCGTTGGTAAGCACATTCGGGAAGTCGCCGGTGAGCCTGCTTACGAGAGCGTTCGCCGGTATATTGAAGAGGCACTCGCGGGGCGTGTTGCCGAGTTTGAAGCCGAGATTCCCTATGCCGGCATCTATGGCTCCCGTTGGATGCGCTGCATCTACGCGCCCGTGACCGACGACGACGGCAAGGTCGGTTCATTTGTTGCCGCAATCACTGACATCACCGAGAAAAAGCACGCCGAGAAGGAACTGCAGCGTCTTCTCGAAGCTGTTGAGGCGGAAAAGGAGCGACTTTCCCTCGTGCTCAAGAGCATCAACGATGAAGTGTGGTTCGTCGACGCTGAGGGACAGATCACACTAGTTAATGACTCCGTACTTCGGGAATTCGGGCAGGCGGATGTTGAAGGCTTGGGGGTTGAGGGTTTGGTTAAGAGTCTTCTGATATTGCGTCCTGATGGGACTGCTCGACCCTATCACGACGCGCCCCTGACTCGCGCTCTGGCGGGCGAAGTTCTCGTCGGCGAAGATGAACTTATTCAGACACCGCGCACTGGCGAACTTCGTCACCGCGAAGTCAATGCGGCGCCCGTGCGCAATCAGAGCGGTCGGATCATCGGCGCGGTGGCCGTGGTACGTGACATCACGCAACACAAACGCGCGCAGGCGGCACTTCGGGAGGCTGACCGACGCAAAGATGCGTTTCTCGCCACGTTGGCACATGAACTGCGCAATCCTCTAGCCCCGATTCGCACGGCCGCCAAGATCATCGCCGCGCCGCAGTTGCCGACCGCGGATCTTCAACGCGCACAAGCGATCATCGAGCGGCAGGTTACGCACATGGCGCTATTGCTCGACGATCTGTTGGACATTGCGCGAATTACACAGGGCAAGCTGAATCTCAAGAAAGAACGCGTCACGCTATTTGACGTTGTCGATGCCGCCGTGGAGGCCGCGCGGCCGACGGTAGACGGGAAGAATCATCATCTGAGGGTCAATCTGCCACCCGACCCGATCGTCCTTGACGCGGACCCGTTGCGTTTGTCGCAAATCCTGTCGAATTTGCTGACGAACGCCGCGAAGTACAGTGACCCGGGCGGCCACATCGAGGTCGTCGGAACCATCCAAGATCAGACCCTAACCCTCTCAGTCAAGGATGATGGCATTGGCATCGCTGCAGAGTCTATCGGGCGCATTTTCGAGATGTTCTCCCAAGTCGAGGGTGTAATGGGCCGCTCCGATGGTGGCCTCGGGATTGGACTCGCGCTGGTCAAGGGGCTTACGGAACTGCACGGAGGAACCATAGAGGCATGCAGCCCAGGTCTCGGTCACGGTTCAGAATTTATCTTACGACTACCGCTGTCCCTCCTCCGTCCCGGCGAGTCAGCTCCCATGGCAGACCGAGCACGGCCTCCGGCGCGTTCGCGAATCCTTATCGCCGATGACAACCGAGATGCGGCTGACAGTCTCTCGATGCTGCTCGAGCTTGCGGGACACGAGGTACGGGTCGCCCATCTCGGCCGTGCCGCCTTGTCTCTCGCGCAAGCGTTCCGCCCCGACGTTGCATTTCTGGATATTGGGATGCCTGACTTGAGCGGATACGAAGTCGCCCAAGCGCTGCGCCGAGAACCTTGGGGAGAGAGGATCCAGCTGATCGCGCTAACAGGGTGGGGCCAAGAGAAGGATAGGCAACAGGCGTTAGAGGCGGGGTTCAATCAACATTTGACCAAGCCCATTGATCCCGATCGGCTGGAGGCCTTGATCTCCAGCCGGCAACAGACGGAAGTTTCATGACTTCCTGCGCCGAATTGCGATGATTCGATAAGCGAAGCCTTATCGTGCGTCGTGGCCTATCCTGAGCCCGAAGAGACCGCTAGTACAATTCCTGCACTTACCCTTGCGGAGCTGGCTGCACGAATTTAATCGACAGGCACTCGTGTGCGTTGCCGTCCTCCCAGCTGATCGATATCCAATTGGTTGATGAGGGATATGAGATATCGATCCGTCCAGGGCGGTACTTTGCTCCACGCAGAAAGGGATACTTCGCTAGATCCAGGGGTTCGAGCAGCAGCACAAATTGTAGGCCTAAAATATTAAGCGCCATAGCTTCGATTTCGTCTTGGCTGTTTGTAAGTGGCTGTAATTGGAATCGCGGATGATTCACGGCTAGGTCGCCCGTGTTCATGACGCAGTAGAGTCCCGCGCCCGCAGGCCAGTCCCTTGGGCTGTCAAGCATGGCCAATATAGCCGTGTCACGCGCGAACGCGCCGGATAATCGCTCTCGTCCGCGAGCAAGATTTTTGGAAACCGCTGCGGCCTTTGCAGTCTTCAAGAGCCACCGTTCCAAGTCATGTCCAGAGACGAGTGCGTGCCTCGGCCCCGTGTCCGACTCCAGGTACGATTTGAGGGACTTAAAAAAGTATCTAGCCGCGTCATCGAGAGGGTGCAGCGCACTATTGTGTTTTGTACAAAGACAATTCGCTCGCAGATCTCGTGGTGCGGAAATCCGTTCCTCGCCAGGTTCCAGCCAAGGTAGGCCCGATATCGAAAAATCCCCGTCTGCCATCAACACTCGAATGACTGACTCTGAGATCAAGTGTTCCCCAGAGATGGGGGCGACGCACGAGGCCAGTTCCCTCATGTAACATCTCTCGACTCTCGCGGTTGACGGCAGAGACCTCAGCCCAAGAGTTGCGGCGGACTTGTGCCAGTCACGGCCGTTGAAACAGCAAGCGCAAGCGGATTTTGCCGAGCCACACGGACACGGCCCGTTTAGAACAGCTTGCCTTTTCCGTTTTGCCTCGCCCATAAAGCTTCAAATATTCGTAATCCTTAAAGGATATTTTTACATCATTTGGTCGGAACCCCTTAGGCCCCCCGAACGGATGTCCTGCCGCGATTGCTTCGAGAGCTCTTTGGTGCCGCGAGGCATAGTCATCGGTCTTCTCCCGTACGGCCCTAGCCAAAATCCTTTCATCGGTGATCGTTCGCTTCGTCGCTTCAGTTTGGAGCAAACATGCGGATGCTTTCGTGCGAGTTCGGCCCGAATTTAGCGTAAGCAAGACTAGGAAGCACAAGAGGAAATGATGTATGGGAGCTGCGCCGTTGGCGCCGAGTCGTGCGGTGAGTCGTATCAATTAATCGGAGTATTGCATGACTGGATTTGAGACGGTGGCAGACAGCAGCCGGATCTGGGGGATTACGCGCGCGCCTGCCACGGATTCTGAAGATCTCATAGCCGACATCACACGAGAAGCCCATGCGATTCGACATGACATCGAAAACTTGCGGCTTCGATATGGTGGATGCTCCATCAGCGGGCCTGGAGCTTGACCACCTTGCTAAGTTCAGTGGCCGCTTGGTATAGTTCTCAAGCGGACTGTGGGTTGAAAAGCCTTCCTCAGCGGGGATCGTTACGGATCCTACGGAGAAAAGCCGGCAATCGGCGATAGGTCCGCCCAAAAATTAGACAGCTGCGAGAGGCTGGCAACCATCGGTTGCGAATCGCGCACCGGCAATCGCTGACCCGGAGCGCTCCATAGCGATAAATCGCTGGAGTGCTCCGTGGTGGTGATGTTTGCCTTGC
>Ga0182030_10008628_pt1 | contig 21050 bp, 15 predicted proteins | sample 812S3MmetaG_FD_121299 | JGI IMG/M metagenome (GOLD analysis project Ga0182030, IMG submission 121299) | Permafrost microbial communities from Stordalen Mire, Sweden - 812S3M metaG (Illumina Assembly) | ecosystem: Environmental > Terrestrial > Soil > Wetlands > Permafrost | place: Sweden...
CTGCAGCATTAACGCCAAGCTCTTTAATTTCTGCAAGAACTTTTTCCGCAGCTCCCTTGTTCTTGGCATAAGTAATCGCTACTTGAGCCCCTTCTTCAGCCAGGCGCAGAGCGATACCAGCTCCAATACCACGAGAGCCACCCGTTACCAATACTACTTTGCCTTCTAGTCTCTTAGAAACAACTGATTGTTTTCTTTCCTGAACAGCTTTCATTTGAAATACTCCTGGTTAATAGATTATTGCCAAACAAAAACTCCGATGCTAATGCCTTCGGCATCGAGTCGGCGATGGGCTGCCTGGTTTACACATTTTTTCGTCTGGATACACACATATTAGACCGGTCGGTTTGCTTCGTCAAGACACCCCAAAATAAATCAACAAATTGGGCTTAGACACCTACCAATATTCCTATCTGAGGACAGAAGATACTTTTGTCCTCAGATAAACACGCCGAATTGGCGAGGTCAATCCGGCGCGACAAGTTTAGTTTATTGCTGCGAGATAGCAAAATTCTAGCGGGGAAGAGAACGAGCTAGTTAGTTCCTGCGAAGCTTCGAAAAAAATGATCTTGCTGGCTCACCGCGCTCCGACGATGATCTTGTAACTTGTGCAGACGAATGACTATTAGTCGATTTGCTTGCCAAAGCTCCGCTAGAAGATTGCGAACGGGAAGACCCTTTCATGGTATTCAGCAAAGATGATCTGAGCAAGCCACTCTGCGTTCTGGCTTGAGAGCTGTCAGATCGAGCTTTGGTCGCTGGTGCACCATGGATGATACCAAGAAGCGATGTGTTGGATGATGTGCTGAGTTTGACGTGCTGGGGATTAGCGTATGATGTGCCACGATTAACAGAAGAAGTAGAAGTTCTATTGGATGGTGCACCTAATGACCCGGCATATGATGTAGTTTGCGACTTATGTTGTGCGGAATTAGCGTAAGAAGTTGCGTTAGAGCCAGCCACCCCTGACGAAGCGTAAGATGAAGCACGCCCCTGAGCGTGAGCGGACGGAGCGTAAGAATTACCGCTATAGACTTTGCTGCCCGTTGCGTAAGACCTGGAATGAGACTTCTTGTCCGACTGCGCCGCGTAGCCCTGCGACTGAGCATTCCTACAACAGCTTGAAACGAATAAACCCAGCGCCGCTCCGCTTATGCAAATTGATTTGAGGATGAGGCGTGGCAGCTTTGACATTGTCTATTAAGAATCCGTCGAATTTATGCTTGTACTAACTTGATAATACCCAGACATGTAATCTTCAAGCAATGGCAAAACTGAGAAATCCGCAGTGACCAAGGCGATCACTCAAAAAAATGACGTAGTGATCTTGAACTGGTGCCACAGGCCCCAATCATAAGGACGGCTGACTCGAGGCGAGCTGTTTTTATAGCCGTCATACAGAGATGGTATAATTCCTTGACACTTTGTTGACGCTTATTGCCTCTTTAGGAAAACGTATTTTGACTGGCGACCGGGCTGCAGAATCAAAAATTTCGTCGAATGACGAAACACAACCAGCGACACAAGAGAGTGAGCGTCGCGGTGGCGATATTAAAACGACAAAATCGCTAAAGCTTAGCAAGTCAACCATTCAAAATGCTAAGGCCGGAGGTTGGATTCGCGCATTTACGCGATTGCATCGAGTGCCGGTGTTCAGGCGGGTGTGGCTCTATTTGTTTGCTATGGCGATTTACACTTGCGTAGTTGACCATTTCCTTGATAAAGCGCTGATGGCTAACTTAGCAAAACAATCTGGCACCGTCGCGTTCAGTAGCATTGTGCTTGGTGTGCTACTCGTATTTCGAACAGAGACAGCTTACAAAAGCTGGGAGGAAGGGCGCCTTCAATGGGGCTTATTGCTAAACTATGCGCGCAGCTTTTCATACAAATTGAGAGCCATTTCCGCCTTGTCAGAACCCGAGCGAATGAAGATGGGGCGGTACATAATTTCCTTCGCTTACGGATTGAAGCACCATTTGCGCGACACAATTCCCAGCGAACAGCTGCTAGGCTTGGAAAAACCCGAAAGAATTTCAAACTTGCCGATGCACGTAGTTGACAAAATTTTCGCCGAACTTCAACGATGGCACAAAGAAAAGGCCTTTAGCGAAGAGATGCTGACCCATCTGATTGACGCACATTTAACGCCAATTATGGATGTTTGTGGCGCTTGCGAACGAATCAAAACCAGCGAAATGGCCGTTTCCTATCGAGCTTTCATGCGCCAGGGAATAATTCTCAACTTAATCGTCTGCCCGTGGTTGCTGGCGACAGATTTTTCGATTCTCATCAGTTTGCCTTTGATTCTGATAGGCTCTTATTTTCTTCTCGGTCTCGAACTAATCGCCGAAGAAATCGAAGAACCTTTTGGTGTCGACCTTGACGATTTGCCATTAGACACTCTCTGCGGCTATATCCGTGAGTCGGTCACGGACATCCTCAGCTTGAACAAACAACTAAAATATACACAGACAGCCGAAGCACCTGTGCCCGACCTGTTGAAATAGCCGATGGAAACAACTTTGGTGCCATCGGAAAGAGGCCAATAGAAAGCCGCTGGGGAGACAATTTGGATCCGGTGAAAATAGCGAACTGTAGTTCTCAAAACGGTTGTATGCGGAATCGCAGGAATCGTTGCCGGTTGAGCCAACAACTCTTACGGTGCAATTAAACGATCGTGAAAGTGTTTTCTCTATTGATTAGTACGATCATTTGCAGCTTTTGGTGCATCCTTTTCCAGCCGATCAAGATATGTTTCATATTCTGCGGCTTCGTTTTGTCTGTTGAAGCGCCGAAGGAATGCGTCGTAATCAAATAGGGCGTCTTTCATGACTCCGTTGCAATCGGCTCCAGATTTCTTGCCAATTGCGATCGCTTGCTTAAACCAGCTCTCAGCGTCTTTGCTGTTATTTTTCACAAGCTCAATTCGTGCAAGTGTAAGCTGTGCGGCCATTGTGTAGCGGTTAAACCTCGGGTCAGTGGAGGCCCATTTAAGTGAGCGTTTCGCCGCTTCCAGAGCGCTATCTAAATCGTCCAATCGCTCTAACGCTGAACTGCGAACTTCGAGAGACTGAAAGCACTCGTCGTCATGTTCGTGCAATACGCCATCCCAGATCAGAAGCGCCTTCTGTGATTGAGCAAGCGCTAATTTGTAAGCGCCGCGTTTCAATGACTTACTAGCAAGCGCCGTCAGATTTGACGCAATTGTCCTTGCTGATACCGCATCTGATGGCACTTGCACTTTTTCGAGCAATTCAGTAGATAAATTGTCTTCGTCGCTCATCTTAACGCTGAGTTTGCTGGCGAGCCACTCTGACTTAATAGTTTTGATCTGTGCATCTATGCGCTTATAATCTGCTCTGTGACCATATTTTGCGTACAAATGTTGAAGCACATCACGACTATTGATGCGGTTGTCTGTAACTGCGCCAAAATCTGCTTCTATCACGGCTCTCTGTAAAAGCCATTCTGAGCTGGCGAAGTTCCATGAAGAAAGTATCTGGCCTGACAGGAGAGATATGCCATACAACGAAGGATTTAATGATGTATGTACAAATCTTCTACAGGAAGGATTGAAGGTTACAAGGGCTAGGAATGTGGTCACTGCAATTAAGAGTCCAGCGGTAACCGCTAGCAAATGCTGATTTAGACTACGACCAAAGCGATTAACACGTGATTGTAGGCGAGCAGCCAAAAAGTGCATTGCTTCTTGCTCTTTGCTTTTCTCGTATGCCTCTTTCAATGCCTTTGCAAACTCTGTAGCTGAGGAGAAGCGCTTCTCTGGCGCCTTTTCCATTGCCTTATACACAACGTTTTCTACCAGTGGAGGAACGTTTGACTCAGGGCAAAGCATGTGAATTGGCTCAGCCATTTGCGTTGCTTGTTTTGTAATGGTCTCAAGAGGGGTAGCACCATCAAAAGGTACAGAGCCAGACAAACATTGGTAAATTACACAGCCCATCGAATATAAGTCGCTACGATGATCAATGGGTTTCCCACTGCATTGCTCGGGACTCATATATGCGGGACTACCCCAGAGATCTCCCGTTGCGGTAAGCTGGTGTCCTCCGGCCGTGTCTGAATTGAGCAGCTTAGCAATGCCGAAGTCGACTATTAATGCTCTTTGCACTCCGTTAGGCGAATTCGTGAGCATAATGTTGCCCGGCTTGAGGTCGCGATGAACAACACCTTGCTCGTGGGCATGGTTTAGACCTTCAAGCACCTGAGTCATGATATCCAAACACTGTTCGACTCTAAGAAATTTTTGCTGTTTGAGCAAATCTCCGAGTGTCTGTCCTTCGACATATTCCATGACAATAAACGGAATACCGTCGCTGCTGACACCAAAATCATTTACTGATATCAGATTTGGATGCGCAAGAATGCTCGTGGCTTTTGCTTCGACTTGAAACCGTTTGATGTGAGTAGACTCAGTCATCAAAAAGATGTGCATGAGTTTTATCGCAACAATCTTGTCCAGGAGGACATGTCTGGCTTTGTAAACCGTACTCATGCCTCCTCGCCCGAGACGAGAAATTATTTCATAACGTTCAGCAAATTTTTTCCCTATTAATGGATCTGTGACAGAAGCTATCAATTCGGCGCCATCAATGTCACATGAACTCTGTTTCCTATCGTATCCTTTGCCGCAGGCTGTGCATAGCCACTTTAAGGATGATTGTATTTCCGTAATTCGGGCTGTGGTATCCAAGTTTTTTCCAATCGAAGCTCTTTGGGTTGTTCCACATCTGAAATTAAGTTAGACGCATGCCGCCAATTCCTGCGGCGGAAGCGCAGACAGTTTTTGAACTTTGTGCCTCGCTTTTCGCAAATGTGAATTGTTTTCGTTCGTAATCAACATCCGTTCGAATAGCTTCTATCCCTGATTTTTTCCCTAGCCCTCTTGGTCAGTGCAAAGCCTGGGGCAACAAGCCGGATAAGTGGGGATTGAACGCATAGAGCAGCTTGCCAGGACGCGAATACGGGCGGCTGCTACCACTGGCGCTGGAGACCACGCTAATTTCACGCTCTAAGGCGTAAAATGCAATCTTATTAGTCAGGTTAAGGGCGACATACAAACAAATTATGCAAGCAGGCAAGTACACCGCTCAATCGATTGTCCTTTTGCTAATGCAATTGGTCCAAGAGACCAGCATGGCAACAGAAGCCGGACAAGAAGCTATGTTAGGTCAACCCCGCAATTCCGTTGGCGATTTTCCAGGTAATTATTCTCTGCCGTTTCCACCTGCAGGAGCAGAGCGCTTTAATGAACTGCAGATAAACACGGACAAAAAATTTGATGCTTGGCGGAGCATACTTGCTACAGGGAAATTTCGAGGAAGCAGACAAAGCTTATAAACAGTGCCTCAGCATCAATCCTCTTTACCCACAGCAAGAACAAGTCAGGTTTGCCTATTATTGGAAGATAGCTAACTCTGCGGATTCATCAAAGTTGCTTCAGAAAGAAACTATGGAAAAAGTTCGGACTTCATTGAAAAACGACAGCAGCAATGCTCGTCTGTGGTACGTGCTAGGCCTGCTTTACAGCAGACTCGGCGACTCCGTTCAAGCTCTAAAGTCTTACCAAAAAGCTGATGGAATTGACAATTCCCTTCCAGGATTGAAGAACGCTATCGACTCGCTGTCAAATTCCGAGCAGCCAAGCAAGTCGGATCTCAGATAACTCTTTTTGCGCGTATTTGCCATAGAAGACCAGCTGGGTTTAGAGCGCCGCAAGCCATACCTTGGTTTCTTTTTAGCTATGTTTGCGTATTTTCGCGCTGGCATTACACGCCAAAGCGCCCTATAGTCGGTACTCTACAACTAACACTCCGTCATAACATCTGGTCCTTCCCACAAATGTTTCATACGGTTGGCGATCGCAACTTGTTCCTCGCGATCTCGTGATTAAGATTTTCAGGAGCTATACCATGACATTTGAACATACGCCGGATGGCAACACGGAGCAAAGGCTTGCATTAGCAACATCATCAATTGATCACCCAGATCTGAGCGAGTTGCTGCAAACAAAGTTGAACGATGCAAGCAAAATCAATGCTTACAGCAGCGAATTACCAGCCCTGTCGTTTGGTAACGGCATAATGGAGCTTGGCCAACTTAGCAGTAAACCTGATGCTGACAAGAATGCCAGCGATGCCACTACGCATCTCGAAATAGATACGGTTTCAGAGAGCCAAACATCTGAAGTCATTCAGCTAAAATTGCAGCATGGCTCCGGACAGAAAACCAGCCCAGACGCCATAGTTCGAATGCCAAAAGATTTTGACACGACCGAACCGATCCACCTACTTTTGTATAACCATGGTTTCTACGATTCAGCAGAGTCGTCGTTCACCAACGCCAAGCTTGACGCGCAGATGCAAAATGCTCCAGCAAACACGATTTTGATAGAGCCTGAATGGCAAGCAAGCCCCAAAGCAGCAAACAGCAATCAGGGGAATTTCTCCGAAACTAACATGTTTAAGGACATGCTGCAGGAAATATTCACGAAGATACCGAGCCTTGAGCATAAGACCCTGAACGATGTTGACACAATCAGCATTATTTCTCACTCGGCTGGATATGAACCTACAGCCACAGAAATTAATAACAACGGTCTAATCGATAAAGTTAAGAGCATTACAATGCTCGACTCACTCTATAACGGACCGGAACTGGATAACTGGTTAAAAAACAACACCAACGACTTGAGCAACGGCAAGGCACAATACACCAACATTTTTACAGCTACTGGTGGCACCGAATCAAACAGCAAAGAAGAAGCCGAGCGAGTCTTGGCCATGTTCAAAGGCAAAGCTCAACATCTGGTCGAATTGCTGCAAAAGGCTGCATTGTCTCCTGCTGTAGTATTTGAAGACTATGATCATGGTGACCAGCTAATGACACCGGCCGAAATGGCCAGCCATCCGGTTATCTTTAAGTTCAGCTCTGCCACTGTCGATAATCTCGGAACGCATATGAGCTTACCCAATTTATATGTCAGCGTAGTTGAGCAGGCTGCAAATGGTGGCGGCAAGAATACTGGTTCGGGACTGTAACCCAAGCATATTTGCAACTGTAGGTGGGTAGGGGTTTATGTTAGGGAAGCTGCGACCAGGGGCAACAGGATATGCCAAAGCGTCAAGTCACCCCAAAACACTCATTCACTTTACGCTTAAACGCAAAGCTATCAAGCTTTTTCGGCATCGTCCTCAGATTTTCTCAAAAAAACACGCCGAATTGGCGAGGTCAATCCGGCGCGACAAGATTAGTTTTTTTGCTGCGTGCCTCCTACAACACACAAATAGAGGTCAATCCAAATTTGCTTTCCTGCCAGCATCATAATTAAACGATGTGGAATAAAAATGTAGATTGTGGAGAAAACATGGATTTACAGCAACGCATATTCACAGCAACGCTGAAGAGACTCGTCTTACGACAAGTCTCTTCAGTGATTTTGCTTCGGAAAAATTTTATTTGGCTAAAGAAGCCGCCTCTATTTTGAGGACTTCCGATTTTGAGGAAAGTTCCTCAAGTTTTGAAACCATTATGCGTGCAACCACCGTGCGGTCCTTCGGACTGCTTACAAGCGGTTCTGCACCCAATGCACGAAGTATTTTCAAAGTAGCTTCGCTTAGATTTTTAAGAGTGATTTTTACCAAAATTTTTCCGTCTTGAATTTCGACACCCTGAATCTTTTTATTCAAACCGTTTCTCTCGTTCTCCAACAATTCGGCTAAAAGCTTATCGAACTTCGAACTCAATGGTTCAAGCTCATCAGAAGCTGCTGAGGCTTTCTCTCGTTTATCGCGAATAACCGGTTGCTCAGCGAGGAATTCAATTTGTGCCGGAGACCGGTACCATTGAGAACTGTGCGGGGACGGTCGGGCAGATTTTTGCGAGGAGGAAACTGGCATCGCAAGCGGAAGCGGAGGCGGAGGTAAGGATGAAGCGAAGCCGCTATTGCCAGCACCACCGCCACCTGCGGCAGCTCCGCCTGCGTTATTAAAGCCAAGAGCCCCAAAACCTTGCCCACCTCCTGAACTGTACGCCGCACCACTAGCTGCTCTAGATACTCCATCCGGAATTTCCACAGGCACAGCGACGGTGCGCGCAGCACCACCAGTGGTGGTACGCTTCTCTTCGACTGCCACAAATGACGTATACTGAGTCATGATGTGATAATCAAGCGCAGTCTTCACAATTTCGTCCTTGATTTCTTTGTTGACTGAGCCGGTTTGTGCGCCAAACCAATCTTCCGACATCAGCCTATCAACTTTTGCTCTTGCCCAAATCTGCTTAATCACTTCATTGGCGGTTTCCACTTCGGGAAACTTGACTTTAAGTTCTTGTTTGTACGGCTTGCCCGCGGCAAATCCAGTTAAGGTAATCGTACCAGCGCCAGGTTTCAGATATCGTCCTTTTATATAAAGCGGTTTCTGCGCCCAGAGATCTGAAAGCTCATGCGGGTAAACTTCCTTGACGGCAAGATCGCCAAAATCCAACTTCAAATCGGTGAGCAGCGGTGTGCTGATTCGATCATAAAACTTTTTGCCCACCTCAGCGCCGGGGCTATTCAATAAAACATATTCCGACTCGCCCCCGCCTTCTTTGGCGATTTGATCGATTAAAAAGCGGTTGACACCATTGCCGGTGCCGAAGGGAAACCAGCGCGATTTATTACGATATTTCTTCACTAGAGCGACGATTTCCATGTCATTGCCAACATAACCATCCGTCATGAAGCTGACTATTCGCAATCTGTGTTCATCATTTTTCATGGCACAAACGTGTTCAACAGCTGGAGCCATCCAGGTGCCACCATTTGCTTCCAATTTCGAGACAAATTTATGCGCCCGTTTTTTCATTTCAGCACTTGCCACTTGCGGTCGCTCGGCAAATTGCTGCAACTGATCGTTAAACGCCACTACCTGAAATGTGTCATTGGCATTCATATGATCGAGAATGTAGTCCATTGTTTCTTTAGCCTTTTGCAGCGGCGGCCCCGATTGAGAGCCAGAGCAGTCAATCAGAAAAATCATTTCCTTGGGAGCCACCTCTTCTGGTTGAACTTTCTTTGGTGGCATGATCATCAAAGTGAAATAGCCAGACTGCTTATCGCAATGCGCTAAATAACCGCTCTGCACCTGGTCCGCCGCGACATCCCAGCTCAGAACGAAGTCTTTATTTGCAATAGTATTCTTATCTTGAAGTTCAACATGCGCCGTAGTTTCGTGTTGCGCAACCGTCACTTCATGCAACTGCGACTTCAATGCGCGAATCGGCATACCGGCATTGATGTCGATAGCAATTGAAATGTCGTGCCCCGCTCTTTCCTCGGCAACCGGCGGAGTTATCCGCGAGGCGTCAGGCACAACGTCAGTGTCGGCAATTCGCCCGCTACCAGTTTTTCCAATACTATTGCCCGGCACAAAACGCGGACCGACTACGGTGGGGAAATTGAAAGTGAAGGAACCAGACTCATAAGCTAGGGTCTCTATATATTTGATTTCAATCTCAACCGTGGCACCAGGCTCGATATTGGCCACAGACTGCGTGAAAATATTCGGCCGTTCTTGATCTAACAAAGAAGCAACCTGACCGTTGTTCTTCGCCGTCTCATATATTTCCTTTGCTTCTTCGCGCTTTTTGATCGTGCCTTTAATTACCCTTGTTCCGACCTTCATCGTCATTTCGTCAACAGCCGCATTCTCAGGCAGCGGAAACGTATAAACAGCCTCGATTTTATCCTTAAACGTATTATGAAAAACCTGCTTGACGCTAACACGCGCAACATAGCCGGATACAGTCGCTTTCACATCAGTATGTTTGAGCGGGCACTCTCCCAGTTTCTTGCCGGCGCGCGAAACAGCTAACAGAGTTCCCGAACCGCGGCCGGCAAATTGCTTTTTGTCGTGGCGTGATGCCGACGAAGACTTCGGCTGCGCTATAGATAGACGGGTTTTGAGCGCTCGCGCCTGCGCCGGCAGCAACATTCCACTGGAAAGCGACAATATGGACAATAATGACAGCGTTACACGAAATGTTCGCTTAAACGAGATTTTGAAAAACTGCATAAGAAACTCCTGTTTCAGTAATGGCGGCAAGACGCCAAGAAGGCAAGAAGGTACAGCAAAGCGGCAGCGTCGCTAAACGCCACGCCTGAGAATTATTCGCCACTACTCGCTAGCGTATCGCTAAACATGGCGCCAAGACATAGGGTTTTTCCGGTTCATCCCCCCTCTAATTTGCGGATATTGAACAAGAAAGTTTGCACTGGAAAAATGAGTTTGCTGCAAAACGTCAGAGGCGGTTTAACTCGAACTCGTTCTAGAATTGGTTTAGAGAACTGCCGCGAAATGGAAATGCAAGAGGCTAAAAATCGCCACCTGACATCTTCGCAAGAGGTTTGAATCTATATATAAGTGGAATAGAAAAAGTGCAAGTATTGCGTTGGTGATGAAGGAGAGTTTTATGAGTTCGGCTGAAAACAAAAATCTAGTGAGAGTTCAAACTTCCGAATTGAAAGATAAGCTCAATAGTCTTTATGGTCGCATGCGTATTGCTGCCAACTCAAACTCGCCCACACGAGCCGAGCTCGGTCATTTCGATTCGCTATGGGACTTGAAAGAATTGGCGTTGCTCGAACATCGCCAGTCAGTCGATGTACCTGAAACATGGCTCAGCGAAACCGAGCAACTCGATAAGCAACGCGTTCGGCAGGGAAGTTAGTTCGTTGCCTGCTTAGAATATTTCAACGCAAGAGAATTCTCTTGCGTTTTTGTATGGGTATTTTTGAATTTGCTATTTGGTTTTACTATTTACGCTAGCTTCAGGAGATAATTAAGCATGAAAAAACTCGTCGTATCTGCCCTCAGTTTTTCCCTGCTCCTATCTTATACACACAAACCTGCTCTGGCAGCCGGCAGTAGTGCGCCGAGTACAATCGAGGAGCTAAAAACAGAAAGATTGAAATCTTTGATCAAGCGCGCGCCTCAGGTCGAAGAATTACTGCAAAGAGCGCAGACCAAGCTCGATCAAATGAAACAAGCGAAAGCCGATCCCGAATTAATCGCGCGATTACGAACGGAAATAGATCGCATCATTTTTAGCAGCGTTGGTGTTATTGAAGCGCGATTGAAAACAGACATCGAACTGCTCAATGCCTTCGTCAAAGATCACAAAGAACCAGGTGCCGACGAGCTTGCACCACTGCAAGAACGCTACAAAAAACTTTGCTCCCAGTTTGATGAAATGGTTTTTCACAAAGATCTAGATCGTGCTTTTCACATTCACGATAAGTTGGTCCGATTCACTGCCGTTGGTGTCTGGGACAAGGACAAAATTTCTTCTGAAATGGAACGTATCGAAACGCTGGTAGAAAACGCACCCGATATTGCTTTCGGGCGAGCACAATTATTGGACACTTGCAAAAACAAGAAACTTGCTTTTGTTCCCAAACTGGTTTACCTGGGATCATCATCACACGAAGAGATGTACCTCACCGCTGACAGACGCAGCGTGGCTATTATTGACGAGGGTTGCGGTGCGCCGCTCAATATGGAGCTGTCTGAACATCTAATTCAAAATCCCGACGGCAGTTTGTCTAACTTAAACGATGCTGACATTCCGGCGCTGGGTATTCCCTTCAGTCCGCCAGTTTCACTCTGGGCAAAGACTCGCCTGCTTGAGGGCAGAGTGCCGGCAATACAGTTGCGCATGGTTGACGAAGAAACAAAAGCAAGCCACAAGGCTTACGCCAAGAGCGGCGCTACATTCTTTAACGCGGCTGACATTGCGGCAGGAAAAACAGATGATTATTTCAAAGCAAATCTTGCATACATGGGCGTCGACAAAACGCCGACACTATTGGGATTGTTTGTCAATTTTGACAGAGAACCAGCCGCCACCGCCTTTGGTGCCGACGGGCATACACCATATTATACGATTCTCGATCCTAAGCTGAAAGATCTGGAGGCAAGCAAACTCGCAGACGAGTTGCAAAAGCGCTTCAGCAAAGGTGTATTTGCCGGCGCCAAAGGCACGGCTCCTGAACTTTGCAATCAATACGGCGACGCCAATATTCCAGACGGTCCCGAACGTGTGCGCGATTCATGGAAGCGCTTGAGTAAAATCGTTAACGAAACGGGCTCCACTTCGGTGGCGCTATTTAGTTCGGCTGGAAGTTTTCATGGCAATAAAAATGCTGGTAAGTTTGAAGGCGAACAAACAGCCGGCAACCAGGCATGGAACAAGCTGGAATATTATTGGCCAGGCGAAGCTGTGCTCGATTGGGTGGGTATCAACGGCGTCGGCACAGAGCCGGCGGTAGATCCTAAAGGTGCCAATATAATGGAAGCGTTAGAGCCATTCATGGCAGAGCAACGCAGTTCAGCCTGGCAAGCCACGCCTGTGATGCTTGTAAATCTCTCGCCCGCCAGAGCTAAGGCACCACTGGCAGAGTCAGCCTGGATTAGCACCATGTTTAACAAAGTAATCCCCTCAACATTCCCAAATATACTGGCAGTTTTTATCAATGTCCTCGATGACGTAACCTTGTGGAGTGTCGAAGCGAAAGGCTCTTTCCGCAGCTTTGTCAGCAGCAACAAATTTTATAATTACAAAATGCGCTTCAAAATTCTGGATGCCGGCAAGCCGGCAGACACTGCAGCCGGCAGCAAATAATTAGTAGATTTGCAGCCAAGCGGCAAGTTCCGCCAGGCTCGTATTAAAATGCGAAAGGCACTCGAGGAAGATATTTGAAATTCCGGAAATTTGCTATGGCGTTCTTGCTAGTTTTTCTTACGACATCCTCCAGCGCAGATGCTCAAAAGCAGCTGCCAATCAACTTTGTAAATCAGTTCAAACAGGCGCAAGACATTCGCAGCGCGGCTGACAAAAAGCTGATCGACAACATGGAAGCTTGCGCCGACTGGCTGATTAAATTCAGAACCCATTTAGGACATTTTCCTTTCGTTGGTCCTGAGGAAGATAAAGCCATAGCTTATCTTCAGACAAAGCTGCTCAAGCCAAATCCCTACACCATGACCGCAGTTGCCAGTACAGAAGAGAAAAAGGCAGTCTGCCCGATTAAGTTTGTTCACGACATCGGACTAACCGATGTACAACGCGAAGCCTGGGAAACAAAGCCGCCTCAAGATTGGAAAGCCGAACCGGGCAGCATTACTATTATTGTCAATGAGTACGACAATCTTGTGATTTGGGGCTCTAGCGCCGACCGAAACCCGGTGATCGACTTCAAGACCAACAAGTGTTATTTGTCATGGAGAGCCTTCCGCTAAACCCAGGCTCCAAGTGTCTTGGGAGCCTGACTGAAGTCTGAAAGCCCCGCCCGCAAGCCTCTGACCGACGGCTTGGAACCGGGGAGATTCTCTCGCCTCCTGACCGCACCTTTTTCAAGATGCTCTTGCCCCATCCTTTGATAACAGTTGTTTACATTTTGCGGGCTGAAATCGTCAGATAAATTTACGTTTTTCCGCGGTCTCGCGCCCGGCGAACTCTCGAATAGCGCTCTTTCAAAGACTTTGTAGAAGACTGAAGATTGCCTGAAGACAATTTTGACTTAAACGCTGTAGAAGTCATAAGAAGCTTGACCTTTGGATTTTGCTCCTGGCTATGAGATGATAGCCTTACCGATATGTCTGTATAATGTCCTGCCACCCGTAGGAGGGATTTCCTTGTCCGAGGTTAGAGTAGCGGAAGGCGAAAGCATCGAAGCCGCGTTGAAGCGTTTTAAGAAGAAAATTCAGAAAGCCGGAATTCTTTCGGAAATCAAGAGACGTGAGCGTTACGAAAAGCCCAGCGTCAAGCGTAAACGTAAGGCTGAGGCCGCTCGCAAGAGAAGGTCCTGATTTAGCTTGTTCGAGTGGCTCTTCTTGAGTCGCCCCTGAAGCAGGCAAAAGCCTTTGACTAGTCAGCGCCCAGTCGCTTAATTGCGACTTGGTGCTTTTTGTCGTTTCTGCTTTTAATTCTTGCTGTAGCGAAAAGGGGCACGCAGAGCTCTCCCCAAAGAGGGCGGGAGGCCCTCGCGCCCGGGAAGACCCACGCTTTCACTACAAGCCTGACGAGGAGATAATCTCCCGGGATTGCTCACGATTTCACAATGAGCTTGAGACGCTCTGCCTGGCTATTTTTTTCTGCCGGGGGTGGGAGCGGGAGTAGGATGCGCGGCCTGTTCTTGAGCAGCTTTCTGCTGCTCCGCTTTGATTCTGTCTAGCTCGTCTTCTCGCCTGTCTTCGTCATCCTCTTCCCACAGTTTGATTTTCTTACTGTCATCAAACGGATTGGCTTTCTTCTTTTCATCGAGGAAGACTTCGGATGTAATCAACTTAAAGAAGGTTCGACGCATTCTTTTTAAAATAGGAAATTTGTACTCGCCCAGCCTGAGTGTTCCAGGCGCTGGTGGCTGGTAAGTGATGGCCGGTGGAATGTCCGGACGCCCGCCTGTCAACAACCAATTCATCACTTGTGTACCTGGCAACTTGAGCATATCAGCACCAGAAACCACCAGCATAAGACTGGTAAGAAAAAAAATCGGTCCCCAGAACAAGTGGACCCAGCCTGCGGTTTTGGTTTTTATCAGATTACTGTCTTTTGGCGGTGTATGAACAATTACTGGAGTCAGAAAAACAGTCAATGGAATAAAAAGCCAGTGCACTTTTTCCAGACCAATCCAATAGTTGACCTTGCCAAACATTGAGGCTTGATAGAACTTGTAGCCGAAAGAAGCTCCTAAAATAATCAGGAGCACCCCCGCAAGTGACTGTCCAAAAAGCTGCAGCGTAGGCATCATCGTGGCAGGAACTAGGTCTGACATGGCAAATTTATCCAGTTTTGGTAAGTAGTAAGAAGTAAGATTAAAGCTCTCGAACTATCTTCAGTTTACAACGCTTCGAGCCCGGCCGGGCGCTTGAGAATAAAACTAGTCGAAGCTATGTGAAGAACACCAGTGTTCATCATAGTTTAGTGTAATTGCGAATGCAAAAATAACCTACAATATGGAATTCCCACCAGGCATAAAGATCCTGGGGACCTAGTGCATGAGATTTCATTCAGGGAGTAGATCGTGTCAAAGCCTTTGAAAAGAACGCATCACGCCGGCAAATTGTCTCTGGCGGATGAAGGCAAAGAAGTTTGTCTTGCCGGTTGGGTAGATGTTCGACGCGATCTGGGCGGGCTGGTTTTTATTGAGTTGCGCGATCCTTCAGGTAAAGTGCAGCTAGTTTCTGACCCTAAACTAAATAAGCAAGTGCATGAATTATTTTCGACCTTGCGCTCTGAATTTGTCATCATAGCGTCTGGTAAAGTTCAGCGCCGTCCAGCCGGCAGCGAAAACGCCGACAATACAACCGGTGCAGTTGAAATTTATCCAGATCGGGTCGAACTGCTCAATACGGCACGACCATTGCCTTTTCAGCTCAGTGAAGGTGCCAAGGTTGATGAATCGTTGCGCTTGAAATATCGTTATCTAGACCTGCGCCGCCCGGAAATGCACCGCAATCTGGTCTTGCGCCACGACATCAGTTGTGCGATTCGCCAATATCTCAATGCTAACGGCTTTATCGAAGTAGAAACGCCCATTCTGACCAAAGCAACGCCTGAAGGCGCGCGCGATTTCCTCGTGCCGAGCCGCCTCAATCCTGGCGATTGGTATGCCCTGCCGCAATCACCCCAGCTATTCAAGCAGACATTGATGATCAGCGGAATAGATCGCTATTATCAGATTGCCCGCTGTTTCCGCGATGAAGACTTGCGCGCTGACCGTCAACCCGAATTCACTCAAATAGATATTGAGCTTTCCTTCCCCGACGAAGAAGATGTGATGAACGCCACCGAAGGCATGATTGCCGCAGCGTTTCAGTGTGTAAAAATCAATGTAAAACCGCCGTTCCTGCGCATGAGCTATGACGAAGCCATGGCGCGCTTCGGCTCGGACAAACCGGACACACGCTTTGAACTCGAAATAAAAGACATTAGCAGCATGGGGCCGGGCTCAGCAGTCAATTTCTTCAAATTGGCTTTTGAAGCGGGCGGACAGATCAAATGCCTCTGCATCAAGGGCGGTGCCGCAAGTGTTTCACGCAAACAGATAGATCTCTGGACAGCTTTCGTTCGCTCAAATGGTGGCAAGGGTCTCGGCTGGTTGGCGCTGGGAGAGGAACGCCGCAGCTCGGGCATTCATCAGCATCTCAGCGAAAGCGATTTTGAAAAAGTCAAGCAGCTCGCTGGAGCCGAAGAAGGCGATATGCTCCTCATCGTCGGCGATAAAGCCAAAACCTTGGCGAGCGTTCTCGGTCGTTTGAGACTGAAAATTGCCGAAGACCTGCAGCTTATTGATGAGACTCAGCATAAGCTGCTCTGGCTCACAGACTTCCCCGCATTCGAATACGACGAAACAGAAAAGCGCATGGTGGCAGTGAACCATCCGTTTACCAGCCCCAAAGTTGAGCATTTGCATCTACTCGACACCGATCCGGAGGCTTGTAAAGCAAGAGCCTACGACATCATTTACAATGGTGTCGAAATCGGCGGCGGCTCGATCAGAATTCACTCCAAAGAAGTGCAAGAGAAAGCTTTCGCGGTGATCGGACTGACAGCTGAAGCCGCTCGTGACAAGTTCGGGTTCTTGCTGGACGCTCTGGAATCTGGTGCACCGCCGCACGGTGGCCTGGCTCTCGGCTTAGACCGGCTCGTTATGCTTCTGGCCGGCGGCAAATCAATTCGCGACGTGATCGCTTTCCCAAAGACCCAGTCGGGAACGTGCCTGATGACATCAGCACCATCGGCGGCGTCACCAGAGCAATTGAAAGAATTGCAGGTGGAATTCAAATCAAATAAACCCGCTGGAAAACCTGAAGTGGTCTCATCCCCAAGCTCATGATAAAATGCGCTTCAGAGTCTGATGGCTCGAGTTGGTTAATTCCCAGATGCTGCAAGCGTTCCGCCTACTATCCAAGCTAAGACTGGAAGCAAACACTTCCGGGGCATGCGCAATGGCGCTGCTGACAACGTGCCTGAGCCTGACAGCCTGCGGCGACTTTCGAACCGCATCCGACTGCCTGATTTCAGGCAACCAGTATTTTGCCTCCAAAGATTATCAGCATGCAGCTGCCGAGTACCGTCTGGCACTGAAGCGGGACGCGACGAGCTCAACGGCATTGAATAATCTCGGGGTGGTTCTCAACGAGCTTGGCAACTATGACGAAGCTGCCCAAATACTCCAACAAGCAATTAAGCTCGATCCGAAAAATCAAATCGCTCTATACGCACTTGCCCGAGCGCAGACACATTTGAAAAAGTACGACGAGGCAATTGAGAATGCCAACAAGGCTGTAGTGCTTGGACCGGAAGAATTAGCCGCCCACAGAGCTCTGGCTGAGGCTTGTTTTGCCGCTGGGCACATGCCCGAAGCAATCGATCAATATCGCTATATCACAAAAACAGACAGTGACGACGATCAGGCTCATCAGTTTTTGGGTGAAGCGCTGCTTAAAAGTGGCGACAAAGATGGAAGTATTGCTGAATTGAAACGTGCGCTCGAATTGAAGCCTGATAATGTCGATGCGCGAAAATCTTACGCGGCAGCTCTATTCGACAAAGGCGATAAAGCTGGAGCTATTGCCGAAATTGATACATTGCTGAAAGAAAAACCAAACGACGCAGCACTGAAAGAATTGCGCGGCAGCTACGAAAAATAATGCAGAGCTAGCAAAGTGTGGATCGAGCCACAGCACTGCTCTAAACTTATAGTTTAGTCTTCGCTTGCTCGCAGTTTCTCTGGGCATAAGAAAGACAAAGGGATCTCAATTGGTCAGAACGATGTCCGAAGCTCCAACAGGTGAAACTCAAGCACAATCTGGACCAACAGCCGCCAGGCAAATGTTGGCAGCCCTTACGCGCCATTCGCAAGAAATTACCAAAAGATTTGGTGAGAGTTGCGAATACGTAAGTAAGCTCAATTCAACGCTTGAGAACAAAGTCAACAGCCGCCTTGCCGACATCAACGAAACGGCAGAGTATATCGTTCGTTCTCAGTTAGAAAATTTATCAGCCGAAAAAGATTCTGTGCTGGCCGAATTGACTGAATTGCGGCGAGAAGAATTGAAAGTTTTGCAGTCGATCGGGAAAGATTTACGCGAGGCTCTGAGCGCCCGCCTGAAAGAGCTGCTCGCCGAGCTAAAGTCAGAAATAGACAGCAAACTCGCCAGCTACCAGGAAAGCGTCGTACAAACCGAAAGCGAAGTTTCGGCGGCGCTGGTCAATTTGCGCAAAGGGCTTTCTGAAAAAACGCCACTGCACATTTCGGCCATTCAAGAAGAAGGCAGTGCGGCTCGCAAAGAGCTTGAAGACACGCAAGCAAAACAGAAAGAGCTTTTGAATCAAGAAGCGAGTTTGAGCATCGATAATCTCGCTCTGCATTGTGATGAATTAAAAGGCAAGCTGGAGAAATCAGGCGAAGACTACTTCAAGTCGCTTGATGAGCTGCTGGAGAAACTGCTCAATACACAACGGGAAAAATTGCAGCAGCGTATGCAGTCAATTTCGGAAATGCAGACATCGGCAAACAGGTTTTTGCTTGCAGAAATTGATGACGCCGTCGCTTTGCTTTCCGCTTTTTCCGAATCGAGCCAGCAAGTCGTTGACCTGCGCCTTGGTTTACATAACAGCATGGTCAATAATCTAGCTTTGATTTATCGGACAGAGCTTCTGTCTTCGGCTCAAGAGACCGAGGATCAACTAATAATCGTTCGCTCTCATTTACATTCGGTGGTGCGTGGATACCACGATTATTACTCAGAGCAATCGAACATTTTGCTATCCAAGTTTGAAAACAGTGCGCGTGAAGCTTTACCCGAGAAACGCGATTCACATTCTGCTGCTGAAGCTGAAGAGCTTCCCGCCGAAGTGCAGCAATTATTTGCAAAGTTCAAAGAAGAGCTGAACAACAAAATCAAAGAATTGGTTAGCACGGCAGACGCCAGGTTAGAAGAATCGTTAGGAGAGTTTCGCAACCAATTGAATCAAGTCAGCCAGAAGTTTTCGAATATGGCTGAATCAAGCTTCAATGATTATCGCAAAGAAATTTCGGACGCAGCGGAAGCCAACAAAGCAGCGCTGGAAGACTTGAGCCAGAAAGCAGATGCGCTCGAGCAGCTTGTGGAAGAATCGAAAGAATTGATCAGCGCTCTTGACCAGTCTAACCTGGAGTTTTAATTCAACTATGGCAAAAAACATAAAGGACATAGTTGATGAAGGATTCGGCAAGCTGGCTAGCCTGGCTGAAAAGCGCAATGAAATCTTAGCCCGCTGCGAGCAAATTTCTCATGCCGCATCCGGACCACAGCTCACAACAGCTGAGCAAAGAGTACGAGCGGCTGAAGCAAACTATATTACAGAAATCAACACGCAAGTCGAACACTTGCTGACGGAGCTTCGGCAAACATTGGCTCAGGTAGCGGAAAACAATCAGTTTTTCCAGGGCGCAACGCGCGACAAGCTGACCATGCACATTGGCGGCTATCTAGACGAGCTGACGCAATCTCAGACTTTCATTCGCACGCGAGCCGCAGCCAAGCTCGATTCTTTATTTCAACAAAGCAATAGTGAACTGAAAGCGATTGAAACTGAACTATTAAGCGAATCAACAAGAATGCTTTCTGAGCTCGATCTTTCTTGCGAACGCAGCACAGCCGCCCTGGTACATTCAAAAGCCGAAATATCGGGACAATTGGCTCACAATCAGCATGAGCTGGCTGGACTACTCGGCGAATCGGCAAATTCAATCATTCAAGATGCCGAAAAAAAGCGCAAGAAAATTAAAGAGAAGCTGGAGAAATTCGGGCGCCACCAAAACGATGAGCTGCTAAAAGTAAAACAAGATACAGCCAAGCTTGTCGCCGAAACAGTAAAGAATACACTCAAGGAAATGAAGGCTGCCTGCGCGGCTCTTGAAGAGCAATTGGATCAAAAGCGCGAAGAGCTTTATGACAGGTCCGCGGCTGATCTTCGCGAAGTGAGCCATGAGTCACTTTCGCAACTACAGGACAGCTACGATTTCAGCAAGAAAGAGCTAGCCGATAAGCTGGCAGCATTAACTGAATTGACAAAAAAACTTTTGCAACAAGAACAAACATCGCTGACAGAACTCGACAACATTGCTCGAACTAACGCCGAAACGATTCTCGCCGATCTGAGAGTACAACATTCAGATGGAGACGCAGCGGGAGCCGGCAAGCGTAATCCGGTGGAGGAAGCATTTGCTGAAATAGAAGAACTGGTCGACGAAGTCTCGGATGAATTAACTCGTAAACTAAAAAACATTTTGAAGGCACAGGCCGAGAGCATGCAAAAGTTGTGTGCCGCTTCGGAGAAAACGCTGGTAGATTTATTCGCCGATTTCTCGACACAAATGCAAGAAAACATGAAAGTGCACGACCAACTTTGCGCGCAGAAAGAAGAAGACCTGCTAAAACAGCTGGAGAAGCTGGAGAAGCAAATCGTCGAAACACGTGCTCAGCTTAGCGGCGAAACCGGAGGGGCGAAATGATGGCTTCTTCGATCAAGATAAACGGAACCCTCTTAAAGCAATGCATGCGCATTTTCAATTCTTCATCTGAAGAATCTCCTGATACCTGGTCGGGACAGGAAACATCAAGCACTAAAGTCGGCGATATTTTCATTCTCTTTCGTCCGACTAAGGAAGGCATTCTCGACGAGCCCAGCTGTGAGCTTGAAGTATCAGGCGTCGCATTGGTTTATCGCGAAGATGCATTTTTCCCGATGAATTATTTGCTCGATGAAAGCAATTACGAAATGAGCTTTATGGAAGGTGTTCTTTCCAGCAAAGCTTCCGAAGCAAAAGAGACGGGGTTGGCGTTTTACTGCTTGCGCGCCAGCGTGCTCTTGCCGCTGACCAAGGCTCTGGTATCAGCTCTGGCTAGCATGGAAAAGAAATATGGTGGCTCAGGAGAGCGCAGCAACAGTTTGCAGGCAGATCCCCTGCATTTCTTTCTCACAACGCTTGGAATAGA
>Ga0182030_10008629_pt1 | contig 21049 bp, 11 predicted proteins | sample 812S3MmetaG_FD_121299 | JGI IMG/M metagenome (GOLD analysis project Ga0182030, IMG submission 121299) | Permafrost microbial communities from Stordalen Mire, Sweden - 812S3M metaG (Illumina Assembly) | ecosystem: Environmental > Terrestrial > Soil > Wetlands > Permafrost | place: Sweden...
GAAATTCCGCCGGCGACAAACCCATGAAACGATTTGATTCTTCATTCTTCATTCTACATTCTTCCTTTGCTTGAACCTTTCCGAACATCGCCAGGCGATTGACCAGCTGGACGCGCATATCGTCCGGCTGCTCAACGAGCGCACGCGCCACGTGCTGGCCATCGGCGACATCAAGCTCAAGGCCGGCGAGGAAATTTACGCGCCGCACCGCGAGCGCGCCGTGTTCGACCGCGTCTGCAAGTCGAACGCCGGGCCGATCACCAATGAGCAGCTCCGCACCATTTACCGCGAAATCATGTCCAGCGCGCTCGCGCTCGAAAAGACCATGACCATTGCGTATTTTGGGCCGGAGGCGACGTTCACGCACCAGGCGGCCATCCAGAAATTCGGCGCGAGCCTGAATTACGCCGCACAAAAAACCATCGGCGACGTGTTCACCGAGGTTTCCAAAAAGAGCGCCGATTACGGCGTGGTGCCGGTGGAAAATTCCACCGAGGGCGTCGTCACGCACACGCTCGACATGTTCGTGGACAGCGAGCTGAAAATTGTTTCGCAGATTGTCCTGAAAATCCAGCAATGCCTGATGAGCAACGCGAAGCTGGCGCAGATCAAAAAACTTTACATTCACCCGCAGTCGCTGGCGCAATGCCGCGGCTGGCTGGCGAAAAATCTGCCGCGCGTGGAAATCGTGGAGACGTCATCGAACGCGCGTTCCGCCGAACTCGCGGCAAAAGGAAAACATACCGCCGCGCTTGGCGGGGCGCTGGCGGCGGAAAAATACGGCCTGAACATTCTGGCGCAGGATATCCAGGACAATTCCGTGAACGTCACGCGCTTCATCGTCCTCGGCCGGCAATGCAGCCCGCCCACCGGCGACGACCGCACGAGCCTGATGTTGAGCGTGGCCGACAAGGCCGGCGCGCTGCATGAGGCCATCGCCGCGTTCCGCAAGTTCAAGATCAACATGACGAAAATCGAATCCCGCCCGAGCAAGCGCAAGGCGTGGGAATATTTCTTCTTCATTGATTGCGCGGGGCATTTTCAGGACGCGAAGGTCGCCAAGGCCATCCAGCATCTCGGCAAGCATTGTAACTTCGTCAAGATCCTCGGCTCGTATCCGAACGTGGAATAGCTTTATGCGCGCGGCAATGATGGCAATCTGGTTTTTGGTCAGTTTGCCGCTGGCGGCGACGGCCGGAGATACGAACAAGATCAAAGTCCTCATCGTGGACGGCTTCAGCAATCACGATTGGAAATACAACACGCAACTGCTCCGGGGAATTCTGGAGCCGACCGGGTTGTTCGAGGTTTCCGTTTCCACCGCGCCGCCCACGAATGGCGCGCCGGGATGGGCGGCCTGGCGGCCGAAGTTTTCCGACTATGACGTGGTGATCCAAACCTGCAACGACTTCAAGAGCGGAACGCAGTGGCCAGGAGAAGTTCAAGCGGCGTTTGAAAATTACGTTACCAACGGCGGCGGATTTTTCGATTATCACTCGGCCAACAACGCTTTTGCCAAATGGCCGGCTTACAACGAAATGATCGGCCTCGGCTGGCGGAACAAGGATTTCGGCTGGGCCGTCGCCGTGGACACGAATGAAAACCTCGTGCGCATCCCCGCCGGCGAAGGGTTGGACACTGCCCACGGCCCGCAGTCCGACGTGGTCATCCATAATCTCGGCGCGCATCCGATTCACGCCGGATTGCCGCGGCAATGGAAGACGCCGCATTTGGAAGTTTATTACTACGCGCGCGGCCCGGCAAAAAATCTGGAGGTGCTTTCCTATGGCTTCGATGCGAAAACCAGGATGAACTGGCCCACCGAGTGGACTGTGACCTACGGCAAAGGTCGCGTGTATAACTCCACGTTCGGCCACGTCTGGCAAGGGGACGTGCAGCCGCCCGCCCTGCGTTGCGCCGGGGTGCAAACAATTCTGGTGCGCGCGTTGCAATGGCTGGCAAAACGTCCGGTGGATTTTCCCGTGCCGCCCGATTTTCCGACCGCCGATGCGCTGTCCATCCGTCCGGAAATTTCCCTGCCGGCGAAACCGGAGCATTGAAACGCGCGACGTTCACTGGCAACTTCCCCGCATGAGTCATCTGGCCAAAGCCCGTGAAGTGTTCGACATCGAACTCGCCGCGCTCAAATCCGTCCGCGCCCAGCTCGACAAATCCTTTGATCGCGCCGTCGAGACCATCATCGCCGCGCTGAAACAACGCGGGAAAATCGTCATCGTCGGCATCGGCAAATCCGGCAACGTCGGCGCAAAGATCGCCGCCACGCTCACCAGCACCGGTTCCACCGCCGTGGTGCTCAACAGCGTGGACGCCCTGCACGGCGACGTGGGCATCGTCAATGACGGCGACACAATTATCGCCTTGAGTTATTCTGGCGAGTCGGAGGAACTGCTGAATTTGCTTCCGGCGTTGAAAAGGTTTTCCGTCAAAATCATTTCCCTCACCGGCAACGTGAAATCGTCGCTGGCCCGGCACAGTGATGTTTCGCTCAACGTCAAAGTGCCGAAAGAAGCGTGTCCGTTCAATCTCGCGCCGACGAGCAGCACCACGGCCATGCTGGTCATGGGCGACGCGCTGGCGATGGCGGTATTGCAGGCGCGCGGCTTCAAGCAGAAGGATTTTGCCAGGTATCATCCCAGCGGCGCGATTGGCCGCGCGATGCTGCTCAAAGTCGGCGACATCATGCGCACGGGAAACCGCAACGCCGTGGCGGACGAAAATCTGACGGTCAAGGAAGCGCTGCTCGTGATGACGCACGCCAAATCCGGCAGCCTCGCGGTCGTGAACGCGCGCGGCAAACTGGCGGGTATTTTCACCGACGGTGATTTCCGGCGGCACATGGCGACGAATGAAAATCTTTTGTCATTGCCGTTGAAAAAAGTGATGACGCTAAAACCGATTTGCATCCGTGACGACGCGCTCGCGGCCGAGGCGCTGAAAATTTTCAACGAGCGGAACATTGACGACCTCATCGTCGTGAACGCGAAGAATGAGCCGGTGGGTTTGGTCGATTCTCAGGACTTGCCGAAGCTAAAAATCGTGTAGGATCATTCCCAGTTGGTCGGGAGTGAACCTGCTGAAACACCGGGAAAGGTAAGGCGAAACCAACCGGTGTCTGCGCCGCAAACCCATGACCAATTTCAAATGGCCAGCAACAGCCGCTTGATCTCCTTGAGGCGGGCTTTGGCTTCCTTCTTCGCAAGCCGCGGAAACTTGCCACCGAGCTGGATGAAATCGCCGGAACGCGTGAGCTTCAATTTGTCTTCCTCGACTTCAATGCTCGTCACGTTCTTTTCGCTGGCGAGAATTTTCAATTCGCCGATTGCCAGCAGCAGTTCCACCGGCGGCGGGAGCAGACCAAAGCGGTCGCGCAATTCTTTTTGCAGCGCGTCGAGCAGCGGCCTTTCGGTCGCCTGTGCCAGCTTGCGGTAAATCTCGATGCGATGATGCGGCTCGGTGACGTAGTTTTCAGGCAGCGTGCTGGCGTCGCCAAGAAAATCCAGCGCCACGCGCACCTCAACGCGGGGCTTCACCTTTTCGCCTTTCATCGACGCCACGCTTTGCTTGAGCAACTGGCAGTAAAGTTCAAACCCGACGGCGGTGATGTGGCCGCTTTGCTCCGCACCCAACAGATTTCCCGCACCGCGAATTTCCAAATCACGCATCGCGATCTTAAAGCCGCTGCCGAGCGAGGCATATTGCTTCATCGCGCTGATGCGCTTGCGCACGTCCGTCAGCAGGCGCGCGTGCCGCGGCAGCAGCAGATACGCGTAAGCCTGGTGCTTGTAGCGGCCGACACGGCCGCGTAATTGGTAAAGCTCGCTCAAGCCGAAACGGTCGGCACGGTCAATGATGATGGTGTTCGCGTTCGGAATATCGAGGCCGCTCTCGATGATCGTTGTGGACAACAAAACATCCGCGTCGCCGTTGACGAATGTCGTCATCACCTCCTCCAAATCATCCGCGTGCATCTGGCCGTGGCCCACCACGATGCGCGCATCGGGGACGAGTGATTGCAATTTCGCGCGCATCCCTTCAATCGTCGTCACGCGGTTGTGCAGGAAGAAAACCTGTCCGCCACGCGCGAGTTCGCGCCCGATGGCATCGCGAATCGTGCGCTCATCGTAAGGCGTGGCAATCGTCTCGACCGGCAGCCGGTCATGCGGCGGCGTCTGAATCGTGCTCATGTCGCGCGCGCCGGTGAGCGCGAGGTAAAGCGTGCGCGGTATCGGCGTGGCGCTCAACGTCAGCACGTCCACCATCGTCCGCAGGCGCTTGAACTTTTCCTTGTGCAGCACGCCGAAGCGCTGCTCCTCGTCAATCACGACCAGTCCCAAATCCTTGAACGCGATGTCTTCCTGCACAATGCGGTGCGTGCCGATGACGATGTCCACCGCGCCCGCCGCGAGATTTTTCACCACCGCGTCCTGCTCGCGCCGCGTGCGGTAACGCGAGAGCAGTTCCACGCGGATTGGATAATCCGCCATGCGCTCGCGAAAATTGTTGAAATGCTGCTGCGCCAGCACGGTCGTCGGCACCAGAATCGCAACCTGTTTGCCATCCATCACGCATTTGAACGCCGCACGGATGGCGACCTCGGTTTTGCCAAAACCCACGTCGCCGCAGATCAAACGATCCATCGGCTTGGCGCGTTCCTGATCGGCTTTGGTTTCGGCGATGGCGGTGATTTGGTCCGGCGTTTCCTCGTAAATGAAGGCGCTTTCAAATTCACGCTGCCATTGCGTGTCCGGCTTGCACGGATGTCCGGCCTGCGTTTCGCGCACGGCCTGGATGCGGAGCATTTCGGCGGCGATGTCGCGCACCGCTTTTTCCGTCTGCTCCCTGGCCTTGTGCCAGCGCGTGCCGCCAAGCTGATTGAGCGGTGGATTCGCCTTCCCCGCGCCGACGTATTTGCTGACGAGATGCGCCTCGCTGACGGGAACGTAAAGTTTCGGCGGTTCGACGGCATCACCGCCCGGCGCATATTCGATGACGAGACATTCGGTGGCAGCGGATGGTTGGTTGTCGTTGGTTGAGAGATGACGGCTGTTGCCAACCGGCATCAGCTTCAGACCCAGATAACGCCCTATGCCGTGCTGCAAATGCACCACCAGATCGCCTTCCGCCAAATCGGTGAAATCAATGTCGAGCGCGGAACGCGCGGCCTGTGCGTGCGCGGATTTCTGTCGGCGTGGACGCTGGATTTTGTAGCGGCCGAAAATTTCCGCATCCGTGACCACCACCAGCTTCGCCTCGTCGCAAATAAAGCCGCGGGCAAGCGAGCCGAGATGCTGCGTAGGACAGGCGTCGCGCCCGCCTTCAATTTCTATTTCCTTTTTATTTTTAGTTGGAGACAGGCTGGAAGCCTGCCCTACGAGTTCCGCCCAAATTTCCTCAAAGCGCTGGCGCTCGCCGGCGTTGTTGCAAAAAATGTTCACGGAATATTCCTGCCGCAGCCAGCGGTGCATTTGCGCAAAAAATTCGCGCCGCTGCGCCTCGGCAATCTGCGGTTCTGGCGCGCGCTCGGCCAGCGGACGGAAAGCGTCGAGCGAATCAAATTTTGGATTGGCGGTTGTGGATTGCGGACTGGCTTCGCCGGTTTCGGTTTCTTCAGCAAGTTCAACCGACGTGAAGCCGCGCTGGTTTAATTCCACCAGAAAATCCGGCCACGAAATGAAAAACGGATCACCCGTCGGGATTTGCTGCGCGTAAGTTTCGGCGTGAACGGCGAGGGACTCCGGTTCGCACAAAAGAAAAATAGTTTCCCGCGGGAGATAATCTAAAAGCGTCGCCAGCGCCTTTTCATTCTTCATTCCGCCTTCTTCATTCGGCCTTTGCTTCAAGATTCCCAGCTCGCCGGCCGGCGGAATGGTGGTGGTGATTTCCTCGCGCGAAATTTGCGTGAGTGGGTCGAAATAGCGGAGCGATTCCAGCTCGTCGCCGAAAAATTCCAGCCGCACCGGCCACGGACTCGTGGGCGGAAAAATGTCCACGATGCCGCCGCGCAGGGCGATTTCGCCCTTTTGCGAAACTTGCGCCTCCGGTTCATAGCCCTGAGATTCGAGAAACTCGATCAGCTCGAGCGGCGCGATTTTGTCGCCGCGCGCCAGTGCCCGCGTGCGGCTCTGGATTTCGCCGGGCTGGAAGGTTTTTTGGAGCAACGCGGTGACGCTCGTCACGACGAGCAGTTTTGGGTTGCCGGAAAGCGCGACGAGCGTTTGCAGGCGGTCGCTGATGACGTCGGCATGCGGAAGCCTGCCTTCATGCGGCAGGATTTCCCACGGCGGATAAAACAGCGGTGACCATCTAAGCCACGTTTCCAGATCCTGCTGGAAGCTTTCCTGTGTTTTCAGGTTTTCCGCGACGACGACGATGGGGCGTTGCGGGAAAAGTTTTTTCAGCAGCGCGGCGAAAAAGGGCCGGGCGGGTGCGGCGATGCCGGAAAAAGCCTGCGCTCCGCCCGCTTCCAATCGCCGGGCAAGCGTCTGCGCGACGGGATTTTTTTCGAGGTCAGCGAACAGGTCGCTCGTCGCCTTTGCTGGCAGGTCCTGCGGCAAGCACCGACACCTTCGCAGCGAAAAGCCATGCCGTCAAGCGACACGCAAACCGGCGGCCTGCATGTTTGGATTTGACCGCCGCCGGAACGTCCCCACAATTCCGCGCCATGACGATGACCGAGTTCTGGATGCTGCTGCCGTTCGCGCTGCTGCTCGGTGCGATCGCCGCCGGGCCGTTGTTCGCGCCCCAATGGTGGTTGCGTCATTACGCCAAAGTCGCGCTCGGCCTTGGCACCATCACGCTCGGCTACTATATTTTTGTCCTGCGCGACCTGTCCAGCCTGGGGCACACCGCGCACGAATATGTCAGCTTCATCGCGCTGGTCGGCTCGCTTTATGTCGTTTCCGGCGGCATCCACATCGGCGTCAAAGGCGGGGCGACGCCGTTCAAGAACGTGATTTTTTTGTTCACCGGCGCGGTCCTCGCCAATCTGCTTGGCACGACCGGGGCGGCAATGCTGCTCATCCGGCCGTGGATCCGGATGAACCAATACCGCGTCTCGGCGCATCACATCGTCTTTTTCATTTTCATCGTGGCGAACGTCGGCGGCTGCCTCACGCCCATCGGTGATCCGCCGCTGTTCCTCGGCTATCTGCAAGGCGTGCCGTTCTGGTGGGTCGCCGAACATTGCTGGCCGATGTGGACCGTCGGCATCGGCCTGTTGCTGGCGATCTTTTACGTTGTGGACAAAATCAACTTCGCCCGCGCGCCGGTGGCGTTGCGGGAAAAGGAGACCACGACCGGGACATGGCGGGTCGACGGCCTGATGAACCTGATTTTCCTCGCCGTCATCCTCGGCGCGGTGTTTGTGAACACGATGTTCGTGCGGGAGGCGTTGATGATCGCCGCCGCCGCCGGCTCATATTTCACCACCAAAAAATCCGTCCACGCGGCGAACCAGTTTGATTTCCATCCGATCCTGGAGGTCGTCATTTTGTTCGCCGGGATTTTCGCCACGATGATGCCCGCGCTCGGCTGGCTCAACCAGAACGCTCCCCGCCTGCTCGGCGAGCATCCCGCGCCCGGCATTTTTTTCTGGGGCACGGGCGTGCTCTCCAGCGCGCTCGACAACGCGCCGACGTATCTTGGCTTTTTGAGCGCATTGTTTGGCGTGGCCGGCACCGGCGATATTCATGAATTGCTCGGCCAGCAACACCGGCAAATCCTTGCCATCAGCGTGGGCGCGGTGTTTTTCGGCGCCGCCACCTACATCGGCAACGGCCCGAACTTCATGGTCAAAGCCATCGCCGAACAGCAGAAAGTCGCCACACCAACCTTCTTCGGCTTCATCTTCAAATTCGCGCTGCCATTCCTGCTGCCGGTGCTGATAACCATCTGGTTACTTTTCTTCCGGGGTTAGAAAATTGTCACAAACTTGAAACATTCTCTTTGCGCCCGCCGCCGTTTTTGGCGAAATTAAGCCGGCCAGTTTGGGAGTTCCGAGTGCGCACACTTTACAACATCCTGTTCATCATTTTTTTCGTCCTGTCTTCGCCGTATTATTTCTGGCGGATGCGGCGGCGCGGCAACTGGCTGCCCGGATTCGGCCAGCGCTTTGCAAAATACGACGCCAGCCTGAAACAGGCGCTGACCAACCGGCACGTCATCTGGCTCCACGCCGTCAGCGTCGGCGAGGTCAACCTTTGCACCCAGCTCATCCGCGCGCTCGAACCGCGCGTGCCGAACCTCAAGATCGTCGTCTCCACGACCACGACCACCGGCATGGGCGAGCTGCGCCGCCGCCTGCCCACGCACGTCAGCAAAATTTATTATCCGATTGACCGGCGGAAATTCGTCAGCCGCGCGCTGGCCACGATCAACCCCAAGGCCATCGTGCTGGTCGAGGCGGAAATCTGGCCGAATTTTCTCTGGCGCGCCAAACGGCTCGGCATCCCGGTGTTTCTGGCGAACGCGCGGCTCTCCGACCGCTCGTATCCGCGCTACAAACGGTTCGCCTTTTTATTCCGGCCATTGTTCGCGTCGCTCGCCGGCGTCGGCTGCCAGAACGAGGCGGATGCCAAACGCCTGCGCGCCGTCGGCTGCCGGCCCGAAGTCGTCCAAGTGGTGGGCAATCTGAAATTTGACGCGGCCAAGCTGGACGAACAGCGCTCACTGGATGTGCCGGCGATGCTGCGCCAGCTCGGCGTGCCGGAAGATGCGCAAATTCTGGTCGCCGGCAGCACGCATGACGGCGAGGAAATCATTCTGGCCGAGCTTACCAAGCGGCTGCGCGCAAAGTTTCCGAAACTGTTTCTGGTGCTGGTGCCGCGCCATTTCGAGCGCTGCCGCGAGATCGGACAAAAACTGGCCGCGCGCGATGTGAAATTTTTCTGGCGCAGCGAATATTCAAAAAAAACCGAGGAGCCCGCCGGCGAGCTGGAATGTCTGCTGGTCAACACGACGGGCGAGCTGCGGTTTTTTTACGAACATGCGACGGTGGTATTCGTCGGCAAAAGCCTGACCGCCATCGGCGGACAAAATCCAATTGAGCCGGGCGCGCTGGGCAAGGCGATAGTGTTCGGCCCGAACATGCAAAATTTCGCGGACGCGACGCGGAGTTTTGTCGCGCAAAATGGCGCGATGCAGGTGGCCGACGCGGCGGCCCTGGAATCCGCCGTCGCGGACTTGCTGGCGGATGAAGCCCGCCGGACGGAACTGGGCCGCAACGCGCTCAGGGTGGTGGCGGAAAACCACGGCGCGCTGGACCGCACGGTGGAGATGATTTTGGTGCAGCTCCGGGAGCGCGGCATTTACGTCGCGCAGGGCTGGTAGATTTTTCGCGTTTCGCCGCTTGACGAAAGCGCGGTGCCGAATCATATTTGCCTCCACTCCCGTTTTCAGAAGACGGAAGTGTTTGTTGTAGTATGTCCAAACCAAAGGTGCGCAACGCCACGGCGGATTCTTCCTCAAAAAAGGGAAAGCGCAACGGGACGCTTTTGCCCGGTCAGGTTATAAAACTGGTCAACGGTTCCACCGCCCTCCCCGCCGATTCAACCACCGACATCGCGGAAAAAGTCAGGGAACTGGTCCGTCTGGCGCAGGAGCAGGGACAACTCACCTACAACGACATCAGCGAGGCGCTGCCGGACAGCGAGGTGACGCCGGAGAAGCTGGACGAGGTTTTTTCAAAACTGCGGGCGCTGGAAATTGAAATCGTTGACCAGGCCGAAATGGACAACGTGAAGAAGCCCGAGGGCGAGGAGGAGGACACGTCGCGGCTGGACATTTTGGACGACCCGGTGCGAATGTATCTAAACCAGATGGGGCAGGTGGCGCTGCTGACGCGCCAGCAGGAGGTGGACATTTCCAAGCGCATCGAGGAGGCGGAGGCGGAGGTCGCCAAAATCATCCACAGCCTCGGTTTCGCCGGCAAGGAACACATCGCACTCGCGGAAAAACTGCTGGCCGAGCCGCCCCGCGAACGGTTCGATCGCGTCATTCTGGAAAAGAAGGTGGACAGCCGCGAAGCGCACCTGAAGATGCTCCGCAAGTTGCTGGCTAGCGTCCAGAAGACCGATCAGGAGGTTGACCATAAATATACTGCGTGGCGTCACGCCCATGGCAAAGCCCCCGCCGGGCGGGCGCTGGCGGCGTTCAGGCGGGCGGACCGTCAGCTGCAAGGCGCGTTCCCCAAATTCTGTTTCAAACAAAAAGTCGTGGAAGAAATGGCGCTCGTCGCCGAGAACATCCACGACAAGCTGCAATACAGCCTGCGCGCGCTGGCCGAGGCGGAAATGCAGCGCGAGTCCACCGCGCAGCAGCATCTGGTCGCCGCCGAAAAGCAAAAACTCAAGGCGCTGGAAGAGTTCGTGCGGATGCCGGTGGAGGATTTTCTAAAAAAATTCGACGCGCTGCGGGAATACTCCACGCACGCGCTCCAGGCCAAGACCGAAATGGTCGAGGCCAACCTGCGCCTCGTCATTTCCATCGCCAAAAAATACACCAACCGCGGGCTGTCGTTCCTCGATTTGATCCAGGAAGGCAACATGGGCCTGATGAAGGCGGTGGAAAAATTCGAGTATCGGCGCGGTTACAAATTTTCCACCTACGCGACCTGGTGGATCCGGCAGGCCATCACCCGGTCCATCGCCGACCAGGCGCGCACCATCCGCATCCCGGTCCACATGATCGAAATCATCAACAAGCTGATGCGCGTCCAGAAGCGGCTGATCCAGGATTTTGGCCGCGAGCCGACGCCGGAGGAACTCGCCGACGAACTGCAAATGCCGGTGGATCGCGTGCGCGGCGTCTTGAAAATGGCGCAGCAGCCGATCTCGCTGCAATCGCCGGTGGGCGACGGCGAGGAAGCGAACTTTGGCGATTTCATCGAGGACAAGGCCGCTGAAAGCCCGCTCGACATGACGAGCTTCAGCCTGCTGAAAGGCAAATTGGGCGACGTGTTGTGCAGCCTGAACGAACGCGAGCGGAAGGTTTTGGAACTGCGCTTTGGCATCGGCGACGGCAACGCCCGCACGCTCGAGGAAGTTGGCCACCAGTTCAATGTCACTCGTGAACGCATCCGGCAGATCGAGGCCAAGGCGCTCCGCAAAATGCGCCATCCCACGCGCCTGAAACAGTTGAACGGCTTTCTCGAAGTCGAAGATATGGAACGCGATTGATTTGTCCAGCGACCGGAACCTCACATTCAACTTCCCTGTTCCGACTGAAGAGTGCCTTGAAAAATCCGTGTGCATCCGTGTGCATCCGTGATTAAACTTTTCCCGCAATGGAATACGAAGCCGTCATCGGTCTGGAAACGCACGTCCAGCTCAAAACGAAATCGAAGATGTGGTGCGGTTGCGCCAACGCGTTTGGCTCGGAGCCGAACACCAACGTCTGCCCCGTCTGCCTCGGCCTGCCCGGCGTGCTGCCGGTGCCGAACGACGAGGCGCTCCGCCTGACCGTGCTGACGGGTTTTCTTTTGAACTGCGAAATCCCGCGCTTCGCCAAATTCGACCGCAAAAGTTATTTCTATCCCGACGCGCCGAAAAATTACCAGCTCACGCAATACGACAAGCCTTCAACGGCAAACGGCTTTGTGGAGTTTGAATTCACCGGTGCCGGTTCGGTGAACGGTTTTGGCCGCGTCCGCATCACCCGCGCGCATTTGGAAGAAGACGTCGGCAAGCTCACGCACTTTGACCGCACCAGCGGCGTGGATTTCAACCGCGCCGGCGTGCCGCTAATGGAAATTGTCTCCGAGCCGGACATCACCAGCGCCGACATGGCCTACGAATACCTCAACGCGCTCAAGGACATTTTGATGCACGGCGGTGTGAGCGATTGCAACATGGAAAAAGGCATGGTTCGGTGCGACGTGAACATTTCCGTGCGCCCCGTCGGTACCAAGGAACTCGGCGCGAAGATCGAGATCAAAAACATGAACAGTTTTTCCGGTGTCCGCCGCGCGCTGGATTACGAAATACCGCGCCAGATCGCGGCCGTGAAACGCGGTGAGAAACTCATTCAATCCACGCGTCGCTGGGACGACGAGGCCGGCATCACCGACGAAATGCGGACGAAGGAGCACGCGCACGACTACCGCTATTTTCCCGACCCCGATTTGATGCCGCTCGCCCCGACGGATGGCTGGCTGGCCGAGGTGAAATCACGCGTGACCGAGTTGCCGCTCGCGCGCAAGCAGCGTTTCATGCGCGATTACCAGTTGCCGGACGGCGACGCGGAAACATTTGTGAACGACGTGCCGCTCGGAAATTATTTTGAAGGCATCGCGAAGCAATCGAAGAATCCAAAAGCCGTCGCCAACTGGGTCATCAACAATCTGCGCGCGATCATAAGCTATAAAAACACTATCTTGTTTGCAATGTTCAATGGTGATCCAGAAAGATATATTCCAATAACCTTGGATAATTTGAAGTTCAAGCCAGCAGCCCTACTGGAACTTGTCGCTCTTGTCGAGGCCAAGACCATCAGCAGCGCCGCCGCACAAACTGTTTTTGCCGAAATGTTCGAGACCGGAAAATCTCCGGCTGCCATTGTTCAGGAAAAAGGCCTAGCACAGGTCAGCGACACCGGCGCGATTGAAAAATTCTGCGACGAAGCCATCGCCGCCAATCCCGCGCCCGTGGCGGATTACAAGTCCGGCAAAGTCGCCGCGCTCAATTCACTCAAGGGCCAGGTGATGAAGCTCTCCAAGGGCAAGGCCAACCCCGCGCTGGTGGGCGAGATTCTGGAGCGAAAGCTCAAACCCTGACGGTTCGTTTTTCTTGCGGGTTAAACCTGTGAAACCCATTCTCATTTTTCTGCTCACCGCGTTCACCGCGTTCACCGCGCTGAGCGCCCTCGCGCGCGAGCCGCAAACAGACCTGAGCATCCGCCAGCAGGATGACGCGGCGATGCAATGGTTTTCCGACGCGAAATTTGGAATGTTCATCCATTGGGGGCTTTACGCCGTGCCGGCCAGGGGCGAGTGGCTCATGGAAAACAGCGCGATGCCGCCGGACGCGTATCGCAAGTATGCTTTTGATCAAGGCGACGGCGTGTATTTCGACGCAAAGGATTACGATCCGGCCGCATGGGCGCAGCTCGCGAAAGACGCCGGCATGAAATACCTGGTGTTCACGGCGCGGCATCACGACGGTTTCGCGCTGTTCGACAGCCGGTTCACCAACGCCTTCACGAGCGTGCAGACGCTTCACCGCGACCTTTTTGCGGAATACGTCCGGGCCGTTCGCGCGGCGGGGTTGCGCGTGGGCATATATTATTCGCCGATCAACTGGCGCTATCCGGGCTATTTCGATGTGACGGGCACGAATTGCGCAAAAAACAAATGGGGTTACACCACCGCCGCGTGGCACAAGGACAACGCGACGATGATGAAAAACGAAGTCTATGAGCAAGTGCGTACGCTGTCCAAAAACTACGGGCCGTTCGACTACGTTTTTTGGGACGGCGGCTGGCTGGCGCAACAAGGCACGGATCGCGACGGGGCGTTTTTCTGGGAACCTGGAAAATACCGGGACGCCGCCAACGCATGGCCGGTGGCTGCGGAAAACAGTGACACCGACGAATCCGGACGCCCGCTTGGCCTGATGGGCATCGTGCGGAAATATTCGCCGGCGGCCATCGCCAACAACCGCGCCGGCTGGCTGGGAGATTTGCTGCCGGAGGAAGGCGACGCGACCATCCAAGGCCCGGTGCGCACGAATTATTGGGAAAAATGCCTGAACCTCAACCAGGTTTCCTGGGGTTACAACACACAGCAGCGGTTGATGTCCGAGGAACAACTGACCCGCTACGTTGTGGATGCTGTCGTGCGCAACGGCAACATCCTGCTCAACGTCGGGCCGGACCGGCACGGAAAAATCCCGGAAACGCACGCGGCGTTGCTGCGGCATTTCGGCGCGTGGCTGGCGGTGGTGGGGGACAGCATCTACGGCACGCGCGGCGGTCCCTGGAACCCGGTGGACGACCAATACGGCTTCACCTTTAAGCCGGGCAAGTATTTCATCCACATTTTGCCGGGCTACTCTGGTGCAGAGATCACCACGCCGTCAATTCCACAAAAAGTCACCGGCTGTTGCGATCTGTTCACCCGCAAACCGCTGGCGTGGACGCAAAATGCAGACGGCACCGTGCATATCACCGGCCTGGACCCGACAAGCCACAATGCCGACACCGTGGTTTCGGTGGTGACACAGGGTTCAATGCCGGCAAATCCACCGCGCTGAATTCGCCCAAGGGCCACGCCAACCCCGCGCTCGTCGGCGAGATTTTGGAGCGAAAGCTAAAAGGGTGAACAACAAAGGCACGAAGACGCGAAGAAAACTTTGCGTCTTGGCGTCTTCGTTGTTTTAATTCTTCTTCATGTTTTCTTCCGAAATTAAATCCGTCCACTTCACCGGCATCGGCGGCACGGCGATGGCGTCCGCCGCCGCCGCGATGCTGGACAAGGGCTTTGCCGTCACCGGTTCCGACCAGAATGTTTATGAGCCGATGGCGTCGTTCCTCGCCGCCAAGAAAATCCCCGTGATGAACGGCTATGCGGAGCAAAACCTCAAGCACAAGCCCGACCTCGTGGTCATCGGCAACGCCATTTCGCGCGGCAACCCGGAGGCGGAATTCGTGCTCGACCACAAGCTGCGCTATTGCTCGCTGGCAGCGCTGCTGGCGGAATTCTTCATCCGCGGTAAACGCTCCATCGTCGTCGCTGGCACGCACGGCAAGACGACCACGACGAGTTTGCTGACGTGGGTGTTCGAGTACAACGGGCTGAATCCGAGCTATCTCATCGGCGGCATCCCCAACAATTTCGCGCAGGGCGCGCGGTTCACGGACAGCGATTGGTTCATCATCGAGGGCGACGAATACGACACCGCGTTCTTCGACAAGCGCAGCAAGTTCATCCATTACCAGCCGGAGATTGCCATTATCAATAATCTGGAGTTCGACCACGCCGACATTTTTGAAAATCTCGACGCGGTGAAGAAAACTTTCTCGCACTTCATCCGGCTAGTGCCACGCAACGGGCTGCTGCTCGGCAATGGCGATGACGAGAATCTCAAGGAGCTGCTGAACGTCACGCATTGTCCGGTGAAAAAGTTCGGCCTTGGCGGCGACTATGCCGTTTATGCCTTCAACATTCGCTACGGCCCGACGGCGACGGAGTTTGAGATTCCCAGTTTCAAGTTTCATTTGAATCTGGTCGGCGAATTCAACGTGCGCAACGCGCTCGCCGTCATCGGCGCGGCGAAACATTGCGGCCTGTCGAACAAGCAAATCCAGTCGGCGTTCGACACATTCAAGGGCATCAAGCGGCGGCTGGAGGTAAAAGGTATCGCCGGCGGCGTGACGGTGATTGACGATTTCGGCCATCATCCGACGGCCATCCGCGAGACCCTCCGCGCGTTGCGCATCCGCTACGCGAAGGAGAAAATTTGGGCGGTGATCGAGCCGCGCAGCAACACCACGCGCCGGAATTGTTTTCAGACGGAGCTGGCCGAGTCTTTTGCCGATGCGGACGCGGTGGTCGTTTCCCAAGTCGCGCGATTAGAGCAGATTTCCGCCGACGAGCGGCTCAATCCCGAAAAACTCATGGCCGACATCAAGGCTTCCGGCAAGGAAGCCGCGTATCTGCCGGACGCCAACGCCATCGTGATGCACCTCGCGCAGCACGCGCAGGGCGGCGATGTGATCTGCGTCTTCAGCAACGGCGGCTTCGACGGCATTCACGGCAAATTGCTGCAGCATCTGTCCCGCCGGTAAATTCACCGATTCCGAAAACGAAACAGGGACGCATCCGCAGCGGACGCGTCCCTGTTTTCGTTTCCTCATCCTCAATGTTCGAGGATGCGGTAGTAGCGCGCCGCGTAATTCGTCGAGCCGCTGTCCTGAAGCAGCAGCAGCCCGTTGGTTAGGCTCAACGCATTGGGCAGCGTCACCCAGTTCACGAGGTCGGTGCTGGCCTGCGCCTCGAAGTTGGCCAGATCGGATGGCGAAAGCAGCCCGCCATTCGCGTCGGCCGAAGTCAACTGGAACGAGCCGTCGGGCAACACCGCCGGCACGCCGAGCAACTGCGGCACGAGGACTTTCAGCACGGCGTTGCTGCTGACAGCGTTCAAGCCGGGCAGCAACGGGCTGGTGACGGTCACGGTGTAGGTTCCGTTTTGCGCGCGGCCCACGTTGTTCAAGTAGAGATACGAACCGCTGCCGCCAATGAGATTTCCGTTCTGCCGCCATTGGTAACCCAATGGGATCTGGCCATAGACTTGAGGGCCCAGCGCGGTGACATGGAACGCGACATTCGCCCCCATGTTTACCGTCTGGCTGGCGGGCAACGGCTGCATGGTGATCAACGGCGGATCAGGGATGAAGGCAAATTGATCCACCCAGCCGGCGTCCTGGCCGAAGTCGAAGGAAGCGTCCTTGGAATAACGCCACATCAAAACATTGGTGCCGATGGCGACGGGGATGCTGACCTGCTGCCAGCCCGGTGAGCCGGAGATGCTCGTCTGCACGATGCCGTTGATGCGGAATTCGAGAAAGTCGAAATCCTGCTCCGAGGAAACATTCCACCAGAAGGTGTAGCGGCCGGACCAGTTCGTGGCGACCGTGGTCTGCAAAATGGTCTGCTGCAGCGCGCCGATGCCACCGCTCTGCGCCGCAGACACCCCGTCGTGCGTGATGTTGGTTTCACCGAACCACGGCGCGTTGCCGCTGGTGGTCCAGTTCAGGTTCGTCGCATTGAGCGCCGTGCCAAGCGGGATGAACGTGGTGATCTTGGCGTATTTGCTGGCGACGACGCCGTAGGCGTTGCTGGCGATGAGCTGGTAGGCACCGTTGGGGATCAAATTTTGTGCTCGGGTGGCTCCCGGTTGGTTCACCAGCAACAGACTATCATTGGTCGCGCCGGGCACATTGGTGCCGTTCAACTGCCATTGATAGTGCATCGGCTGCACGCCCGCGCATTTGGCGGCGAGGAGGATGTTGGTTGTGACGGTCGAGGGAATCGCCCGATCCCACGGCTGGACGGTGAACGACGGCGCACGCGTGCCAAACAGCGCGAGGTCATGGTCGCCACCGCCGGCGATGGCGATGACGTTGGCCAGATCGGCCGGCGCCGCCGCATTGCCAATGACGTAATACCCCCAAGTCACCACCGAGCCGTCGGCGCGCAAGGCGGTGCTGTGGTTTGCCGCAGCGGAAATGGCGACGACGTTGCTCAACCCGGCTGGCACCGGATAGTTGGCCAAGCCACCCCATTGGAAAAGCGTTCCGTTCGCGCGTAGAGCGAGGAAATGCTGGGCACCGGCAGCCACAGCAATATTGCTGGTGTTAATGAAGTTGTAGGGCAGCTGCGCGCCATAACTGCCCCAGGTGACCACCGAGCCATCCGCGTGCAAGGCTATGCTGTTATATCCGCCGGCGGCGACGGCCACAACATTCGTCACCGGAACATATCCGTAACCCGGCGAATAAACGACATTCGTCGCCTGACCGTAAATGTTTTGTCCCCAGCCAACAATCGTTCCATCCGATTTCACCGCGAGGTCGTGGTAATCGCCGCAGGCAATCGCCGTGACGCTGTTCAATCCCGACGGCACGTTCGCTTCGCCGTATGTGTTGAAACCAAAGGCCGCGACCGTGCCATCCGACTTCAGCGCCAAAGTGTCCTGGTACCCCGCCTCGATGGCGGTGACGATGGCATTGCTCAAGGAGGTGAAATTGGTTTCCCCGTAACTGGAAAAACCGCCCGACCAGCTTGAAATTTTCCCGTCGGACTTGAGCGCGAGATAGGCGCCAAGCGGATTACCGGTTCCGGCATTACCTACGGCGATGGCGGTGGCATTGGTCACAATAATCGGCGGGTCGGTGGGCAGATAGCCCCACGCCTTGGCGAACAGCACGCGCAAATACGCCGGTGAACTGGTGATGGTATAGGTCTGGTTGAATTGCCTGAAGCCGTTGCTCACGGCGACGTAATAATAACCAGAATTGGCCGCCAACGCCGGATCCAGCACCAGTGTGTCGCTCGTCGCGCCGGAAACGGCGGTGAAATTATTCTGGATGTTCGTCGAGAAATACCATTGGTAGCTCACCGGCCCGCTGCCGAGCATGGTCGCGCTCAAGGTGATTTTGCTGCCCTGATAATTCGTCTGGCCGGCCGGCACACTCAAGAATGTGAGCGTGTTGTTGCTGATGACATTCAACGGCGCGGGCAGGCTCAAGGCCGTGTTGACGCTGTTGCTGACGAACAACTGGTAATTGCCGGCGTTGCCGAACTGGACATTCGAAATGACCAGGCTGGTGCTCGTCGCGCCGGGAATGTTCGTGCCGTTCAGCAGCCACTGATAGCTCAACGGCTGCGCGCCCACGGCGGAACCTTGCAACGTCACGCTGCGACCGGTGAAAGCCGTAAGGCCGACCGGCGGATGCAGGATTTGCGGGCTGCCGTCGTTGACCAGTGCGAGGCTATGATACGCCCCGGCGGCAATGGCGACGGAAAGCAGATTGCTCAAAGCCGCCGGCGGATTGGTTTCGCCGTAAGGATTGTCGCCCCAAGCCATGACCGTGCCGTTGGCGCGCAGGGCAAGATCGAGCGTGCTCGACAGGTCGTTTTCGGTGGAGATGGCCACGATGTTGGTCAGGCCGGCAGGCAAATTTGTGCCCGAGCCCGAGCCCCAAGCCACGACCACACCGTTGGATTTCAGCGCCAGACTATGAGTGTAGCCACCGGCGATGGCGCTCACGTTGGTCAGGCCGGCGGGAACATTGGTTGCCGGTCCGGAACCCCAAGCCACCACGGTGCCATCGTTTCGCAGAGCCAGCGTATGCGTGTTGCCGCAAGCAATGGCGGTAACATGATTCAGCCCAGCCGGAATGAGGCTGTATGGCTGATTCCCCCAGCCGACCAAGGTGCCTTCGGTGCGCAACGCCATGGCAAAGAAATTCCCACCGGCCACGGAAACCATGTTGCTCAAGCCGGGCACGGGGGTGGGCATTGATTTACCCCAAGCCACAACCGTCCCGTTGGCACACAGCGCGGCAACAGAACTGTCACCCCAGGCAAAGATTTGCGAAACGTTGGTGGCGTTGGTGGGAATGGTGCCGGTAGAACTGCGATTGCCCCAACTGACGAGGCTGCCATTGGCCTGCAACGCAAAACTCGTCCCGTAACAATCGGCAATGTCCACGATATTGCTGATCCCGGGCGGCGGCAAACTTTCGCCGTTCAAATTTCGGCCCCACGCGGCAACCAGCCCAAAGGTCAGTTGCGCACTCGCGCTGACGGCGCTGGAGACCGAGTTGCTGGCGATGACTTGATAGAAGCCGAGGTCATTGGTTCCGACGGCGGCAACGGTGTAGCTCGTGCTGTTTGCGCCGGGAATGTTCGTGCCGTTCAACTGCCACTGGTAATAGCTCGGCATGGGATTGCCCGAAGCCGCCGCGTTGAAGGTTGTCGGCAAACCGGGTGGAACAGAGCGGCCCACCGGCTGCACGGTGAACGTCGGCGGAGTCAAAACCGTCAGCACTGCGGCGGCGCTGTTGGTGGCGCCGAGGAAATTGGTGGCCGCCAGCGTGTAACTGCCCGCGTCCGCCGTGGTGATATTGGAGATGCTCAAGCTTGCCGTCGCCGAGCCGGCGATGTGGATGCCGTCATCCGCGAGCGGCGTGCCGTTGAAAGACCACTGGAAACTTATCGGCAGCGCGCCGGTAAGCGTGGCGCTGAAGCTGGCGGTGTTGCTGATAATGACGGATTGGTTTGTCGGTTGCACGGCAAATGCGGGCGGCGTCAGGTGATTGAGATGCAGAACCAGATTGCCCGCGTCGGAACCATAGCCGCCGGCGAGAATGAAATAGGTCGTGCCGTTGACCGTGGGCAGGATGACCTGCGAAGTCACGCCGCCGGTGTCGTCGTTGCATGCCACTTCCGTCAGCGCATCGCACGAGCCGGTGTAAATGGCCAGGCCGGTGTCGAAGTCGCTGCCGAACGTGTCCACGATGAGCTGGCCGGTGACCGGCGCGGTGAATTGATACCAGACACCGTGGCCGAAGCCGTCCACGCAATCCGGCACCGGATCACCGTAGGAACTGGCCTTGAGGGTGGACTGGACATTTGTGTAACCGCCCGTGTTGATGACGATGGCGCCGCTGCACAAATCATTCGCGACGGTCGAATTAATGACCTTGAGCGACACGTTCGTGCTGCTGGCCGAGCCGTAGGCATTGGTGACGAGGCAGCTGAACTTGCTGCCAGAATCCGCCAACTGCGCGTTGAAGAGCGAATAACTGGCATTGGTCGCGCCGGAAATCAACACGCCGTTGCGCTGCCAGAAATAACTCAACGGATCACTGCCGCTGGCGGTGACGCTGAAGGTGGCGGTATTGCTCAGCAGGACAACCTGGTTTGGCGTCTGCGAAAGAATTGCCGGCGGAATCGCCGACACAAAGACCGACAGCACAGCGTTGGAACTGACCGCCGCACCATAAATGTTCGTTACAAGCGCGGTGTAATTGCCGCCTTGAGCAAGTTGAACATCGGTCAAGGTCAGCGTCGCATTGGTCGCGCCCACAATGTTTGTCGTGTTAAAGCTCCACTGGTAGCTCAACGGCGCGGTGCCGCCGGCTGTCACGCTGAAAGTTGCGATGTCGCCCACAGCCACTGTCTGGTTGGTGGGCTGGGTGGTGATTACCGGGGGATAATCGACTGAACTGCATTTTCCCACGCTGCCGCTATTAAAAATGCCTTGAATTTCTGTAGCCGTCAGTGCCCGGCTGTAAAGGCTGGGTTCATCCATCGTCCCGCCAAAATAACTGCCCGTTCCAAAACCCGACACCCTAGTTCCCAAGTAAAGACTGTAACTGGTTTGCGGGGTAAAACTGCCCAGGTTTGGTTCCTCGATGTTTGTAATGGGTATTAATAGTATGGTATCTCCAGTTTGCCAGCGACAAAGTAGAGCATGGTCGTTTGATACTCGGAAGAACGATATCCGCGAGCCTTGCGTTTGGTCGC
>Ga0182030_10008630_pt1 | contig 21044 bp, 16 predicted proteins | sample 812S3MmetaG_FD_121299 | JGI IMG/M metagenome (GOLD analysis project Ga0182030, IMG submission 121299) | Permafrost microbial communities from Stordalen Mire, Sweden - 812S3M metaG (Illumina Assembly) | ecosystem: Environmental > Terrestrial > Soil > Wetlands > Permafrost | place: Sweden...
CACCCGTATGGGCTGCGCGAAGCCCTCGTCCGGCACCTGCAACGCCTTCGGCAGATAGAGGTTGATGGGATCGCTCAGCTTGATCTTGCCCTGCTCAGCCAGCTGCATCAGCGCGATCCAGACCATGGTTTTGGAGATGGAGCCGACGCGGGTCAATGTGTCGGTGGTCATCTCCGTCCGCGGGTTCAGGGCCGAAATGCCATAGGCCTTCGCCAACAGAACGCCCTCGTGTCCCACGATGGCGACACTGACACCGGCGAGCCGATCCCGCTGCATGGCATCGCTCACCGCGCCATCCACGAACTGGGCCAAGCTGGCGTCGTCGATCGGAGAGCGACCGGGGGCCGCGGTATCGATGACGGGGTGGCTGGGCGTCCCGATATCAGTGGCGGCGTGTCCAGGCACCGGGTGGATGTAGAGCACGACGAGAAGCGGCACGACAAAACAGCGCTTCCACGCAGCGTGCCTCGGACCAGCACAATCCTTCAAATCGACCATGCTCGACCTCGAATCGAAAGGTGAGTTAAATTTTCGCTCGCGGGTTCAAGGCGGAAATGCCATACCCCTTGGTCGTCAAAGCGGCGTCGCGCCCGACGACAGCGACGCTGACGCCGTCGATATGATCCCGCTCCATCGCCTCAGCGACGGCGCCACCGACGAACGCCGACAATCTCCCGTTCTCGATATCGGCGCGCACTGGTGACGCGTGCAGCCACAGGGTCACCAAGGTGAGGCCGAGGAAACCGCGCGTCGAGCTGCAGCCATCCTGGTCACGGGAGCTGGCAAGGGATCGAGGTATTTTGTTTCGCACCGTTTCCTGCGCCTTTCGCGTCGCCCACTCCGTTGCTACAAGGCGAGCCGCGAAGCAACTCCGCATTGAGAATCCACTGTAGCTTGGTTGCCCGGAAGAGCCTAAACGGGTATAACAGTCCTGTCCAGAGAAAATTCGATGATGGGGATGGCCGTGCGGGCGACGCTAATCGCTTGATTGCCCGGCTGCGGATCTCGACATTTGAATTGATTGGTTGCGAGGAGGAGCCGTGTTCATCCGTAATCTCTGGTATGTGGCAGCTTGGGAACATGAAATCCCCGCGGACGGCTTGTTTGCGCGCACCATCATTGACATACCTCTTGTTTTCTTCCGGGATGACACGGGGAGGGTAGTCGCATTGGAGGATCGGTGCTGCCATCGCCATGCGCCGCTCTCACACGGCAGAAAGGAGGGAAACTGCCTTCGCTGCGGATACCACGGGTTGAAGTTCGACGCGACGGGACGTTGCATTGAGATCCCGGGTGCCTCGTCAATCCCCCGAGTCGCTCGCGTTCGCGCGTTTCCCGCGGTCGTTCATCGCCGCTGGGTCATGGTGTGGATGGGAGAGGCAGCCCCGGACCCGAAGTCCCTACCCGACAACTTTAGTTGTGATCATCCAGACTGGAAGTATCGGCCGGGATACTTACGCTACGACACGCCGTATCCGTTGATCGCCGACAACTTGCTCGATTTTTCGCATTTAAGCTACGTGCACGCGCAGACGCTCGGAGGCACGGAGCAGATTGCGCGAATCTCTCCAAAAGTTACCCGGCTCGAGGACGGGGTGCACGTCGAGCGAACGGTGCCTGGTGTTCCGATGCCTAACTATTATGCACCGCTGTGGAGATTTCAGGGCCTGATTGACCGCTGGATCGCCTATGAATTTCGCCTTCCTGGCACGCTGATCATGGCTTCAGGTGCGCGCCCGGCGGGCGCTGCAGCGAGTGACGATGGGGCGGGCGTGCAGTTCCATAGCTGCCAGGCGCTAACACCGGAAACAGCCGAGTCGACACACTATTTCTTCATGGAAGCCCATCGGGCCGACCGTGGAGATGCGGGCACAACGGCAGGCATCTACGACGGTCTCATGGCCGCGTTCGAGGAGGACCGGCGAATGATCACTGCGCAGGCGACCAATCTCAGCCCAAATAGTCCGATGGTAGCGCTGCCGATGGACAAGGCCTTGGTGCTCTTTCGTCGAATTATCGACGAGCGGCTCCGCGCTGAGCAACCCCCACCAGAGCGCTCGAGCCCCCGTAGCGAGGGTGCCGACAACCCGCCGACAGGCTCGAGCCGATGTCGCTTCTAAGGAGATCGCCGATGCAACCGCTTCCGAATGTAGCGCTCATGAAGACCCCGTTGGTTGCAGTTTGCACCTGCATATCGTTGCTCTTCATGGGGTTTCAAGTAGCGCAAGCGGAGCCAGAGGCGACGCAAATGATCGAGCGTGCTGGACACAAGCTGGCTTTCCATGTGACCCCGGGGCATCCACCGATCATTGTGCTGGATGCCGGCGGAGGACTTGATTCGTCCTATTGGAATTCACTAGTTGCGCCCTTGGCCGGCGAAACCGGATCGGAAATCATCACCTATGATCGATCCGGCTTCGGCCGAAGCGATGAGGTCAAAGGTCCGTGGAGTCTTCGAAGCGCGACTGAGGATCTCGCCGCCGGGTTATCGAAGCTTGGCGCTACGCGCGATGTGATTTTGGTGGCTCATTCTTTGGCCGGCGAGATCGCGACCCTGCTGGTGCGCGAGCATCCCAAGTGGATTGTCGGGGCCGTATTGGTGGATGCGAATGTGCCGGAATTCTTCACTGATCAGGAGATCACGAGACAGCAACTGCTGTACGCACCGGTCATTGCCAAACTGCACGAGGCGCCCCCGACGCAAGAGTCGCGTCAACTGCTGGCCGTCGCGCAGTCATTCCCTGAGACGTCGCGAGCATTTCACCAGATGACCTGGCCGCACACCATTCCGGTGGATGTGATCGTGTCGGCCAAGACGCCCTTTGACAACCCAGCCGATGCGCGCGCGTGGCGGGAGGCCCACGCCGAGTTCGCGGCTCGCGCAGATAACCGGCAACTCATCATTGCTGATAACAGCTCGCACGACGTCGCGCATGATCGACCCGATGTCATCGTCAAGGCCATCCACGGTATGATTGCCAAGGTCCGTCGTCCCTAGAGGAACCTAAGCCCGGACCCACGATTGTTCGAGGGAGCCGCAAAGCTGGAACCGCTGGGGCATCCCGCCGTGGCCATCGAGGTCACAGTGGCCGCGCTACGGCGCGTCGTCTGAACCGAGTCGATGCCCCCCGGACCTCCGAATCCTGTCTGTTGATCTGAGTCGGCCGGGCGATAATTGCGATTCTCGCAGGTCGTTGACCCCCGGAAAATCGCGGGCCGCCGTTTCGGTGTCGGTCGACCTACCGAACGCCCACGATGCGGCCAGCATGCTCAAAGCAGGCGAAATTTGAATGCCATACCCACCGAGTGCCGCCAGCCAGAAGAATCCAGGGACCAAGCGATCGTAGCCCACTACCGGTTCCCGATCGGCGACGAAGGATCGGAGCCCGGCCCACCGGCCGACCATACGTTTGACCTCGATGGTGGTCGCGCGCTCGAATCGATCAACGGCTTCGGCCAGGTCAATATCGTCCGGTTGCACATCGCAGGGGGCACTCAAGGTTTCATCTGCGGGGGAGAGGAAAAGTCTTCCGGGCGATGGCTTCGCATAGAACCGCTCTTCCGCATCCACCAGCAGGGGCCAGTCATCCATGCAGCAATCCGCTGGTTGCTCGATGAGAGCGACCGAGCGCTTCAGGGGCCGCAGTCCGATCGCCGCGGCTCCGGCAAGCTGACCCACTTCTCCGGCCCAGGCGCCCGCCGCGTTCACAATTGTGAGCGCTCGGACATCGTTGCGCGAGGTGGCAAGCGTCCACGCATCTCCCTCCCGAGTGAGCCCAGTGAGCGCGGTATCGGTATACAAGGAACCGCCGCGCGTCCTGAAGAGCCGCAGATACCCCTGCAAGAGCTCGTGGACATCGATATCCGCCGTCCCGCGAATGAGTGCCGCGCCGACGAGTTCCGTTGGTGCCAGCAAGGGGTACGCATCGATGGCCTCGCGACGGGATAGCCGTTCCACCCGATCGTGCGGCGTGGCGGATGCGAGGAACTCCTCCAGGGCAGCGTTTTGACCGCCGTTGCCGATCATCAGTATCGACCGCGGCGTGACCAGAGGAGCGTTACAGAATGCGCTCGGCGGCGCAAAGAAAAAGCTGCGACTCGCCCGTGTCAGGGTGCGAACGACCGGGGCGCCGTAGGTTTCGCAGAACAACGAGACGGATCTTCCGGTCGAGTGATATCCCGGCTGGGGCTCCTTCTCCAGTAGCGCAACACGGGCGTGTTCGGCCAGGCGGCTCGCGATCGACGCGCCGGCGATTCCGCCCCCGATTACCGCGAAATCGAATAGGTCCCCCATGCTCATCGCGCTTCGGTTTGAACGAGCGGTACCGGGGCAATCTGGCTCTTGAGCCGCCACAGCCGCCATACCCCGTACGTCATCAACGGGATGACGTAGATCAGTAGCATGGCGTAGGAAAGGCCTCGGTACCCTCGGGCGATCAGGGTGACGATCCCGAAGCGTTGCGCGAGAAATATCGAAGTCACCAGCAACGCTGCCGAGCCTCCCAGACGTGCGGCATTGGGCAGGGGAGTCAAGCGCATTCGTTGATACGCATAGGCGATTCGCTCGTTGACCGCGTGAACTGAGCCCGTCCCGCTCTCGAGCAGCGCCGCGAAGATCATTAATTGAAATACAACCGCAAAGGTCGGTCGGTGCATCGCCTGGAGCATGAATTGCGAGGGCAGAGAGGCCGCGCCGATCTGCGGATAGAAGGCGCACATACAGACGAAGAACGCCATGGCTGGCAACATCGCGAGAGGACCCGCCAGCAGTCCTGCCATGATGGCGTCCGCATCGCTCGTCAGGTGACGCACGATCGGAAGCACCACAACAGCGCCGATGATGTTGTAGCCCGCGTAGGTGACGCCGCGAATCGCCCAACCGTCGGCCAATACAGGCGTCGCAAAGCTCGGTGCGATGCGATCGCCAAAGCTGATCACTGCCAGGATCAGAAATACAAGGTACGTGCCGTAGAGGAAGATCGAAACCCACTTGAACAGACGCTCGACGGAAGCATTGCCGAAGGTCGTGAACAGAACGATACCGGCAATCAGGCACAAGGTGCCGGCGATCGGGGGCCATCCGAACAGGGCTCCGCCAAGACTCGCCGCGGCGGCTCCAAAGACCGCGAGCACGATCACGATGTACGGGAAGTATGACAGCTCGAAAAGAACCGCGCAGGGCCCGAGCAGATGTTGGAAGAATCGGCGATAATCGAGTGAGCGCGTAGCGCGGGCGAACAGAAACGTCGTAACGCAGACGGCGCTCCAGATCAGCATCGCAAGAGCCATGCCGGCGAGCCCACCCCAGGGCGCGCTCGGAATGAAGAATTCGGCCAGCTCTCGGCCGGTCGAGTAGCCCCCGCCAATGACGACCGCTTTGAACGCAAAGCCCGGTAATAGGAAGCGCTGGAACCAGGTCGATTGCAACGCTCCGGGATCTCTCATGCGGGTGCGCCCCAGAGCGCGTCGGGACAATCGATCATTCCGCCTTGGTACGAGACCGCGGGCATCCGATCCTGCGCGAGGAAAATGGGTCCGTCGAGGTCAACGACGCCGCATAGTTGGCCCAGCAGAAAGGAGGGGGCCATCGCGAGCGAGCTGCCCAACATGTTGCCGACCATGACATCGAGGCCGAGCCGGGTTGCCTCGCGCGCCATGGCGAGTCCTTCGGTGAGACCTCCACACTTGTCGAGTTTGATGTTGACCGTTTGAAATCGCCCGATCAGACTGTGCAGATCCGCCAAGGACTGCGCGCTCTCGTCGGCGGCGATCGGAATCGTTGAGGCGAAGCCATCGAGGAGCGGTTCCTGTCCGACCGGGAACGGCTGCTCGATGAGCGACACATTCGCAGCGACGAAGACTGGCATCATGCGCTCAAGGAACGGCTGGGTGAACCCCTGATTGGCGTCGACCCCCAACCAGACATCCGGGCGGGCGTCACGCACGGCGCGCACGCGGTCTGCGTCTTCCGGCTCGCCGGTCAACTTCATCTTGATGGCTTTGGCGTCGCGATAGCGGCTGGCGCCGGCGGCCATATCCTCCGGCGATTTGGCGCTGACCGTAAAGGTGGTGAGGAGTGGCCTCGGCGCCTCGAGGCCCGCGATTTGCCAAGCGGGCCTACCGCTGAGTTTCGCCTCGAGATCCCACAGAGCGCAATCGACTGCATTGCGTGCGCCCCCTGCAGCGAGCAGGAATTGAAGACGATCCCGACTGATGGCCGCCTCAAGTGTCGGCCGGATCGACGCGATCCGCCTGGCATTGCTCGTGACGTCCTCGCCGGGGCGGTAGTAGATCCCGGCCGCCTCGCCGCGGCCGGCACAGCCGTCGCGCTCCAGGGTCACGGTCAGTACTTCCGTTTGGTGCATCGTATGGCCGGTGATCCGGAAAGGCTCTTTCAAAGGGAACGCCTCGATCTCGATCGAAACGCGCACCCCGCTAAGCGCTTCGCGGGTCATCGAGCGCGCACACATTCTCCGATCAGCTCATCGAAGGCAGGGCCACCCCGAATCGGATCGGCGACCGGGAGGTTCAAGTCTTTGGCATAGTCGGCGAGCACCGACTCGGCGGAGAAGTCGTCGAGCGCGAACGTATTCAACGAAACACCGCCACAGCGCACCTGCGGGTTCGTGCGTCGGGCGAGCACCAGCGTGAGCTCTATAGCATCTGCCAGGGTGGGCGTCGCGTAGTTGGGGAAACCCAGGATGTGATCCCGTCCAACCTCGTGGCACATGACGATGACGTCCGGCTGAGTGCCATGCAGGAGCGCCAAGGACACGCCTGAATAGGCTGGGTGAAACAGCGACCCCTGGCCTTCGACGATATCCCAGTGATCTGGCGCTGCGTCGGGGCTCAACAACTCGGCGGCGCCGGCGGCAAAGTCGGACACCACCGCATCAATGGGAATGCCACCGCCCGCGATCAGGATGCCCGTCTGGCCCGTCGCCCGAAAGTCCGCCGGGATGTCCCTACGCTGCAAGCCGCGCGCCAGACTGAGCGCGGTATACTTCTTGCCCAAGGCACAGTCCGTTCCCACGGTGAGCAAGCGTTTGCCGGTGCGGCGCCGTCCCGTCGCAATCGGAAGATTGCCGGGCGGCTGGCGAACATTGATGAGGCGACGCCCGAGGCGTTCAGCGGTTGCGGCGAGGCCCGGAAGCTCCTCGAGCCGCGTGTGCATGCCGCTCACCAAGTCAAGCCCCGCCTGGAGCGCGCCGGTGAGCACGCCTGACCAACTGTCGGGGATCGAACCGCCAATTGGGGCGACACCGACCACGAGGCTGCGCGCGCCGCGCGCGTGGGCCAGCGCAGGCGTCAATTTCGGCAGACCGGTGGTCACCGTCGCGCCGGGCAGGGCGAACTCGCCCACGCACAGGTCGGGCGCCCAGTCGCGTAGTCCAAACGCAGTCTTGGCGTAGGGAGTGGAGATTTCCTCACCAAGAAACAGGAGATAAGGTCGGGGTATTTGGTACTGCATCGCTCCCTAGGTCCTCGATCGTGCGGCGGCTCGCGCCACCGTGGTGAGTGCTCGCAAAAGATCGGGCGACAATTCCGCGTGCGTCGTGTCGATTGCCTCAAGGATCCTAAGCGGGTATAAGGAACCTGTCTAGAGAAATATTGGCCAAACGAGCCATGACAATCCTGATAGCCGTGTATTGGGGTCTCAAGGCCAGCCAGGGGGATTGACGCATGACCAACTTGAACCGGATCTCGGGGACCTTGAGCGCTTTTGCGATGACTCTCGGATCGACGGCACTCGCTACGCCGGCTGCGACGGATGCTTTGAGCGACAAGGCCTCTGCCGGCTCACTCGAGGAGATCGTGGTTACTGCACAGAAGCGTCAGGAGCGGCTGCAGGATGTGCCGATCGCCATCACGGTAATGCAAGGTAGCCTACTGGATGAGTCGAGCTCGGTCAGCTTGTTCGACGCACTCGGGAACGTACCAGGCGTCGCAATCACCGGCGGACAGAACGCGGGGCTGCAAGGAGGCGGCGCGCAGCTTACGATACGGGGCGTCACGGCAGGCGCACCCACGCTTGCCGGGACCAGCCCCATTGCCTATTACCTCGACGGCATTCCATTCGGACTGGTCAAGTCGGCCGTCGTTCCCGATCTGGCCCCCTACGATCTCGACCGGGTGGAAGTGCTGCGCGGGCCGCAAGGCACCTTGTACGGCGCGAGCGCTGAAGATGGCGTGGTGCGCATCATCACCCAAGGAGCCGACCTGCATAACTTCGATGTGAAGGCGCGGCTCTCCGACGGGACGACCGAGCACGGCGGGAATAATTATCAGGGCGACCTGGCCGTCAATATGCCCTTGATCGATGGCAAACTCGCCGCCCGCGCAGTCGTTGGCCAGGAGGACTTGAGCGGCTGGATCAACAGCCCGGTGCGAAACCACGTCAACGACGAGCGCCTGACGACGGCGCGCCTCAAGGTCGACGGTCAGCCGACCGATGCCCTGTCGATCGGCGCAGAAGCCTGGCATTCTGAGACGAAGTACGGCGCCCCGTCGCTTTCGCTGAATAACGACACCATTACCGCGACCCAGCCCGAGCCGACTGACATCAAATTCAACATGTACGGGCTCAGGATCGGATACGACTTTCAGTCCTTCTCGGTGAGCAGCATGTCGGGCTACATCGACTACAACAGCGACAACTATTTCGACATATCGCCCGTCGGCCCGCTGATCGGTGTGACCTTCCCGGAAGGACCCAATTTTCCGCCGCTTGAACACAATGTCCTCGAGTCCAAGGTCTTCTCCGAAGAGATCAATCTGGCCTCCAAACAACTCGGCGCCTGGCGATGGACTGCGGGCCTTTCGTACCGGGACGCCAAGGATCAGATGCTGCAGCAATTCATTGGTGTCGGCAACCAGGATCAGTCGAAGGCGTATGCAGCCTTTGGAGAGTTGAGCCGCAAATTCTTCCACGATCAGTTCGAGTGGACGCTCGGCGGTCGCTACTATCACGATGAAGAGTCGACCACCGACTTGATGCCACCGCCAGGCATTCCGGTCGATCACTTCAATGCGTCTTTCAACGCGACCACGCCGCGCGTTGTCCTGTCCTGGTTTGCTCAACCCAACTTGACCGCCTACGCCTCGTATTCACAGGGTTTTCGCAGTGGCTTCGGTCAGCAGCCCGTGATCCTCGAAGCCGCTCCGGGATTTCCCGCCGTACGACCGGACAAACTCAACAACTACGAGATCGGTTCCAAGGGAGCGCTCTGGGATGGGCGGCTGTCCTTCGATGCGGCGCTCTACTACGTCAAATGGAATGACGTACAGCAGTCCCTGACGGTGCTTTATCAGGGGTCCACTTTCGGCGCTTTCGTAAACGCCGGATCGGCGAGTGGCGCGGGTGCGGAGTTTGCGGTGACGGCGCGTCTCGCGGAAGGACTCGACGTATCGGTAAACTCGAGCTGGAATGACCTGAAATTCGACTCGAATGTGGCATCGGCGGACGGCTTACTGTTCGTCAAGGGGCAACGGCTGAACCGGTCTCCCGAATATACCGCGGGTACCTCGATACGCTATTCCTTTGCACTGGGCTCAGGCGGATACACCGGCAACCTCGCCGCCTCGGGCAACTACACGTCGCAGATGTCGGCGCCCCCGCAGATAGGCGTCGGCAACGGAATGATCTTCGAGGGCAGCAATCTCGTGATTGCACGCGTTAGCGCGGCTATCAAGGCACCGGCCCATTGGTCGGTGACGGCCTTCGTCGATAACATCAACAATTACAATCGCTCGCCGTTCCCGGAATTCCCGGGGCTGCAGGAGTGGGACGAGCGCGTGAGGCCGCGCACTTATGGGTTACAGTTCGAGTACCACCTGCGCTAGCGTGGATCCCTCCCGCCGTGCAGATTAGCTCAACGGTAGCGCTTGCCCTGCTGCTCGGGGTCACCTCGACACCGATCGGAGCGGCCCCTCGCTTGCCCGCGCTTTCCAAGCCTGTGCTCAAGATTTACATCTCCGTCGACATGGAGGGCGTTGCGGGCGTCGTCTCGGGGGATCAGCTCAATCCGCCCGGGTTCGAATACGAGCGCTTCCGCGGTTTCATGACGGACGAGGCGCTCGCCGGCGTGCATGCCGCGCTTGACGCAGGCGCCACCGCGGTGGTGGTCAGCGATTCCCATGGCAATGGCGAGAATCTGCTGATCGAGCGATTCCCCAAGGCAGTGCGCCTGGTGCGCTCGTTCCCGCGCCATGGAGCCATGTTAGCCGGGCTGGATGCGTCATTCGCGGCCGTCGTGTTCATCGGGTATCACGCCTCGACCACCAACGTCGCCGGTGTGCGCGCCCATACCATATCGAGTGCGCATTTCACCCGCGTCGCACTCAACGGCGTGCCCGTCACGGAGGCTGAGTTCAACGCGGCGTATGCGGGCGACTTCGGCGTGCCGGTCGTCTTTGTCTCGGGCGATGATGCCGCCATCAGTGAAATCACGGCCCGCCTGGGGCCTCTGGACTCCGTGGTCACGAAAAGAAGCCTGGGCTTTCATGCCGCTGAGACCATCACTCCGAACGCCGCGTGCGATGCCATCTATCTGGGCGTCCGCTCAGCGATCGGGCATCGTGATCAACGAAGGCCGCTCAAGATCGCGCACCCCGTCACAGTCGAACTATCGTTCAAAAATTACCGACCCGCCGAAGTGTTGACTTACTTGCGCGCGATCCAGCGAGCTGACGCGCACTCCGTGCGTTTCTTGGGTCAAGACATGCAGGAGGTCTCGGACTTCGTCGATTTCGTGGATTTCTACAACGCTGACTTGACGCCTTGATGCCCTAATGGCCGCTACGCCGCGCGAGAGCTGGCGGCCTCGAAGCGAATATCGCGACTTCCGTGCCACAGGATGTCCCGCCCCAGCCGCTGCAGTCGATCAAGGCCGTCGATAATAGTCAGAAAATGATTGCCCGCGAGCTCGCCAGCAACGCTATTGAAACGGGCGCTTCCGTAAGGAATCAGAATTTCCGTCTCGCTGACACCGGCCGGATAGAAAAGGATCTGGCCCGGTGCCGGGTCGGAGATCGGCTTCTCCGGACCGACGGCGAGGTCTAAAGTACCCATCGGGATCCAGCACGCCTCGCCACTCCAGCGTGCATGGATGATCTTCTGCGAGTACGGCAATAAGGACTTGAACGCGGCACAGGTAAGCGGCGAGACATCGACTTCCCAGCGCGCGGCGAAAGTGTCGTCACCGATCGCGATCTGCACAAGAGGCGTCGATGCGATTGCAGTTTGATTCAAGAATCTTCCCCAATTTCTGAAGTATTCGTGGTGAACTCGAGAGGCATTTCTCTGTACAGGCGTCTTATATCCTATACGGGCTATCGGCACAACAGGAACAAGGAAGCCTACGGGCTTCGTTTCATCACCGGTCAGCGGCGATGACTGTGCGCCTTGGCGCGCGCAGGTGCGGTGGTCGCCCGTTTGCTGGTGGGTCGCTCGAGCAGCCGCACCACCGGTTCCACCACCGGCTGCTGGGACGCTTCCGGAAGCGAATTGAGCAGCGTGTCGTCGATGTCCGAACAGCTGCCGATGATCATGGCCTCCTCGCACCCGGGGCCAACCACATAGGCATGTCCCATCGTCGAATCGATGTAAACACACTGTCCCGTCTCGAGCGTCACCGGTGCGTAAAATTCCGTGTGCACTTCGATCCGGCCACTTAATACGTAGAGAAATTCCTCACCCGCGTGGCGGACGAGATCGCCGAATTCCTCGAGCGTCTTCGCGCGGAGTCGAGCGGCCATGGGCAGCATGCGTTTCTTGCGCAAATCGGGGCAAAGAAAGAAATACTCGTAGTTCTTCGATTCGACGCGGACTGCAGTGTCCAGGGTACCGATACTGCGCCGCGTCATCTGCGGACTCTCGGGCGCCTCCAAGGACCCGGCAAACAGGTCCGACATCTTGATCTTCAGCCGTTGACTGATCTGAAGCAGCTTGTCGTAGCCGAGCGTGAGCCGGTCGTGCTCTACCTTGGCGAGCGTCGAGAGCGGGATGCCCGTCTTTTCGCTCATTTCCTTCAGCGTCCAGCCGTTACGTGCCCGCAATGACCGAATCAGCGTGCCCAAAGTCGGCGGGTTGTCATCCATTGCGCGATATCCTCAATCTTCGTCGCTGCGGAAGCGCGATTGTGCCAAGGTTTTCCGTATTTCGTGACGTCGAGGTTGAGCGTAACCCGATCCCAGCCCGCGCGAGGGCAACCGCCCACACTATTCCCAATGGTAGCACGAATCATTGACTGTTCTCCATACAGACGTTACCGTCCTGTATGGAAAAACCTCCCGAACAACTGTCGACGCGCGAGGGGTATCGGATGACGTCACTCAAAATACTCAGACTATCGCGGGTTGTGCTGCTGGTCTGGTCGGTAGGCTCTCCAATCCCTGGCTGGGCCGCCGCGCCGGAGTTCGACCTAGCCATCAAAGGCGGGAGCCTTGTCGATGGCACCGGCGGGCCCCCTTATGTCGGCGATGTCTATATCCGGGGTGATCGCATCGTCTACGTGGGATCGCCCCGTCCGATGCGGGCGAAACGAACAATCGACGCGAAGGGCCAGGTGGTGGCGCCCGGTTTCATCAACATGCTGAGCCAAGCGCAGGAGAGCATGATTGCGGATGGTCGTGAGGAGAGCGACCTCGTCCAAGGAGTCACACTCGAAGTGATGGGCGAGGGCGACTCGATGGGGCCGCTGACCGACTCCATGGCGGCGCGCAACGAGTCGCGCGAGTCCGATATCAAATATCCGGTCAACTGGCGCACCCTCGGGCAATATCTCCAAGCAAGAGAGCATGCGGGCACATCGCTCAACATCGCCTCGTTTGTGGGAGCCACGACGGTGCGCGACTATGTGCTCGGGGAGGACGACGTTCAGCCCTCGTCTGAGCAGCTGCAGAGCATGCGCACCCTCGTGCGCGACGCCATGCAGGAGGGGGCGCTCGGCGTATCGTCAGCGCTCATCTACACACCCGCCACTTTCGCCAAGACCGATGAACTCGCGGCCCTCGCGACAGAGGCCGGACAGTGTGGGGGCATCTACATCACCCATATGCGAAGCGAAGGGGACCGCCTGCTTGAGGCGGTGGATGAGACCCTCTCCATCGCGCGGCAGAGCGGCGCTCCGGCGGAAATTTACCATCTGAAGGCGGGGGGCAAATCCAACTGGCCAAAGCTCGATGAAGTTATCGCGAAGGTCGACGCCGCGAGACATTCTGGCATGCGCATCACGGCGGATATGTATACCTATACGGCCGGCGGAACCGGCCTCGATGCCGCAATGCCGCCTTGGGTTAGAGAAGGCGGCCTCGAAATGTGGACACAGCGGATGAAGAATCCGGAAGTTCGGGCGCGTGTAAAGAAGGAGATGGATGACCCCGAAGCGGGCTATGAGAACCTGTATCTCAAGGCGGGTCCCGACGGCATGCTGCTTGCGGCATTCAAGAACGATAAGCTCAAGCCGCTCACTGGCAAATCACTGGCCGAGGTCGCGCAGATGCGACATGAAAGTCCGGAGGAGACCGCGATGGACCTGGTCATCGAAGACGGCAGCCGCGTGGGAGTCATCTATTTCGTGATGTCCGAAGATAATGTGCGCAAGGAGACCACGCTGCCCTGGATGAGCTTTGGGTCCGACGAGGCGGCGCCCGCTCCGGAGGGAGTCTTTCTGGCCTCCCGTTCGCACCCGCGGGCTTACGGCAATTTTGCCAAACTGCTGGCGAAGTATGTTCGCACCGAGAAAGCCGTGAGCCTGCCCGACGCCGTGCATCGACTGTCTGCACTGCCTGCTGCCAACCTCGCGCTGAAGGACCGCGGTCTTCTGAGAAAGGGCTACTACGCGGACGTCGTGGTATTCGATCCGGTCCACATTCAGGACCATGCTACTTACGAGAATCCCAACCAACTTGCCACGGGCGTTGCCGATGTCATCGTCAATGGCCAACTCGCGCTCGCGGCCGGACACCCGACGGGCGCTCACTCCGGGCGGTTCGTCCGCGGCCGCGCGTGGACGGGTTGGAAAGACGGGGGGTGCCGAACCTCGGCGAAAGATTGGGTTTGGGCCTGGTAATGGGCCCCGTTTCCGGTGACCGCCCCTGATGGCCCGTCCGGCGCAGGCCGATGCGCTTCGAGCGGTTACACTCGAGGATCGGTACGTTCGCCAAAATGGCACCATGCTTCTCAGCGGCACGCAGGCGTTGGTCCGACTGTTATTTGATCAGCGCCGAAGCGACGCAGCAGCGGGCCTCGCGACCGCGGGCTTTGTCAGCGGGTACCGAGGATCGCCGCTGGGCGGCCTCGACATTCAGCTGTGGCGAGAACGCGATCGGCTGTCTGGCGCGGGCATCCACTTCGAACCGGGCGTCAATGAGGAGCTCGCGGCGACTGCCGTCTGGGGCACGCAGCAAGTCCCGCTACTTCCTCAAGCCACGGTCGCAGGCGTTTTCGCGCTCTGGTACGGAAAGGGTCCGGGAGTGGATCGAGCGGGCGATGCCATCAAACATGGCAACCGCCAGGGAGCTTCCCGGCACGGCGGCGTCCTGATCGCCTTCGGCGACGATCACCCTGGCAAGAGCTCCACCATCTCGCACCAGAGCGAGCAAGCGTTGGCAGCCAACGGCGTCCCGGTGCTGTATCCGGCGAGCGTGCAGGAATATCTCGACCTCGGATTGCATGGGTATGCGCTGTCCCGATACGCCGGGACGTGGGTCGGACTCAAGTGCGTCAACGAAACGGTCGAGACGGCAAGCGTCGTCGAAGTCGGTTCGGAGCGGATCTCAAGTCGTGTGCCAGCCTCGTCGGGCGAGAGCGATGGCGATATCCATGGGCGGCTTGCGTTCGATCCGCTCGGCGACGAGCAACGTCACGTACGCCGCCGGCTGCCGCGTGTGCACGCCTATGTTCGAGAAAACGGCCTCGACCGGGTGACTCACGGCGAAGTCGTCGCAGGGGAGGTGGTCTCGCTCGGTATTGTCGCAGCCGGCAAGAGCTGGCTCGACGTGATCGAGGCGCTTGACACACTCGGTTTGGATGACGCGCGGCTCGCAGCCCTTGGTATCGCCGTCTTCAAGCCCGCGCTAATCTGGCCGCTCGAGCCCGCCGCGCTCACGGACTTTGCGAAAACCTGTCGCGAGCTGCTGTTCGTCGAGGAGAAAGCGGCGCTGCTCGAGCCCCAGGCCGCGCACCTCCTATACAATCTACCACCTCACTCGCGGCCTCGTGTGGTCGGCAAACAGGATGAGTGCGGCGCGCAACTCCTGCCTTCCGATGTGCCGCTCGAGCCGCTGGAGATCGCGCGCGTGATTGGCTTGCGCCTTCGACGGCTGGGCAATGCCGATTCCGTTCTCGAGGAGCGGATCAAGCGAATCGAGCGGGATATCACCCACGCGCGCGCACGGGTCGCCGGCCCAACGGTACGGACCCCGTATTTCTGCTCCGGGTGTCCGCACAATACTTCGACGCGCCTGCCCGAAGGTAGCCTCGGTATGGCCGGCATCGGCTGCCATACGATGGCGATCGGCATGAACCGCCGGACGCTACCCCCGACGCAGATGGGTGGCGAGGGACTCAATTGGGTGGGAATCGCCCGCTTTACGGGGGTTCGGCATGTCTTTCAGAACCTGGGGGATGGCACCTATTTTCACTCGGGGCTCCTCGCCATTCGCGCGGCGATGACGGCGGGCGTCAATATCACGTACAAAATCCTCATCAACGACGCGGTCGCCATGACCGGCGGCCAACCGGTCGAAGGCCATCTGACCGTTGCGGAAATTACGCATCAGCTGCGCGCCGAACGAGTCCAGCGCATCGCGGTCGTCTCGGATGACGTGACCCGATATGGATCAATGCCCCCCTTTGCCACCGGGGTCACCGTGCATCACCGATCGGCGCTCGATGTGCTGCAGCGCGAACTGCGCGAGACACCGGGAGTCAGCGCGCTCCTCTATGACCAAACTTGCGCCGCGGAAAAGCGGCGCCGCCGTAAGCGCGGACGACTGCCTACTCCCGAGCGGCGCCTGCTGATCAACGAACTCGTCTGCGAGGGCTGCGGCGACTGCAGCACTACATCGAACTGCGTGTCGATCGAGCCTCGGGAGACTGAATTCGGACGGAAACGCGCGATCGATCAATCGAGTTGCAACCAAGATTATGCCTGCGCGGACGGATTCTGCCCCGCATTCGTCAGTGTTCGCGGCGCAGCCTTGCGGCGCGAAACGCCGGCCAACATCGACGCCGCGCTGGCGGAACTGCCCGATCCTCCTCCATTCGCCGGCCCACAGCGCCTCTCCGTTCTTATCACGGGCATCGGCGGTACCGGAGTCGTCACGGTCGGCGCCGTATTGGCGATGGCCGCATATCTCGATGGGTTGGCGGCGAGCGCTTTTGACATGACCGGCCTCGCGCAAAAGGGCGGTGCCGTGCTGTCGCATCTCAAATTCGCGAAACGGCCCGCGGACCTCGCGTCACCGCGCGTCGGCATGCTTGCAGCAGATGTCGTTTTAGGCTGCGACTTCGTCGTAACGGCTTCGAGCGACGTTCTTCGGTGCGTCCATCCGGAACGCACGCGCCTACTCGTCAATTCTCATCTGGTACCCACCGCCGCTTTTCAAACCAATCCGGACATCGATTTTCGAGCCGCCGAGCTGTATCGGGCGATAGCTCAATCGCTCAGTGCCTCGGAACCGGAGAGCATCGATTGCACCCTCGCCGCGACCAGTTTGCTCGGGGATGCAGTGGCGGCCAACCTGGTTCTCGTCGGGTTCGCCTTGCAGCGCGGGTGGCTCCCTTTAAGCGCTGCGGCGATTGAGAGAGCCATCGAGCTTAATGGTACGGCCGTGAAGTTGAACCTTCGGGCGCAGCGGTTGGGCCGGTTGGCGGCGCACGCGCCGGAGCGGCTCGCTCAATTGATTCAAGAGGCCTCCGCCTGGCGCCGCGTCACTCCAACGCTGAAGGAACCGGCAGCCGGGGGAACGACCGAGGCGCGGATTCGGATCCGGGAGGCCTTCCTGGCTGATTACCAGAATCGAGCGTATGCGCAGCGCTACCGTTCGCTCGTCGATCGCATCGCAGTCCATGAGCAGTCCGTGGAGCTCGGATCGACGGTCCTCACGGACGCGGTTGCACGAGGCTATTTTAAGCTTCTCGCCTACAAGGACGAGTACGAGGTCGCACGATTGCACGCGACGTCACTCCCAGCGCAGCTCGATGCCACATTCTCAGGAGGGGCGAAGCTCTCGTTTCATTTGGCTCCACCCGGACTCTCCCGGCCGGATCCACGCACGGGTCAAATTCGAAAGATCGAAGTCGGGTCGTGGATTCTCCCGTTATTTCGGATGCTCGCCGGACTCAAATTCCTGCGAGGCACCGCTTTTGACCCATTTGGATACACGACCGAACGCAGAATGGAACGTCGCTTGATCGTTGAGTACGAAACGCTCATGGAATACCTGATCAAGACGCTTCGCTCCGGAGAGCTAGCCCTCGCCGTCGAGCTTGCCAATCTGCCAGAAGGCATCCGCGGATTCGGACACGTGAAAGAACGGCACCTCGTCGCCACCAAGAAGCGCGAGGCGGAGTTGCGGCGGCGGTGGGACCAAGCGCAAGCCAACGCCGATGCTACATAGCTTAAGCTCCCGCACAACAATTTTATCATTTAACAGGTCACTTCCGTAGCTGACTGCATCCGGGCAGTCGGGTGAAGGTTTACGATGAATGGAAAGGAAAAAGAGGTCAGGAACCGAATGATCAGTATTCCTGGGCGGATCGGTGCATGCTTTATATTGTCGCGGTGCTGCCTGATCACGCTTGCCTTGGGAATCGCCCTGGCAGGCGCCTCTCGTGAGGCCATTGCGGCGCCCATCCTCGCCAAGGACGCGATCGCGAAGATCGACGCCGCGGCACGCGAGTTCATTACGCAGGGTGTCGCGCCCGGCGTATCCGTGGCCGTGATGCAAAGCGGCCGTGTTCTGTTTGCCAAGGCATACGGTGACGCCAATCTGGAGACAGACACAGGCGCCAGCCCGCTCAGCGTGTTTCGGGCGGGGTCAATCACCAAGGAATTCACGGCGGCGGCGGTCATGAGGCTGGTGCAGGACCGGCGATTGGCTCTCGATGACCCAATCGCGAAATATGTTCCGGAATTGAGCCGCGCGGGGGCGCTCTCAGTACGGATGTTGCTCAATCAGACCTCAGGCCTATGCGATTACACGGAGGCGGCGGGCTTTGCGCTCGAACAATTGGAGCGGCACTCCCCAACGCAGGTGATGGACTTTATCGCTTCGATGAATCCACTCACTGGATTTGCACCGGGAACGGCTTGGGCCTACTCCAACACCAACTATTTTGTCCTCGGCGTGATTGTCGAACGTGTATCGGGCCAGAGCCTTAGTGATTATCTTGCCAGGTATGTCATCGCTCCTGCAGGGCTGATGGCGACGGCGGTCGATCATGAGCGCGATGTGGTGCCCCGTCGCGCCACCGGCTATGTGCCGATCAAGGGTGATAAAGGCCGCTACCAAAATGCTCCATTTTTTTCCATGGACAATGCCGGCGGTGCAGGGGCGTTGCGCACGACGGTGCTTGATATGGCGCGCTGGCAGCAAGCGCTGTTTGCGGGCCGAATCGTGAATGCAACCAGCCTCGCGGCAATGACGACGCCGGGAAAATTGAGCGACGGAAGCGTTGCGATCCGGAAGGACGCGCCGATCACCCTAGGACCCCCGAATTACGGCTTCGGTCTCGAGCTGGGATCGCTCGACGGGATCGGCGCGGTCGGACACGGCGGCGCGGTGCCGGGATTCACCGCCTATCTCGTCACTTTTCCGAGTGTTGGTATGACGGTGGCCGTTATGACCAACGGTCAGGCCAGTCTAGCCGAACCATTTCGTGAGATCGAGCGGGCGGCGATACATGGGACGCGGAAGCGCCGATAGAGGCAACTGTCCAGAGTCGCGAAGCCGCAGACTCTCGCTGCAATCGCGGGATGGCATGCGCCACTTTCAATCGGGTTTTGGGCGCCGTGAAATCCGATGTTGGCCGCCCGAAGGTTGCTGTCACGAAGCGAATGATCAAACGGTTGGTGGCCGGAGCGGACGTCAAAGGGTTTCAGAGAGGTCTTCGTTCGCCCGAGTGGAACTATAGAGTTCGAGCTTTGGGGGTTTGGATGCGCACCGTGCACAGACTCGTTTAAGGGAATGCTTTACGTTCCGGTCAACGGAAAATCAATCGCCAATGATGGGGTCGGCTCATTTTTGCTTCCAAAAGTAATGGCATGGACGCCCCTGCTTTATACGGCATCAGTTGTGCCAAAGTGGAAGTTGCGAGCAACCACTTAAACCAGCAGGAGCGTCCGGGATGAACATTACGCAGGTTGGGGTCGATTTGGCAAAGGCTGTCTTTCAGGTGCACGGCATCGATGCACGAGGCAAGGTCGGATTGCGCAAGCAGTTGAGACGATCGCAGGTGATTGCATTTTTCACCCAGGCGCCACGGTGTGTCATTGGGATGGAAGCGTGCGCAGGAGCGCATTTCTGGGCGCGCAAGCTCACGGAACTTGGGCACACGGTAAAACTCATCGCGCCGCAGTTTGTTAAACCGTATGTCAAGACCAACAAAAATGACGCAGCGGATGCCGAGGCGATCTGCGAAGCGGTGGGCCGGCCGAATATGCGATTCGTACCGATTAAGAACACCGAACAACAGGCACTTCTGGGGTTGCACCGCGCCCGCCAAAGCTTTGTCATCGCGCGCACAGCACAAGCCAATCAGATGCGCGGGCTACTGGCCGAATTTGGGCTGGTGATGGCAGTGGGGATTCGTTCGATCGAGCGTAAGCTGCCTGAGATCCTCGAGGACGCAGAGAACGGCTTGTCGGGTGTAAGCCGTGCACTGTTCGTTCGATTGTTCGAGCATTTCCACGCGCTCGATCGACAGGTTGAAGAGCTGGAGAGAGAAATCAACGCCTGGCATCGCGAAGATATAAGGAGCCAGCGCTTACAAGCGATCCCCGGGATCGATCCACTGACGGCGAGCGCGTTAGTTGCGAGTGTCGGCGATGCGAAAGTCTTCAACAACAGTCGTCAGTTTGCGGCTTGGCTTGGGCTTATTCCTCGCCAGAACTCCTCCGGTGGCAAGACGAACCTGCTCAGCATCAGCAAACGCGGAGACACGTACTTGCGCACGATGTTAATTCACGGTGCTCGGTCGGTTCTGCTGCATCTCAATCGTCGCCCGGATCGAGCCGAGGGTTGGCTCGGGCGCGTGGCGGCACGCCGCAACCCGAATATCGCCGCCGTTGCTCTGGCGAACAAGAACGCGCGAATCGTCTGGGCGTTACTGGCGCATGGCCGTGAATACCAGGCCGGTTACCGCCCGGCAAACAAGATGGCGGCGGCCTAATCGCCAACATCTACCATTTTTCTCACCACCGATTGCACAGGCGTTTTTCAAAGTGATGGCATCACAGGTAAGACCAGGGTTGACTCAACCTTATACTGTAACGGCACGGGACCTTCGACAGTCCGCAAAAGTGATCAGGCGTCAACCAGCATATTCCATCAGGGCCCGCGACCTTCGACGTCGCACACACAGGCCGAATGTATGGCTGCGATCTCTTCCTTGTGGAACCAAAACCGAAAAGAAACGCTTGGCATAGAGGGGGCGTCCATGTATGACGGTAGAAACACCCACTATTTCCCGGCATTTTTCGACCCGGCGCGCATAAGTCGCGGATTTCATTATCGTTCCTGCTACCCCTAAAACCATGAGTTTTTCGGCATCGCCAGTGCAGAATTAGGCCTCCAAAATCGAGGTTTTCGGGATGACCCGGGACGGCATCAAAGCGTCGGCGTGTTGCTCGATGAGAAACTGAAATATCCCGCGCATATTCAGGCCCTCGGTACGCGTCGGGGCGCACCGTGCGATCAATTCCGGCGGGATGGCACCGCTGCGACTCTGGGCCCAGCGATCAAAGATCGCCTGCATTTTCACCGTGTTCCACGCCATCACGATATTGGCGAGCAGGCTCAAGGCATCGGCGACGGCC
>Ga0182030_10008631_pt1 | contig 21043 bp, 21 predicted proteins | sample 812S3MmetaG_FD_121299 | JGI IMG/M metagenome (GOLD analysis project Ga0182030, IMG submission 121299) | Permafrost microbial communities from Stordalen Mire, Sweden - 812S3M metaG (Illumina Assembly) | ecosystem: Environmental > Terrestrial > Soil > Wetlands > Permafrost | place: Sweden...
GAGCCGATGTAGGGATTGTCGCCGGTGAAGACGAGGCTGTATCCGACCGCGACCCACAAGATCGAGACTATGGCGGTGGCGATCAGGCTCTGCGCCATTGTCGCCAGCACATTCTTCTTGCGCACCATGCCACTGTAGAACAGGGCCAGTCCGGGCAGAGTCATCATCAGCACCAGGGCGGTGGCGACGATCATGAAGCCGGTGTCCGCGGCGTCGATTCTGGGTATTTCCTGCGCGGACGCGGGAAGGCTCAGGAACCCACCGCAGAGAAGCGCGGCGGACGCCGTTAAAAACTTTCGCATGATGTCGTCTCTTGGCGTTGCTTGGCCTGCAAGGGGCGGGTTCTTAGAGCGCGTCGCTGTCGGTCTCGCCGGTGCGAATGCGCAAGGCGCGCTCGAGGGGCTGGACGAAAATCTTGCCGTCCCCAATGTGACCGGTGTGGGCCGCCTTCTGGAGCGCCGAGACAGCCTTTTCGACTATGGCGTCGGCGACCGCGATCTCGATCTTCACCTTGGGAAGAAAGGCCACGACATATTCCGCGCCGCGATAGATTTCCGAATGCCCCTTCTGGCGACCGTAGCCCTTCACCTCGGTCGAGGTCATGCCGAGCACGCCGGCTTCGGTGAGCGCTTCGCGCACTTCGTCAAGTTTGAAAGGTTTGATGATGGCGGTGATAAGTTTCATGGTCGCTCATTGGCTTGCGCTTTTACCGAAGGCATTATGATTAAATCATGAGCAATCACCATGCCAAAGTTGATTGCCGAAAAAGCTTATTGATCTGTTTTACGGCGGCGACACTATGGGAACACAGGTCGTGCAATCTGTTCATTTTGTCGGCACATTTCGTCAGAATATAGGCGTTATGATTAATATATAGTCTGGATGCCGGATCGTTTCGCGATGGATAGGCATAGTTTCGCCGTTCAGTTTGCGTTCACTGGCGCCAGCTCTTAATTCCTAGCGAAGATGTCGCTTTTCCCTGGAGCCCACCATGAGAAGAATTCACGCATTATCCTGTCTTCTGGCGGGACTGCTCGCCTTCGCGAGCATTGATTGCGCGCAGGCGGCGGAGAAGCGAATCGCGCTGGTCATAGGCGAGTCGTCATACAGCGCGAAGCCTCTCGCGACGGCGGCCAATGACGCGGGGCTGGTCGCGCAGACGCTGCAAGCGGCGGGCTTCGACGTGACTGGCGCGCGCGACCTCGAAGGCGACGCGCTTCGGCGCGCCTTCATGGATTTTATGGACAAAGCGGGAGCCTCTGGGCCCGAAACAGTCGCTTTTGTCTATTTCGCGGGCTACGGGTTGCAGCTTGAAGGCGAAAATTATCTTGTTCCAACCGACGCCGCCATCACTCATGACACCGACATTCCGCTGCGAGCCGCGCGGTTGTCGGATTATCTGAAACCGCTCGCCGCCCTCAATCTCAAGGCCACGATCGTCGTCATGGACGCCGCACGTGAGAACCCCTTTACGCTGAGCGGCCAGCCGATCGCCGGCGGCCTCGCGCTTTATGATCCGCCCGCGAACGTGCTGCTCGCCTACAACGCTGCGCCCGGCACGATCGCGCAGTCCGAGCCCGGCCCCTACGGGGTCTATGCTCATGCGCTCTCGGAAATGATCCGCGCGGGCGGAATGCCGCTGACGCAGGTTTTCGAGGAGACGCGGCTGCGCGTTTCCGAAAACACAAAGGGCGCGGTCGTGCCCTGGAACTCCACGGTCAACAGCCCCTTTGTGTTTTTTCAACGCACGGCGCAGGCGCCGGCGCGAGAGGACGACTCAGCGTTGCGTTCAAAGCCCATCGCGCAACTCGGGCCGACCGACGGCTATACGGCCGCGATAGCGCAAGACAGTTTGCAAGGTTATCAGGAATATCTCGCCGCCTATCCCGGCGATCCGTCGGCGAAACGCGTGCGCGCCATGCTCGCGGCTCGCCGGGAGGCGATGTTCTGGCGGCGCGTGCGCGCCATGGACACGCCCGGCGCCTATTGGTCGTACCTGCGGCGCTATCCGCATGGTCCCCATGCCTGGGACGTGAGGCGTCGGCTTGAGGACCGCGCCGTCGCGATGGAGCCGCCACAGGGGTTCGCGCCCGTCGATATGGGCTTTCCGCCGCCGCCGCCGGAGGAAATCATCTATGTAGACCGTCCCGTCCTTTATTTCGCCGATCCGGCCTTCGGTTTCGCGCCGCCTCCGCCGCCACCGGTCTATTTCCTGCCGCCGCCTCCGCCGGAGTTCGTTGTGCTGCCGCCACCCTACGTCATTGGAGCGGCCTATGTGCTGCCGGTGCCTGTGTTTGTTCCCGTGCCCGCCTATGTCGTGGCGCCGGCCTATATCGCCCCGCCGCCCCCCAGCAATGTGTTCTTCGCTAACATGCACAACAGCGTATTGGTCGACCACGCCACGCAGAATCTGGTAATAAGCAATCCTCAGGGGCATGTGCTTTCATCGGGGGCCCTGACGGCGATTGGCGCTGGCGCGGCGGGTCTGGCCGTCGGCGCGGCGACGCTCCCGCATTTTCTGGCAAAGCCGACGGCGGTAGCCCCCGCGGGGCTGGCTCCCGCCAACCACGCTTTGCCTACGAATTTGCCGCCGCCCACCGCTGGCGTTCCCGGACAGCGCGGTCTGGCCCCAACAGGTCAGAAACCCTTGCCGGCGGGCCTCGGCGCTGCGCCAGCCGCCCAGCCCTCGGGCTTGCAGGGCAAGACGGTTGCTCACCCGCCGGCGGGCGGTCAGCCGGCCGCGATTGGCGGTCAAGCTCCGGGGCTTCGCGGTTCGGCTCCTCCAAAGGGAGTGGGCGGCGGTTCGGGGCCCGCGGCTTCCCATTCGCCCCATCCTTCCGCCATTCACGCGGCTCCGCCGCCGGCGCCAGCGGTGGTGCGCGCTTCCCCGCCGCCGACGCCTCATGCGCCTCCGGTCGTGCATGCCGCGCCGCCGCCAGCGCCGCATATGCCGGCGCCAGCGGCGATGCACATGCCGTCAGCGCCAGCCGCGCCGGCGTTCCGGGCGCCCGCCGCCCCAGCGATGAGAGCGCCCGCAGCCCCGGCGCCGCACGCTCCTCATTGCTCGATGGATCACGGAAAACCCGTGTGCCACTAAAACAAAAAAGCCCGGCGAGGATGCCGGGCTTTTCTTCATGCGGATTGTTTCCGCTGGGCTGTGTCAGTTTCTTGCTCGAAACTATTTCCCCGCCGCCTTCTTCGCTGGCGCCTTTTTCACCGCAGCAGCCTTCTTGACCGGCTTGGCGTCGTCGAAGGGCGTCTCGTCGCTGTCGACGATCGCTTTCTTCGGCTTTGCGACAGTCTTTGCCGCCGCCTTCGCGGGGGCTTTCTTCGCCGGAGCCTTCTTGCCAGCCGACTTCTTCTTGACGGGACCGCCCTTCTCCTCGATCAGCCGAATGCCCTCTTCGAGCGTCACTTCGTCCACCGTCATGCCCTTGGGCAGCGTTGCGTTGACCTTGCCGAGGTTGACATAGGGGCCAAAGCGACCTTCGCGCACGGTGATGGCTCCGCCCTCCGGGTGTTCTCCGAGCGCCCGCCCGCTAGCGCTGCCGCCGCCTCCGGCCGCTTTCGCCGCGAGAAGCGGAATCGCCTGCTCCAGCGTCACCGCCGCCGGGTCCGTTCCCTTGGCCAGCGTGGCGTTTATCTTGCCCCAGCTCACATAAGGCCCGAAGCGCCCAGACTTAACTGAAACTGCACCGCCGTCGGGATGATCGCCAAGCACGCGGCCAGGGTCGGAGGCGCGTCCGAAGCGCGAGCCGCCGCCCCCGGATTCCTTTTGCACGATGAGATCAATGGCGCGATTGGCTCCGATGGTCAGCACGTCGTCGTCCCGGCCGATATTGGCGTAGGTCTTGCCGTGCTGGACATAGGGGCCGAAGCGCCCGATGCCGGCTACAATGGGCTCGCCGGAGGTTGGGTGCTTGGCCACCTCGCGCGGAAGAGACAAGAGCGCGATCGCCTGTTGCAGAGTAAGATCATCCGGCTTGATGGACTTTGGCAGTGAGGAGCGCCTGGGCTTTTCACCGCCCTCGACCTGCTCGCCCTCCTGCACATAGCTGCCAAAGCGCCCGTCGCGCAGCGTAATTTCCGCGCCGCTCTCGGGGTCCTGGCCCAGCGCTTTTACGCCGGGACGCGCGCTTTCGGCCGCGTCCCCGGTCGGCGGCGACAAAGTGCGGGTAAAGCGGCATTCAGGATAGTTCGAACAACCGATGAAGGCCCCGTATTTGCCGAGTTTCAATGACAGTCTGCCGCTCTCGCAGGAGGGGCAGGCGCGCGGGTCGCCGCCATCGGCCTTCGCGGGGAAGATATGCGGGCCAAGAAGATCATTCAGGCTGTCGAGAACCTGCGTGGTGCGCAATTCCTTGGTGCCGTCCACCGCTGCGGAAAAATCCTTCCAGAAATCCCGAAGCACCGACTTCCATTCGATTTCGTTGTTGGAGACGAGGTCGAGCTTTTCCTCAAGGTCGGCGGTGAAGTCGAACTCGACATAGCGCGTGAAGAAGCTTTCGAGAAACGCCACCACGAGGCGGCCCTTGTCCTCGGGAACGAGGCGCTTTTTGTCGAGCCGCACGTAGTCACGTTCCCGCAGCACGGCGAGCGTGGAGGCGTAGGTCGAGGGCCGTCCTATGCCCAGCTCCTCCATGCGCTTGACCAGCGTCGCCTCGGTGAAGCGCGGCGGCGGCTCCGTGAAGTGCTGCGTCGCGTCGATCTTTTCGCGTGTGACGGGCTCGCCTTCCGCCATAGCGGGGAGGCGGCCGCCGTCTTCGTCGGCCTCGTCGTCGCGGCCCTCCTGGTAGAGCTCCAGAAAGCCCGGAAAACGCACGACCTGGCCCGTCGCGCGCATTTCCAGCATCCGCGCGCCCGCCTTCGCGTCAATGTCAACGGTCGTTCGCTCCAGCTCCGCCGATTCCATCTGGCTCGCGATGGTGCGGGTCCAGATCAGCTCATAGAGCTTGGCCTGTTCGGGTTCGAGATATTTGGCCATCTGCTTGGGCAGACGCGCGGCGTCAGTGGGGCGGATCGCCTCATGGGCCTCCTGCGCGTTCTTGGCCTTCGCCGTATATTTGCGCGGAACCTTGGGGACGAAGCGCTCGCCATATTCCTTGCCGATCACGCGGCGCACGCTGGCGACGGCTTCGGGCGCCATGTCCACGCCGTCGGTTCTCATATAAGTGATGAGTCCGGCAGTCTCGCCGCCGATATCGACGCCTTCATAGAGCCGTTGCGCGATTCGCATCGTTTGCGCGGGTGCGAGGCCCAGCTTGCGTGAGGCCTCCTGTTGCAGCGTCGAGGTCGTGAAGGGCGCGTATGGGTGGCGCTTGACGGGCTTGGCCTCGACGGAGCGGACCGTGAAGCTCGCGGCGTCCAGCGCCTTCTTGAACTCCTCGGCCTCCTTGCCTTCGCCAATGTCGAGACGCGTGATTTTCCTGCCGTCGGCGCCGACGAGACGCGCCGTAAAGGGCTCGCCCGCCTTCGTCCTTAAATGCGCGACGAGCGACCAATATTCTCGGCTGACGAACTTCTCGATCTCCAGCTCGCGGTCGCAGACGAGGCGCAAGGCGACGGATTGCACCCGCCCGGCCGAGCGTGCGCCGGGAAGCTTGCGCCAAAGCACGGGCGAGAGCGTGAAGCCGACGAGATAGTCCAGCGCCCGGCGTGCGAGATAGGCGTCGACGAGCGCCTGGTCGATCTGGCGCGGATGCGCCATCGCCTCCTTGATCGCGTCCTTGGTGACGGCGTTGAACACGACGCGCTCGATGGCCTTGTCCTTGAGGACGCGCTTCTTGTTCAATATGTCGAGCAGATGCCAGGAAATGGCCTCGCCCTCGCGATCCGGATCGGTCGCCAATATTACCTTGTCGGCTTTTTTGACCAGTTCGGCGATGGCGGCGACGCGCTTGGCCCCCTTGGCGTCCATCTCCCAGATCATCGCGAAATCGTCTTCCGGGTCGACCGAGCCGTCCTTTGGCGGCAGGTCGCGAACATGGCCGTAGCAAGCGATCACATTGAAATCGCGCCCTAAATATTTGTTGATCGTCTGGGCTTTGGCCGCCGATTCGACGATGACGACGTTCATCTCAACCTATCCTTGCAAATCCGCAGCTACCCACGCCGCCTCGCCGAAAGGGAAAGCGGCCTGGTGCGCCGACCGGGCCGGAAGATGGTCAAGCGGACCGCCGGTGTCAAATCGGCCAGATCAGCCTCCGCTACTTGGGCCGCTAGCAGGCGGAAAGACCGACGGCTTTTACGCAACTGTCTTCCGAGTTGATAAGGGCGGATTTGGAAAGGGGCGCAGCCGCGACCTGATTGCGCCCGCCGCGCTTTGCGCGGTAGAGCGCCGCATCCGCTCGCCGCATCATCCGGCTAAAGTCAAGGTCATGGCCTTCTTCAGATGTCAGGCCGATGCTCATCGTGACCCGCGCCGTTCTTGCCTCCAGGGCGATCAGGCTGGCGGCGCAGGCGCTGCAAAGGTCTTCCGCGAGGATCTCGGCGTCACGCTGACCGACGCCGGGCAGCAGGATCGCGAACTCCTCCCCGCCCTGTCGAGCCAGAACCGTGCTCCCTCCGCCCACGGCGCCTCTCATTACTCTCGCTATATGACGCAGGACTTCATCGCCGGCGTCATGGCCAAACTCATCATTGATCGTTTTGAAGAAATCGATGTCGCAAATCATGACAGCCAATGGTCGCCCCTCGCGGCGCGCTGCGGCGACGACGCGCTCGGCCTCCAGATCAAGCCCCCGGCGGTTCAGCAGGCCCGTAAGCTGATCGGTTCTCGCGGCGAGGTCGAGCGCGGCGCGCGCTTCTGCCAGATCGCGCATCATCAGGGTCATGCGCCATGCGACCAGGGGACAAACCAGCGCGGGCACGCCAATGCCCGCGCCCAATGAAAAGCGCCAAACCTCTCCAACATTGATCGCGTTTTCGAAGTCGACGCCAAAAAAAATCAAGGTGGCGCAGCCGGTGATGGCGATGGACAGCAGGACAGAGGCGATCGTGACGATGGCGACGCGAAGCATTGCGTCGCCTCTCGATGCGCATCTGCCCGATTCTCCGGTTCCCTCAGGATGCATTGCGCTTGTCCTTCCAATGCAGCTAGCCGACCGGCATCGCATTTGAGAAATAGTAATTAGCTACTATAATCATATGGTTAATTAAGCCGGTAACATGCGGTCGATCGGTGAGTTCCTGCATTGCCCCGCTCCGTCGCGGGCGACAATCGCCATTTGGCGGCCTTGCTCGCACGGCGAGGCTCCTGTATAGCCCCTGCGCTGCCTGGGCGGGTTACCCGCGACGCAGCATGGGGCCTCGTGGCGGAGTGGCTACGCAGAGGACTGCAAATCCTTGTACGGGGGTTCGATTCCCTCCGAGGCCTCCAAAAAAGCGGGTGCAGTTCAGCCTTCGTATCGCGATGGCGCCACTAATTTCAATAAAATCGTCCTGTTTCCGCCAAGCGGAATTTCGTGATGATCCCGGGTCTACTCAAACGCCTCTGTTGCGCTAGTTCTGGAGTCACGCAATTTCTATTGCGCGATTGCGCGAACTCATTGGAGCGAGTTTTGGCCGTGAGTCTGTGGACGAGCCGAAAGCGTTTTCATTCGCGATCAAGTTCCTCATGCACACAGCCCGGGCGGTTGGGTTCGGTCCGTCCCGACGACATGCAAGGACATGGAAAATGCGCAAAATCTTCAATGCGCTCCTGACGGGCGCCACTGTCATGACTTTGGCGGGGGCTGCTTTTTCCCAGACGGCGGCGGCCGGGCCGCTTAGCATGGCGACCCCGGAATTGGTGGCTGCGCCCACGCTCACGGCGCAAGTCCATTATCGGCCGCATTGCGCCAGGCATTATGTTCGCCATTGGCGTTATCGCAACTACGCCTATTATCCGCAGTACTATTACTCTGGATATTATCCGGAGTATGGCATGGGCGCTCCGGTCGCCGACGTGGCCAATGTCGCCGTGGGCCTCGCAACCTTGCCCTTTGCCGCCGCGTTTGGCGTCTGGTGATGCGTCTCGCCTGCGGCGTCGCCACTGCGATCGCGGCCTAAGGTCAAGCTCCAATTCGATTAATTTGGCGCGGCCCGCCATTTTGGGTTTGGCGGGCCGTTTCATTTCGTCCCGTTTTGGTCTAATTCCTTGCGCGCATAGCGGCTTTATGGAGGCTCGTGCGCCGATGCCGGCGTAGCGGGCGCGGCAAAACCCAAGGTCGGAGGTTGGCCGAGGCGCTTGAGCCGCACCTGTAACGCCGCATATTTCGGGGAGAAACCATGACTGCGGACGCAAGGATTACTTTTGCGCAAAATCGGCTTGACACGGCGCGGCGCGAAATTCGCGCGGCCGTCATTGATTTCGAGATCCCGGACGAAAAATTGCTGGCGCTTCGCGCAAACGCGCGCGAGGCCCATCAGGAATTGCAGGCCCTGGAGCGCAAGGCCGCCAGGAAAGGCCTGCTTTCGTTGCTGAAGTTCTGGTGACGGCGCCCGTTTCCTTGCGGAACGGTCAGGCGGCGACGGGCGCGACGGCGCGCGCGACCCGGGATATGATCCGCGCGGTGTCTGTCCAGGTCGGGAGATCGCCGGCCGCGCGCCAGGCGCCGTCCGCGAGTTTTCCGCGCAAGGCGCTGTCGAGCATCACCCGCTTGAGCGCATCGCGTATCGCGCCAACGTCGCCCGGCGGGATGTTGAGCCCAGCGTCGACGGGCAGGGCGCCGGCGCCGGCTCTCCCGATCGTCGCAATGACCGGAAGCCCGCGCGAGAGGGCTTCAGCCAGCCCCATGCCGCAGCCGCCGCATAGCGAAGGCGAGACGAAAATATCGCTGGCGTCATAAATTCGATCAAGCTGCTGCGCGTCCAGTTCGCCGAGCCAGTCGATCCGGGCGCCAAGGCCCCGCGCTTCAATCTGCCTCGCCAGGACCGCAGCGGTCTCTGGAGAACAGGCGGCGGCTCCGACCAGCCGCAATCGCCAGTGAATATCTCTCAGCCCGGCCAGCGCCTCAACCAAGATATCAAAACCCTTGCGCGGAATGATCGCGCCGACCGCGAGCAGCGCAGTCCCTCGTTCTGAGCCTTGCGCGCGCTGGGCAGGGTCGGCGCCCGGAGGCGCGACGGCGATGGATGAAGCGGGAGCGCCCATGCTCTCTGTCAGCGCGATGCGGCTTTGCCGGCTGGTGACGATCACATGCGCCGCCATCGCCAAGGCGGCCTTTTCGCGCGCCAGCAACGCGGCCGCCTCGGCGACGCCAAGGCGGGGTTCAAGCCAAAGGGGCCTATGGCAGAGCGCGACCACCGGCGCCTTGATGGGGCGAATGGCCTCCTCATCCATCGCTCCAAAGGCCGCGCTGTCGATCAGCGCTATGTCGCGGGGCCTTGCAGCGGCGTTGATGGCGCGCGCCGCCTCCATTGCCTCGTCAACGCTCGGAAAGGGAAATCTTCCGCGCAACGCGACGTGCGCGACATCGATGTTGAAAGAGGGCAGGGCCTCCATGACCCTGCGACAATAGCCCTGGCCGCCGGTGCGGGCCTCGATGCCGCCGGGCGTCGCAAACACGATTCTCATTTTCCGACAGAATCCCCGAAAACGGGCGCGCAAAGCCACGATGCAGCTCCGAATCGCGCTTCTTTAACTTAATGTCTCCTCCTAAAAGGTTTCCTCTATTGACAAAGCGGGCCGCGAAACTATTCCCTTCTACCCATGACCGAAACGGTTCTACCCCGGCGCCGCCGCATGCGCCACGCTCTGGCTCTGCCAAATCTGCTCACCTATGGGCGATTGGCGGCGGTCCCGGTCGTCGCCCTTTTGCTGCAGTGGCCCAACGAATTCTGGATGCGCTGGACCGCGCTCGCGGTGTTCACGGTCGCCTGCATCACGGATTTTTTCGACGGCTATCTGGCGCGCATCTGGAAACAGCAATCGCCGCTTGGCCAAATGCTCGACCCCATCGCCGACAAGCTCCTGGTGGCGACGACATTGCTCGCCGTGGCGGCTAATCAGACGCTGTCGGGCTGGACTATCTGGGCCGCGATAATCATTCTGTGCCGGGAGTTTCTGGTTTCCGGTTTCCGGGAATATCTTGCGGATCTGAAAGTGCCCTTGCCCGTGAGCGCCGTGGCCAAATGGAAGACCACGGTTCAGATGTTTGCGCTGGGATTCTTCATCGCCGGCCCGGCGGGGGAGATTGTGCTGCCCGGCACGGTGGTCATTGGTTCCGTGCTGCTGTGGATCGCCGCGGTGCTGACGCTCTATACCGCAGCGGATTATCTTATGGCGGGTTGGCCCCATTTTGGGGATGAGGACGAGGCATGAAGGCGGTTTACTTCGCTTCGGTGCGCGAGCGCATCGGCGTGAGCGAGGAAGAGATCGCGCCGCCGGCGAATGTCACCACCGTGGCGCAGCTCATCGCTTGGCTGGCGGAGCGCGGAGAGGGATACGCGGCGGCTTTCGCCAACGCCATGACAATCCGCGCGGCGATCGACAAAACCCATGCGCGCCCGGACTCTCTGATCGTTTCTGCTCGCGAGATTGCATTCTTCCCGCCCATGACAGGGGGGTGAGATGATCGCGCCCAGCGTGCGCGTGGTGGCTGAACCCTTCGACGTGGCGCGGGAGGAAGCACTCCTGACCGAAGGCAGGCAGGACATCGGAGCGCTGGTTTCCTTCACGGGCTTCTGCCGCGACGAGGCGGGATCGCTGACAGCGCTGGAGCTCGAACATTATCCCGGCATGGCGGAAGCGGAGATGGAAGCTGTCGCGGCAGAGGCCCTGGCGCGTTGGCCATTGCAGGGACTGACCGTCATTCACCGTTACGGGCTGATACGTCCAGGCGAAAAAATCGTGCTGGTGCTCGCCGTCGCGCGCCATCGGGCGGAAGCTTTCGCCGCCGCGGAGTTCCTGATGGACTATCTCAAGACGCGCGCGCCGTTCTGGAAAAAGGAACACCGCGCCGACGGCCGTCCGGGCGACTGGGTAGAGGCCAAGGCGAGCGACGATCAGGCCGCCGCGCGCTGGAAGAAATAGCTTCAGCTTGCGAAGGCCTCCCAAGGCACGGCGAGGCGCACGATCCAGGCGTGCAGCGCGCCTGTCGCGACGGAGAGCACCAGCACGATGAGCGACATCACGTCGGCGTGATCCTTGGGGCATTTCATCATGCGCGGCAGTCCGTGGTAGAATATGTAAAGCCCGTAAAAGCCCAAGATGTCGAACCAGCGCATGCCCGGAACAAGTCCAAAGGCGGATGCGAGCCAGGCTGGTGTATAGGAATAGGCTGCCAGCGTCAGCGCGCGCGTGTCATCCGATTTTCCGTCGAAATGCGGCGCGATGCTCGAAATCACGAAAGCCACCATGTATAGGAGCGGCAGGCTCAGCAAATATTGCACGGTCGCGCGCAGCGCTCCGCCAGCGAATGACATCTGCCCGACATGAGCGGCCGCGCGCGGGAATCCATAAAAGTAGCCGCCGAGAAAACTCGCGAAGGGCGGAATCAAAGCGAGAAAGATTATGTATTGGGCATAGAGTTCGACGACGCTTTTGTTCTCAGCCTCAATGACCTCCCATTCTTCCTTCGGCGAGAACAGGAGCCCTTTTATACGTTTGAGAATGTTCATGAGTGGTCCCTGTCCGTCGCTTTCAACCAATAATTTGCAGGCGACGCGCGACAAAAACAAGTCGGAGCCGCTATCTGTCGGGGACTTGCGGCACGACGGTCGGCGTGCGAGGGAAGGCCTCTGATTAGCTTGCGGCCGTTCGAGCGAGCGGCCCACCCCCTAAAGCGACAGGGCGCATGAAAAAGAAGCTGGAATATCTTTGGCCCCTAGTCGGCGTCTGCGCCGTGATCGGCTCCTTTTATTTGCTCTATCACGAGTTTCGCGGCGAATCGGTAGGCGCGGAAGTTTGGGCGGCGCTCGGGGCGATCTCGCCGCACAATTACCTCTTGGCGGGGGGCTGCACGTTGCTCGCTTATGCGGCGCTGGCGTGGTACGACCGCATCGCCCTGCTTCACCTTGGCATAAAGCACATCTCCTGGCCTTTCGTCGCGCTCTGTTCCTTTACGACCTATGCTCTCTCGCACAACATCGGCGCGAGCGTGTTTTCGGGGGCGATGGTGCGCTATCGCGCCTACTCGACCAAGGGACTGACCGCCACGCAGGTCGCCGTGCTGGTCGTGCTATGCTCCTACACCTTCGGCTTTGGCAATGTGCTGCTGGGCGGTGTGCTGCTCACCTATGATCCCGAGCTGATGCAGCGCCTCTCGGGCTTCCTGCCGGATATTTTCACCCACCCGCACACGGCGCGCGCCGTCGGACTCGCCTGCCTTGGCGTCGTGGCGCTCTATATCATCGGCTCGTTGATGCACTTCAAGCCGTTCAACGTTGGCCGCTTCGAGATTCTGTATCCAAGACCCGAAGTCATGAAGCAGCAGCTCTTCGCGGCTCCGCTGGAGCTGATCGGCGCTGCCGGCATCATCTATTTCAGCCTGCCGGAAGCCGGCAATCCAGGCTATCTGGTCGTGCTGGGCGCCTTCCTTCTCTCGTTCTCGGCCGCGCTGGTCTCGCATGCGCCGGGCGGGCTTGGCGTCTTCGAGCTTCTCTTCATAAAGCTGATGCCAGACGTCGCACGCGTAAAGGTGCTGGCGGCCTTGCTGGTCTGGCGTCTCTTTTATCTGATCATTCCGCTGCTATTCGCTTTGGTCGTGGTTGTGGTGTTCGAACGCGGAAAGCTGGCGGACGCGCTGCGGAAAGCGCGATTGGCGGGGCCGCGGGGCGAGGCCGAGAAATAGACGAAGGCGCTTGAGCGAGCGGCTGCCGAATTGGCTGGCCGCAAGCATAAAAAAGCCGGCTCCATTGGAGCCGGCTTTTTTGATGTCGCGACATTATTGTGTCACGCGCGATATTGCTGGAGCCTCGTCGTTCGCAACCCGGCGAGTCCATGCTGGTCGATCGACATCTGCCAGCTCAGAAATTCGTCGACGGTAAGCGTATAGCGGCTGCAGGCTTCGTCGAGAGATAAAAGCCCCCCGCGGACGGCTGCGACGACTTCCGCCTTTCGCCGGATGACCCATCTCCGCGTGGTTACGGGGGGCAGGTCGGCGATAGTCAAAGGACTCCCGTCAGGGCCGATGACATATTTGACGCGTGGACGATAAGTCTCGGTCATATCGTTACTCACATACTCGAACGATCACTCAGTAATGCGTTTATAGACGCATGACTTTAAGAATTGCCTAAGCCAAGCAGCCTAGAACATTTTCAGTTTTCAACGCATTTTTAGGAAATTGGGGCGCAGTTGCACTGTTATGCTGAGACTTGCGCGGACAACGCTGGGGCGGACACGCTTATACTAACGAGAAGTTTATTTTCAGGTTGGCGGTGTCGCATATTCATAGGGGCGGCATAACAGCGCCGCCCGTTGTGCATCCGTCAGCGCAGGGCTTCCACCCTCACGAGCGCGACGCCCGCCGAGCGAAAGCCGAGCTGGTCTGCCGCGTGGGTCGAAACATCGATCACCCGCCCGCCGGTGAAGGGGCCACGGTCGTTGATCGTCACGACGACAGAACGGTTGTTGTGGAGGTTTGTCACCTTCGCTTGCGTCCCGAAGGGCAAAGTGCGATGCGCCGCCGTGAGGCCTCCAACGTGGCCTCCGTTCGCGGTGCGGCCTTTCAGGCCATAATAGGACGCCTTGCCAACCCAGGATTTGGCTTGAGCGGGAAAAGCTATCGCGAGCGAGAGAAGGGCAGCAAAGCCTAAGGCCGATTTTTGCAAACATGTCTCCTTTCAGGGATTGCGGCATTGCGAGTAGAGACGCGCAAGCTGCAAGGCTACATCAGGTATTGTTTGCGTAACTTTTGGATGTGATCGAAAAGAGGCGAGAAATAAGGAATTTTGGGCAGATTGATCTAAGTCAAGCCTCTTGACTGATCGGATGCTGGCGCCCGGAGATTTCTGATCATAAAAAGCGTTTTATATCAGCTTATTAGTCGAATTCCATATCCCGCTTCAGCCGTTGTGGCCAATAAGCCACACTCTCATGGTTTTTTCGATTGTCTTTATGTAATCTTCCAGGCTCAACCTTTTTCCTCGCAAAGTGGGCGATCGCATTTTCGAACATTGGCGATAATCTTTCGAAGGGATTGCGGCCCAGGCCAGCCCAGTAGTCCGACGCCCGCGATTGCGAACGAAGGCGTCATGCCCATGTCCAGACTTTCGGCAAGCTTGGCCTGTTGCGTCAGCGTCGCCGATACGGACGGGCTGTCTCCGCTTTCCTCGATTTTCTTCGGGTCGAGACCAAGTTCGCGCGCAACAGCCAACGCCGTTGCGCCGTCGATCTGGCCGCGTTTCGAGAACAACTTCGAATGGAAATCATAGGCGGCTTTGGGGCCAAAAAGCCTCAAGACGGCCTGTTGAACCTTGGCCGCCTGCACCGAGCCAATGGAGAGAATTGCGTAGTTGACGAGTCCCAGTCTTGTTTTTGGGTCGTTCGCGAGCAACGCTTCGATGTCGTGCTGGGCCTTGCGGCAGAAGGCGCAGTTATAGTCGAAAAATTCATAGAGGATTACGTCGGCTGATTTGTCTCCTCGCCAGATAATTCCCGGAAGCTTCGCCGGATCGAGTTCGACCGGGATGCGGAAATTCTGAACGGGCGCGCCGTCGTCGGCGACGAGCGCGTATTCCACGCGTTCCTCGGCCCGCGCGAACGTGGGAGCGACGGCGAGGGCGCCGATCAGTCTGACAATCTGGCGTCGCGTCGGCACGTGCGATTCCCTCCGGTTCCTGGTTTATAGCGCCCAGTCCTAGCAGAACTTCCACTCGCCCGGAGCATCAGAAACCAGTGATGGCGTAATATCGTGAGCCTCTGGAATATTTGCGGATCGCCCAAAAAAGCATAGAAAAGTAAATCCATGGACTATAGATGCTGTTATCGGGGTCACGCCTAATAAGCGAAGGTCTTGCATGGCTTTGCCGAAGCTTCTCCAGTCAGGGTGTGCTGTGGCATTAAGGCCACAGTTAAGATCAAACTTTACAGAAACATCCGTTTGAAAAATACTTGTTACAAATGTGTCATCAAACCCTTTTACCCCTCGCAGCAGGTATCGGGCGTCAGCCTGGGCAAGCCGCTGCTGGGGAGACAGGAAATGAGTAAGTATAGCAAGAACTACGCTCGTCAGGGCCTTAAGGGGCTTCTCGCGGGCGTGTCCACATTGGCGGTGTTCACCGCCTTCTGCGCGCCGGCTTACGCCACGGACGCCGAGACGAAGGCCGAGATTCGGGCTCTGAAAGATCAGTTGCGCCGCCTCGAGCATCGCCTTGAAGCTCAGGCTCAAAACCAGCGTCAGACAGACCGCAAGGTCGAACGCGTCGAAAGAGGCGGTGTGGTCGCGGCCGCTGGCGGCCCGCAACCCGTCGGCGTCAGCAAGGATGGCGACGCTCCTTGGCCGTCGGCGTTCTACTTCAAGGCCGTCAAAATCACGCCCGGCGGCTTCTTCGAATTTGCCGCGCTCCATCGCGATCGCTTCATCGGAGCCGATCTCGCCACGCCTTTCGGCCAGATCCCCTATATGAACAATCCCACGTCGCATAGCGACGAAACCCGCTTCACCCCTCGTCGCAGCCGCTTCACCTTGCAGACCGACGCGGATCTCGATCAGGACACGCATGTCAGGGAATATTTTGCTGCCGACTTCCTTTCGGCGGCGCAGACCGCCACGCTCACGCAGAGCGACTCCTTTAACTTCCGCTTTCGTGAGCTTTACATGAAGCTCGACAGAAGCGACTACGGTCTCCATTTCAGCGCCGGTCAGGCCTATTCGCTGGTCGGTTTGAACTCGCGCGGAACGACGGTTGACACTTTCCTTGTGCCGCCGGTCATCGACGACCAGTACATGCCGGGCTTCACCTGGTCCCGCCAGCCGGGCGTCCGCGTGAGCAAGGATCTGCCTTACAACACTCAGATCGCGTTCGGCGCAGAAGCCGCTTACGTAAACTACACAACGCCGGCCTATGCTGTGAACGGCCTTACTGCGCCATACCCCGGCACGGGTTATCCGGGCGCCTATAACCAGCTTCCGGTGAGCGGTTCTCTCTACAACTCGGCGAACGCGGTGACCTTTAACGACGTTCCTGATCTGGTCACAAAGGCGTCCTGGGATCCCGATTTCGCCGGCCACGCAGTCCACTTTGAAGGCGGTGGAATCCTTCGCAATCTCAACGACCGCACCTATGGCGGCAATCACGACCAATGGGCCGGCGGCGCCGTCGCCGGCGTGATCGTCCAGGTCATTCCGAAGTGGCTCGACTTCCAGGCCTCCGGCATGTCCGGCAACGGCATTGGTCGCTATGGCGCCGCTTCGCTCGCGGACGCTACCTTTAACTGGCAAGGCGGACCCCAGGCCATTCATGAGCGCCAGGTGATGGTCGGCCTGACCGCTCACGTTACGCCTCAAACGGACGTCTACCTCTTCGCGGGCGGCGAATTCGCGGCCTCGAACTACAGCTTCGCGACCTTCGGCAGCAAGGGCAACGCCCTCGGATTGTCCGGAAACTACGCCTTCGGTTATGGCAACCCGGCCTATGTGAACGTGGGCTGTAATTTCGAAGGCGCGGCCTCGTCCGGATCCTTGACCTCCTGCGTGGGCCAGACCAAGGACGTTCGTCAGGTCACGACCGGCATCTGGCACAATTTCTATGACGGTCCCGCTGGCAAGGTGCGCGTCGGCGCTCAATACTCCTATACCGTCAAGGACTCGTTCCAGGGCGTGGGCGGAGCCTTCAAGGCCACCGAGAACATGATCTTCACGAGCGTTCGCTACTATCCCTTCAACTAACGGTCGCCCGAAATATGCAGGCCCGCCATCCCAACAAGGATGGCGGGCCTGATCTTGTACGGACGCTTGTGGCGCCCTTTTCCGTTGGGAAAATATCAGTCTCCCAGAAAATGCCAGCTCTGGTCGGCGCGATGGCCGCGCGATTCGTCCGCGCAGGTGTTGACCCAGCGCTCATTCGGCCAAGCGCCTTCCTGCCTCATGCAGTCGAAGCATTTGTATTGCTCGCCCGCGCCCTGGCCCGTCCATTTGCGGCAGGCGTCCAAGGCGCTCTCTCCCGCCCGCGCGGCGCTAAAGGGCGCCAGGGCGACAAACCAGGCGCAGACCGCTCCCGCGAGCGCAAATTTGATCGCATGATGGCACATGATGATTTCCTCCTCGTTCCAACCCACGAAACCCCGGAAAATCAAGAACCCCGTCGCTGAAGGGTTGTGTTGTACATTCGTCATGTTCTGAAGATACAATCGCTTTCCCGGGGAGGTCATCCCCCGACCGTTGGGAAATTAGCTCGCGACGCTGCGGGAACAAGGCCCGCGTCGCTCTCGGCGCGCAAGATTTCTCGCGACCATGTCGTTCCCGAAACGGCTGATGCTTTGCAATGCGCCCTGCCAATGGTTGCTCGCGAAGCGGACTTGTCATGGTCTCGCTCTCGGCTACAATGGCCGATGCAAAACGGGGATGGAGTTCCCCAAAACCGCCGTAGAGGCCGATGACTCCTACTGAGCCGCAACTGCGGGAAGGAGTCGTGCGTGCGCTTTCGCGGTAAGAAAACTCTCCTCTCCTTGTCTTTCGTTTCTCCTTCCGGCGCGCCGGCTTCGCTGTGGATCGACGGCGACGCCGGCTTCACTTTGACTTCAGCGAATCTCAATACGACTCTCCAATCTCAGGACCGATCATGACCGGCATTTGGACTCAGGCGGCGTTGGTGTTCGGGCTCGCGCTCATCGCGACCCTTGTGTCGAATAAATTCCGGATCTCGACGGCTTTGTCGGAGATCATTGTCGGCATGGCCGCGCGGGGCATTTTCGCCGTCACCATCGGCGCCGAGGTTTTCGGCGTTCAGGAGCCCTGGGTAAAAACGCTGGCGGGGATTGGGGCCATCCTTCTCACTTTTCTCGCCGGCGCCGAACTCGACCCGGACGTCTTCAAGCTGAAATGGAAGGAAGCGGCTTCAATCGGCGTCGCAAGCTTTCTGCTTCCGTCCATAGGGTGCTGGGCGGCCGCGCATTATCTTCTGGGATGGGAGAACATGCCGAGCATTCTTGCCGGCATAGCGCTGGCGGCGACCTCGGTTGCGGTCGTCTATACGGTGATGATGGAATATGGCCTCAACAAAACGGATTTCGGCAAGACAATCCTCGCCGCCTGCTTTGTCACCGACCTTGGAACCGTCGTCACGCTAGGTCTGGTCTTCGCTCCCTTCACTTTCAAAACAGTCATTTTCATTGTCGCGACCGCCGGCGCCTTTGTGGCGCTTCCTCGGGTTACGCCCTATCTCATGCAGAAATACGGGGGGCGTCCTTCGGAATTCGAAGCCAAAATGCTGCTGTTCTGCCTGCTTGGCATGGGAGCGCTGGCCACATGGGCGGACAGCGAGGCGGTGCTGCCGGCCTATCTTATCGGCATGACGCTGGCGGGAAGCGTCGGAAGGGATCATGCTCTGGTCCGCCGGCTCCGTACGATCGTCATCGGATTGCTGACGCCCTTCTATTTCATTCGCGCCGGCTATTTCGTATCCATCGCCGCAGTCGTCATGGCGCCTGTTGGCGTGATCATCTTTCTCGTCGTCGAAATGGCGACAAAAGTCGTCAGCGTCTATCCGGTGGCGAGAGTCTTCGGGTCGCCGCACAGGGACGCCATGTATACGACGCTGATCATGGCGTCCGGGCTTACTTTCGGAACCATTGCCGCGCTATTTGGCCTGTCACACAAAATTATCGACGAGAGCCAATATTCCACTCTCGTGGCGGCCATCATCGCGACGGCGATCACCCCGACAGTGATCGCGAACAGTCTATTTCTGCCTCGCCACCTCCTGCCGAAAGCTTCCGAGGGCGATGGCTCCGAAGCCACGACACAAGCGCCAGCCACCGCAACGAAACAATGATCAGGGGAGGCGTTCTTGTTCAGGAAAATCCTTCACGCCAATGACGGCTCGGAGCCCGCGTTCCGCGCATTGTCCCTGGCGATAGGTCTTGCCGAGCAGAATCAATCGGAGCTGCACATTGTCTGCGTCGAGGAACTGCCCAATCTTCCGGATTTCATCGCCGATGTGCGGGAAGCCAGGGAAACAGCCGACCGACGCTTCGAGAATGTCCTGCTGCGCGCACGGACGATGGCGCAAGAGCGGAGTTTGCAAGTTCAGACCCATCTGCTGGTCGGCCATGTGGTGCGCGACATCGTGGAACTCGCCGACGAAATCAAGGCGGAGTTGCTCGTGATCGGCGCCGTGGGCCATTCAGCCATTTATGAAAGGCTCATGGGAAGCAAGGCGGATCGCATGGCCCAACTTGCGCATTGTCCCGTGCTGATCGTGAAGTAAATCCGGGCGAATTTTTTCGTCGCTCGCAGTCCTTTCCCGCGCACGCGTCAAACTCCCGGGGCGATGTTTGCGAGACGCAGCCAAGCGCAGCTTGAGCGATTCCTTGTCGTCCCGCCGCCCGCTGGCGCCCGAATTGCCTCTACGCCCCCAGGTCTGCCGCAGGCGACATGGTGAGGCGCGAAGCGAATGAAATTCTACATGGCCCCCGGCTCCTGCTCCACGGGCATTCATATATTGCTTGAGGAAATCGGCCTGATTTTCGAGGCCTATGTCATCAATCTCCCCAAGGGTGAGCATCTGCGGCCGGAATATCTCGCCATCAATCCAAATGGCACAATTCCGACATTGGTCCGCGATGACGGCGTCGCCCTGACCGATTTCGTCTCCATTGCGACATGGCTTGCGACTGCTTACCCGCGTCGGAATTTGCTGCCGGCGGACAACGCGGCGGCGGAGAGCGCCGTTGATGCGCTGAAATTCTACACCTATCACATCCATGGCGAAGGCTTCCGCCGCGTTTTCACGCCAGAGCGATATGTGTCGAAGCGACAGACAATCGAAGAGATCCAGCATGAAGGGCGGGAGATTGTCGCCGAAGCCTTCGCCGCCGTGAACGACCAGATCGCGGGCAGGGATTATGTCGCGGGTTCTTTCTCCATCGCCGACGCGGCCTTGTTTTATGTCGAGTTCTGGGCCGACAAGACCCGCATGGATCTTCCCGCCAATTGCCGCGCTCACTATCAGCTGATGCGGACACGCCCAGCCGTGCGGCAGGTGCTGGCCGAAGAGGGCTATCGTTGAGGCGGCGGCGGGAATGACAATCCACCACAGCGATGCACTGCCGTCGGACATTCGCGGCTATCACCAGCGAACGAAACACGCGCCGAGCCGCTATGCCCTGGGCCCCGCATTTCTCGACTGGACTTCGCAGCCTTCTCCCTATCGCTGCTTCGAGGGAAGTCCTCGCATCATGCTGCCGCTTCTCGACGGCGCCGACGTTCCGGCGTTTCCGGGGCCGGCGCCAGTCCCGGCCAAGCTTGATCCGGACGCGCTGGGATTGTTTCTGGAGCTTGCCTTTGGTTTAAGCGCCTGGAAGAGCGTCGAAGGATCGACCTGGGCGCTGCGCAACAATCCTTCAAGCGGCAATCTGCATCCGACCGAGGCCTGGCTCATTCTGGAGGCCGTGGAGGGGCTTGGGGAGGGGGCGGCGCTATACCACTACGCTCCGCTTGAACACGCGCTGGAGACCCGCTCCGAGATCACAGGATCGCTTCCGCGCGACGGATTCCTGCTGGCGCTGAGTTCTATCCCGTGGCGAGAGGCCTGGAAATATGGCGAGCGGGCTTTTCGCTATTGCCAACTGGACGCCGGCCACGCCATTGGCGCGGCGGCGCAGGCGGCTGCCGCGCTGGGCTGGCGCCTGCATGTCCTCGGCGACCCCTCCGACGATGACATCTCCGCTCTGCTTGGTCTGGAGCGCGCCGACGCCGCTCACCGGCGTGAGCCGGAGCATCCTGAACTGCTGGCCTGGATCGAGGTTGATGCGCCGCCGCCCCAAACTCTCGATGTAGGCGGCCTCATTCGCGATCCGCGCGCCTGGCATGGGACCGCGAACCAGCTGAGCGAGGATCACGACGGCTGGCCGCTGATAGACCTCGCCTTTCAGTTCTGCCGCAAGCCGCTCGGCGCC